>ERZ1034962.775-NODE-775-length-12728-cov-5.233173_pt1 | contig 12728 bp, 15 predicted proteins | sample MGYA00520696_ERZ1034962 | MGnify/ENA primary metagenome ERZ1034962 (study PRJEB33766, sample SAMN09781770) | gut metagenome | biome: gut microbiome | host: Homo sapiens | place: Madagascar | study: EMG produced TPA metagenomics assembly of the PRJNA485056 data set...
TCTCGTTCCATTCGCCGTCTTTCACCTGAGCGACGGCGGCGACCGCATCGCGCGCCTCGCCGAACTTCTCCTCTTCGACCAGCGACGCCACCTTCTTGCCCAGCTCGTCGAGCATCGCCTGCATCTTGGCGTCAAGCTCCGCCTTCTCCGCCGCCGCGACCTCGGCCAGGAGTTTTCCCTTGAATGCCTCAAGGCGGGTGTTCACGGCCACCGTCCCCAGCAATCCCGAAGTGACGCCATCGACGACCTTCAGGGTGTCTTCCGTCTCGTCCGCCATCGGCGACGGTGCGGCCTCGAGCTTCTTGGAGAACGTGCGGATCCCCTTGGCGTCGCCGATTGACTTTCTTGCGCCCGCATAGTCCTTTGCCGCCATCGCCGCATCAAAGGCGGTCTTGAGCTCTTTCTCCAGCAAAAGCCACTGGGCGGGGTTCACTTCCCTGTTCAGGAACCTGTTGCCCAGCTTGCGGACAAGCTCATCCACCTCCGCGACGCCGGTTTTCTCCGCGTCCCACATGATTTCACGGGCCTGCGCGTAGTCGCCGTCCGCGAGTCTTGCCTTGGCTGAAGATACGTTGGGAGTGATGATTTTCTTTGCCCAGGCGGGGTAGATGATTTGCTTCACATACTCACGTGTCAACGTCTCGCCGACCGCGCGAAAGACGCCCATCTCCTCTTCGGTCAGCGGCTCCTTTCCGCCTTTTGCGACGATTCCCTCCACTGGTATGGAATAGTCCTTCTTGAAATCACCGCTCTTGACCTTGCCCTCAAGAACGTTCTTTATTTCTCCCTCCAGCGCCGCCTTCCGCTCGTCGAGCTTTTTCCTGAAGCCGTCGCTGACCTCGATCACCTCGCCGCTGAGGTTCTTCACCTCGATTTCCCGAACTCCGCCGCTCAAATCCGTCGTCTGGATCCGAAGCGGCGACGCGCATCCTGCGATGAGTATTGGTAAGCCCAATACGAACATGAGTTTTTTCATCTGGTTCTCCTGCTTGCCCTCGTTTTGACTCACTTCGCAAGGATCGGGCTTGTCCTCGTTCCGTGTTGGCCACGCGGCGGTTAGGCTCGAATCGAGGTTCGGGACGTTCACGTTTCTCGAAACGACGGCCTCGCGGCGAAAATTGTTGTCATGCCCATTGAACCCAAGCCATCCCTCTAGAGCATCCACGCTGCGGACGGTCTGTCCATTCCCGTTCTCTTTGCTGCCCCCCTCGCCTTGTTTCGCTTCGGGAAATGGAGAGGGGCGCACTTCCCGTCGCGGTTTTAAGTGAGGACTACGCTTTCCTTCGCGGCAAGATCGGTTCCCGACCTCGCCATAAAACATCAACTCGTCCGCCGCAACGGGTTCTTACGCGGGAGGCCGTTGTCGGAGACAGGGGCGGGTTGCTACTCATCACAACGCCGGGGAATGGCATCCCTTGAATGCGTCTTTCGGATGGCGCTGGCACTTGCCCGCCGTCAGGTTACGAAGGCTCGACGCCTTGCATCCGAAATGTCTTCGATGTCATTCAACGTCTGTTCAAGCGACTCCTTTTCAGCCGGTAGGTCTGTAAGCATTTTGAATGACTCCTGCAACGGGGAGAGTATAGTTGAAACGTTGTTGTTTTATGGTTTTGTCCTCTCTGTCCGACTTGACAACTGCGTTTATGCTTGGGATTTGAAAACGAACTTCTCAAGAAAATAAACAACCGAACGAAGTACGAGATTAAGCCCGATGAAAATAAACGCCAGTGTCCACCCCCAGGTAGTCGGCCCTTCGCGATATCCACCGAACCTCAAACCAAATGCGCTAACGAACAGAGCGATCCCTGTGAGGCCGTCAAAACCTTTTACGACCATTTCAAAAACCTTCATTTGCCATTGCCTTTCAGTGATAGATCTAAACAGTTTGGCAGGAGATGGGTTATCCATCTCCTTGCCAAACCTTTCGCCATTTAGTTTGCCTTTTTGAACTCCTTCATTATCATGGCATCAACCATGTTTTTGTCCTCCGATACCCACGCAATCTTGGCTTCTTTCCCTTTCTCTTCTGCGACGATCACATAGAGTGTCACACCTCCTCGAGTCAAAGCGACAACCGCCCCCTTTGCCCCACCTTCTTCACCTTTCCACAGGACTTGTTTCGTTATATTCTCATTCGCGCCGCTAAACTTCGCGAAGACCTTCTTTAACGCATGATGGTTTTTAGCTATTTCAACGAAATCCTTATCAATGTTTTTTTCAGCAAACGCATCAGCTTTGGCGTGGTCGCCAGAACACAGGACTTCGCCAAATTCCTGCGCCAGTTCGACATGCTTGTTCCCGCATCCCGTCATCACCACCGCGCACAGAGACATGGCTGCTATCATCAAGAGTTTTTTCATCTTGTTTCTTTCTGTTTTGTTTTTTTGTGGTTGTTGCCTTCTCGTCGTTTGTCCTGCGTCAAAAGGCGGAGAAGGGGGCCGTCTTTGGACGCAAATGGAAATGCAACCGTCAATTGCCCGTCTTCATGAGCGATTGGAAGAAGCCTTTCTGGGCTACGGAGTCATTCCGTTTGGGCGCGTTGGAACCTTCATCTTCAGCTCCTGGAAGCGTAGGCGCCATCAAAATCTTGCCTGTTCCACGATACACATTGACGAGACCCTCTCCGTTCATCATTGAACCAAACAGGGATTTTGATGAACGTTCCACCGTGAAATCCAAAGAGCCTGACCAGCAGACGGCCATGTTGCCGTCAATCTTAACCGTGTCGTCCTTAATGTCGAATTCATACAGCTCTTCGCGAGGCACGTAGCTTTCAAGCGCACAGAACCCTTGCCCGACCAACGACAGATTGAACAGCCCCTTGCCGCCGAACAGGGAAGAGAGATTCTTGCGCATGATGACCTTCTCGACGATCGTCTCATCGCATGCGAGGAACAGCCCGTCCGTGAGAACGATTCCCTTCTCCCCCCACGATGCGACATCCTCCAGCAAAATGTAACGGTAGGTCGGTTCCAGCATCAGCTGCCCTTTCCCGCGATAGACGGGCTTCACGGCAGATTCCTTGGTGACAGCTGCCTTCAGGATATTCTTGGCGAACTGTCCTGCGCCAGTGATGCCCGTCACCGATTCGACGGTACCGGTCGTCCACTGCATCGCCCCCGCCTGGGTCTTGACGGCATTGCCGTCGAGGTTACAGAGCAGCTGACGGCGATTGAGACCCATTTTCCCCTTGAAGTATTCCTGCATTGCGGTTTTGGCGCTGACACTGCGGTCGGACTTGTGTTCCAAGACCGTGAAGCATCCCTTGGTTTCCTTCTTGAGAATGTTCTCGTTTCCGAATACGTTATTGAGCGTGACCATGATTTTCCTTTCCTTCGTCACCCTCCCACCTTGTTTCGCTTCGGGAAATGGAGAGGGCGCATTTCCCGTCGCGGTTTTAAGTGAGGCCCTGAGAAGCCCTGAAGATACCGCGAAAGGAAATGCGCCCCCATGGGGACGCACCCTCCGAACCGTGACATCTTCAGTAAAATTTCTCAGGTTTCACTTATGCCATCGATGCGTTGGACGCAACGGCAGACGGATTTCTCCCCGCCTGACGGCATGAAGTATACCATAATCCGCCATTCCGTGCGGAATGGCCTGCTTCACGCCGCGCCCTGCGCTTCCCTTCGCGGCAAAATCGTCTCCGACCTCGCCACAACACCAACTCGTCCGCCACTGCGGATTCTTACGCGGGAAATTAAGATAGCGACTATGCCGCAACGGGTGCGGCTGAATTACGGCACCCGTGCCATGATGTCTGGGATGAATGCCGCATCCAATGTCGAGAACGCGAAACATCGCTTGCCGAGGCAATTGAGCGACGCCCCCACATGGATCAACGCCGTATTGTCGATAATGAGATAACGATCATGGAACTTGTCCGTCAGCTTGACCGTGAGCGCGTTCGCATGTTGCTTGTTGAACTGTGCGACATCTACCGCGTGAAGACTGTTCGCCGCTTTCTTCGACGACCGCACAATCGTCACCACAACACCTGGACGTCTTTGCGCAATAAGCGGCAGGCAGGAATCGTCAAAGTAGGGGTCGATGACCACGAGTTCCTTCTTTGCCTGGCGGATGAATTTCTTCATCTGTACGAACGCATCGAAGAACTCCCCGTCGAAAAAGACCTTCTGCTGCGGGAACTTCTTGTCGTTCATCGCGTCGAAGATGAGCTTGAAGCGTTCTTCGTTGTGGGCTTGGTTTGCGTCGTTTTTCGACTGGTCGACAATCTGGCGACGTTCTGTGGCTTCAATGCGTGTCAGGAGCGGGGCAAGTGAAGCCAAGGTGCGGCGCATGGCAACGAAGGTGTCAATAATGCGAACCGATGCCGCAACGGCCGTTTTGGAGTTCAATACGGACGCTAACATCGTAACGCCGTGTTCGGTAAAAGCGTACGGCAAGTACCGAACTCCGCCTCGTTTTGTGGTCGCAAATTGCGACCTCAAAGGCGTGTCTGCGAACGCGCCCAATTCCTTTGAGGTCGCAAATTGCGACCTCAAACTCTCAATGTCCTCATGTGAGAGGCGAAACATGAATCGAGCGGGGAAACGGGCGACATTGCGTTTGACCTGCTCATTTAGGCGCTTCGTCGTCACTCCGTACAGCAAGGCAAGATCGCTATCAAGCATGACCTGGACGCCGCGAATCGTCAGGATTCGCGATTGGATATCCATATCCGGGGCAGGAGTCAAGGGCGATGCCTTTTCCATTGAATGCTTCCCTTTTTAATCTCAAATTGCAGCGTGCGCGCCGAACATTATAGCAAAATGCGGATTCAAGCGGATGAAGGTTTGCTCTGCCTTTGCTCTGCCATATGCGAAAGCCGCACAGTGTGCCGTCGCGTTGGTGCCATTCCCCTTTTCAATTCTGAGAAATCGTTGGTGCCATTCCCCTTTTCAATTCTGAGAAATGATATAATTGCCGCACTCATCACCATGCTGCAGACAACAGAGACATTGATCGCGGGGCTTGCCGCGAACGACGAGACGCGCTGGGCGCGGTTCTACCGCGACTACGCGCCGTACATCGAGAACACGCTGCTCGACAACACGCCGCTTTCGCCTTCGGACGTCGAGGACGTCATCCACGAGACGCTGGTCGCGCTCGTCGCCATCATGCCCGCCTACCGCCATGACCGTGCGGGGAAGGGCGCATTCCACTCGTTCGTCCTCAAAATCGCGCAGAACAAGGCCTACGACCTCCTGCGTCGGAGGACGCGCGCGCAGAACCGCCACGCGGCGTTCGCCGCCGACCCCGCCGCCGGGCCGTCCGCCGCCGTCGAGCCGAGCTTCACGCTCGAAATGTCCGACGCCGACTGGCGGCGCGAACTCTGCGCGATGGCCCTCCGCCGCGTCCTCGCCGACCCGTCCGTCCGCTCGTCCTCCAAGATTGCCTTTCGCCGCTACGCCATCCTGGGCGAGCCGGCCGCGCGCGTCGCCGCCGATCTCGGCCTCTCCGTGAACGCGCTCTACCAGATCAAGAACCGCCTGACGGAACGCCTGGCCGCCGAGGTGCGCAGCCTCGAAGTCGAGGACGGGGCCGCGCCGCGATGAACGCCGACGATATCCGGCGCTATCTCGCTTCGTCCGACGCCGCCGACGTCTCGGCGGATGTCGCCGCGTCGGCCCTCCGCCCCGGCGAGCGCATCGGCGGCCTCGTCGCGGTCTCCTTAATCGGGCGCGGCGCGACGGGCGACGTCTGGCGCGTCCACGACGAGGCGGCGGGGCAGGATCTCGCGCTCAAGCTCTTCCGACCGCGCGCCGGCGTCGAGCCCGGACAGGCGCGCGAGCGCTTCCGCGCCGAGGCCCGCCTGCTGGGCGCGTTCCGTCATCCCAACCTCATGCGCGCATTTGCGTCCGGAACGTTTCGCGGCGAACCCTACTTCACGATGGAACTGCTGCGACCGCTGTCGGAAAGTCTGTCTCCTCGTTCCATCGCCGCGTTGGGGCGGGATCTCTGCCGCGCCCTCGCCTGCCTCCACGCGCACGGCATCGTCCACCGCGACCTCAAGCCGGACAACGTGCTGGTCGCGCCCGACGGACGCTACGTCCTCGCCGACCTCGGCATCGCCCACCTCTCGGACGGTGCGCTTTCCGGTTTCATCCACGGCCTCGGACGTGGCAATCCGACGCTTGCGGGCGGCATCGGCCGCGTACTGGGCACGCCCGGCTTCGCCGCGCCCGAGCAGATGCAGGGGAAGGACATCTCGCCCGCCGCTGACATCCACGCCCTCGGCGCGCTCTTCGCCGCGCTTTTCGACGGGCGTCCGCCGCTTGCCTGGCGCATCCTCATCCGAGACATGACCTGCTCGTTGCCGACGCTGCGCTGCCACTCGCTCGCCACCGTCCGGCGCGCGCTGACCGTGCTGGGGGCGCTTTCGTGCGCGCGCGTTCTGGCGGCGGTCGGCGCGTGCCTCGCCCTCGTCGCCGGCATCTTCGCCTACTGCCGCCCGAAATGGGAAGCGTTGCCCGTAGACGCCGACCAACGATGTGTGATCCGGATGGAGGGCATGGAACGAGAACTTAATGGAACGTGGGTAACCCTGCCGAAGGAAGGACATTACACGTACCCAGGGCCTCTCGTCTCGAATCCGGGGCCGGAACACTATCGTAAGCCGGGAGAGGCACGTCTCTCCTTTGGCTATTTCCGCCGACCCTTTGTCGTCGCCGGACCGGGTGCGCTGAAGGTTCCTCTCATCGTGGGGCACGATGTCTATCTCGTCTCCAACGCCACGCTTGTCACGTCCGGGACTCTGCCGACAAACGACTTCACGCGCACGTTGCTGAAACGCGACTACCCGACGGATTCAAACGGCCATTCCCTGCTGTTCCCCACTTTTCACGTCGAGCCGGGTTCGCGCGTCATCTTTACCGAGAACCCCCACTACCCCCAAGCGCTGATCGACTGCCCAAAGGATTCCATCAGAATCCTTTCCTTTAGATCCGACCCTTTCCTTTAGACCCGCCGCGCCGTAGTCGGCCGCACCCAGGCCGATCGGGCGGCGGGCCCGGCTCGAAGGGCGGCACGTGCCGTTCCCTGTGGATTGAGTTAATCCAGTCCTCAAGCTGCCGGATCTGGCGCCTTGTGAGCCGGTTGAAGTCGGTTCCCTTCGGGTACCATCTCCTGACGAGGCGGTTTCAGTTCTCGACGGCGCCTTTTTCGTAGGAGGCGTAGGCCCCCGTGTGGCAGGGCACGTCCCTGTCCGGCATGGCCTCCTTGACCATCATCCTCGCGTCGTACGGGGAGCTCCTGAGGCCCAGTACCGCGTGCCTGAAGAGGATGGCCGCCATGCCACCGCAAGCTTCATCGGGGCGTCCATGTAGCCCTTGCCCTCGTTTATGGAGGCCCTTGCCTTGTCCATGTCGTACTCGGGGTAGGTCCAGCGGTTCCCCCGCCTGACGATGGGCGAGGCCGCCCCGCGCCTGAACTCGCGCTGCCATGTCGCGAACGGGATATTGTGGATTCTCGCGAAGTGCCGCAGCGATATCCGGGCGCACCGGTTCACGTACTGGTTCCAGGCGGTCCCGAGGATTTCGCGCTGGCGGTCTGCGAGGTGTTCCCCCGCGTCCTGCCTTTTGGTATACTGCCCGTGTTGTTTGTGGTTTTCTTTGTTGTCTGCAACGCGCAAATCCTGTGAGCCCTGTAAATACTGTCCGAAAAAAACCGCGCCTCCGCGTGAGGCATTGTCCTCTCCGCCAAGCGCGCGGAGAACGCAGGGTCTCCCGGCATGCTCAATTTCGCGCCATGTCAAGACGCTCAAGGATACCGCCAGGATCGATGTCGTGGCGCGCCTGAAACGACGGCGGCCATGGGAGAAGGAATTTCTCAACACAAAAAAGGAACACAAGCAATGGCAAATGAACTGGACGAACGGACCGGCCCCGTCAACGGCGCTGGGAGAGACGTGAACGTGATCGAGAGGCAGCTCCCGGTCCGAGTCGGCTGGGGCTCGGCCCTGTTCGAGATCGTGCTGTGGTGCCTCGGCGTCCTTCCGGGGCTGATCTTCCTCTTCATGAAGATCGGCGCCCAGAACTACTTCCAAAAGCTCCAGCAGAAGATCCAGGCGGACGCCTCGACGATCGACAACTACCTGGAACAGCGGGTCCAGATCCTGAAGAACCTCGCCAAGCTCGTCGAACAGGCCGTCGACCTCGACAAGGACGTCATGAAGGCCGTCGCCGCGTTCCGTGGCGGAAGGCTGCCCGACGGCGAGCGCAACGCCGTCGCCAGCCAGATCGACGGCTGCTTCGGGCGTCTCTTCCCGCAGGTCGAGGCGTACCCAGACCTCAAGGCGCACGCCGCGATCGCGGATGCCATCCAGCAGAACAGCTATCTCCAGAAGGAGATCACCGCCGCGCGCCAGCTGTACAACGACTCCGTCATGCAGTGGAATGCCGATGTCTTCGACTGGCCGACGAAGCAGATCGTCGCGGCGCGCGCCGGCTACACGACGCGCATCCCGTTTTCCGCGTCGTCCGAGGTCAAGGCCCAGGCGAGGGGAACCTTCTTTTGATCGCGGACGTCTATGAGCCGCTGGCGCGCTACCGTGACGAATTCCGCAGGACGTTCGCCATGCTGGCGCGCGCGAAGTTCAGGGAGCTGACGCAGCGCTCCGGCGTTGACACCCGCGCGAACCGCGCGCTCGTGGCCCAGATCAGGAGACTGCAGGGTGAGGCCGGTTCCGCAAGCACGAAGAAGACGTGCTACGGGTGCCTGATGGCCGTCGGTTTCGTCGGGGCGGCGGCTGCGCTCATCGGCGCGGTGGCCACGAACGGCACGGACTCCGAGGCGCAGGGCCTGTGCATCCTCGGCATAGTGGCGGGATTGGTTCTGGGAATCGTCCTGATCCCCCTCTACGGCGCAGTGGCGAAACGGCTCGCCGGCCTCCAGGCGCAGATCGCCGCGAAGACGGAAACCGCATGGAAGCAGATGGAGCCGCTGAATCGGCTCTACACGTGGGACGTCACCGTCAAGTTGATCGAGGCGACCGTGCCCCGTCTGGCGTTCGACCCGTATTTCACCGCAGACAGGCTCGCGTCCCTGCATCGGCAGTTTGGCTGGGACGATTCCTTCAACGACGGCAAGTCCATCATCTTCGCGCAGTCCGGGGAGATCAACGGGAACCCCTTCGTGTTCGGGCACTACCTCGACATGGCGTGGGGCGAGAAGACCTACGAGGGCTCGAAGGAGATCTCGTGGACGGAGTGGGAAGAGGATGCCGACGGGAAGCGGCGCCGCGTCAGGCGGTACGAGACGCTCTACGCCCATGTCACCAAGCCGATGCCCGTCTACGACGAGCAGAAGCTCCTCATCTACGGGAACGACGCCGCGCCCAATCTTTCGTTTTCGCGCCAGCCGTCCGGCCTGACCGGAAAGGACGGAGGGCTCTGGAGTGCGATCCGCAAGAAATGGCGCTTGAGCCGGCTGAAGGCGTATTCGCGCAATCTCGACGACGACTCAAACTTCACGCTGATGGGGAACCACGAGTTTGAGACGTGGTTCCACGCAAAGGACCGCGACCACGAGGTCGAGTTCCGTCTGCTCTTCACGCCGGTCGCGCAGGCGCAGATGCTGAATCTGATGAAGGACACGACGGTCGGCTACGGAGACGATTTCACGTTCATCAAGCAGAAGAAGGTCAACGTGCTCTTCTCGCAGCACCTTAACGCGGCGACCATCGACACCGATCCATCGCGTTTCCACAACTGGGACTACGATGCGGCGTTCGCCTTCTTCGTCCAGTTCAACGAGCGCTACTTCAAGGACGCCTACTTTGCGTTGGCACCGCTTCTTGCGATCCCGCTCTACCAGCAGATGCGGCCGCACGAGGACATCTGGAAAGACGTTCTCGGGCGCGAGGCGTCCTCGTTTTGGGAGCATGAGGCCCTCGCCAACTACCACGGCGAGGACAAGTTCGCGCATCCGAGCTGCATCACCCGCAGCATCCTCAAGACGCGCGTGGTCCGGCGGGAGGGCGGCGAAAGCACGATCGCCGTCACCGCGCACGGTTATCGCGGGGTGGAGCGGGTTGATTATGAAGAGGTGTACGGCGGGGACGGCAGGTGGCACAAGGTGCCCGTTCCGTGGATAGAGTATCTGCCCGTGCGGCGGACGAGCAACATGTGCCTCAGCGAGCGCGGCACGCCGTCCGACCTCTTCAAGCACCGCGCGGCCGCCTCACGGGAGAGCGCGTTCCGCCGCTCAATCCTTTCATACCTTGCAACGACATGAGACGACAATGGCATGCTCGATAGACAGTCTTGAAATCGTGGACAATCCGGTTGTGCTGTTCAGGGGCATCGTCGGGAGCCGGGCATACGGAACGCAGGACGCGAACAGCGACACGGACGTTCGCGGCATCTTCGTCGTGCCGTCCGCCGCGTATGCGCGGCTTGCACAGCCGCCGAAGCAGGTCTCCGACGAACGCTACGAAATCGCCTACGAGCCAACGTGGGTGGAAGTCTGAACAAGGAGGGATTTGCATATGGGACTGGTAAAAACAAGGCGACTGACCGCACTGCAGAAGCAGCAACGGGCGAAGGCGGGGATGAAGCCGCCGACGCCCAAGGACAAGCTGAAACGCGAGAACAGGAGGCGGAAGCCGTGACAGAAGACCGCAACAATCTCATAGGCCGCGAGTTCGTACACTTCAAGGGTGGACACTACCGCCTTGAGGGTTTTGCCAAGGACTCCGAGACGCTGGAGGAGATGGTCGTGTACCGCGCCCTCTATGGCGAAGGTGGACTGTGGGTGCGCCCGGCCAGGATGTTCTTCGAGAGCATCGAGCGGGCAGGGAAGACGATGAAGAGATTTGAACTACTGAAAGGAGAACCGAAATGAAGTCGATGATGGCAATTGTTCTTGGACTCGCCGCAACAGCCGTTTTGGGCGCAGAGACGATCAAACTCCCCGCGCCCGACAACGATTCAGGCGTGACGGTCGTGCAGGCGCTCAAGGCGCGGCATTCCGAGCGGACTTTCTCGGATCGCGACATCCCCCTGGAGACGCTGTCGGGCGTCCTCTGGGCAGCAAACGGCTTCAACCGCCCCAACAAGCGCACCAACGCCACGGGGCTGAACAAGCAGACCATCATTGTCTATGCCATTATGAAGTCCGGCGCATACCGCTACGACGCCAAGGCAAATGCCCTCGTCAGGGTGTGCGACGGGGATTTACGCCCCGCGATCGCCGCACAGCAGCCCTTCGCGGCGACCGCCCCCGTCTCGCTCCTCATCACGGCGGATTTGAGCGACCCGATCTACACGGGTGCGAGAAGCGCTCTTTCCAATTACGATGCCGGGATTGTTTCGGGCAACATCTACCTCTACTGCGCGGCCAACGGCCTCGCCACGGTCTGCCGCGCGACGATGGACCGCGAAAAACTCAAGAAGTCCCTGAAGCTCGGCGGCAGGATGGCCATCCATCTCAATCATCCCATCGGCTATCCTGCCAATGGAAAATAAAATAGAAATTGCGCCATGAAGACGCCACGCGCAGGAATCCGCGACACGACGCCAGACGAGAGACGCGACGCCATGAGGGGCGCGGCGGGATCAATCGCGGCCTCCAAGCGCGTTTTCTCTCCTTGATACCCCCTCTGGAATGTGATACAATCGGTCTGTTTTCCTTTTGGGCCGGTATAGCGTAGTGGTAGCGCAGCGGTTTTGTAAACCGCTGGTCGGGGGTTCGAATCCCTCTGCCGGCTCCAGTTCCCTTCCCGGAAGGAGCAGCCGACAATGATGAAGACGATGATGTGGGCCGTTGCGCTGACGGCGGCGGTCACGTGGGGAGAAGAGGTTGTGAAAGTGGGCATCATCGGATGCGACACTTCGCACGCGATTGCATTCACCGAGATGTTGAACACGAAGAACGATCCGGACTGCGCGGGTTTCAGGGTGACGGTGGCCCACAAGTGGGGGTCGCGGGACATCTTCAGCTCGACGAACCGCTACCCGAAGTACATCGCGCAGCTGGAGGGGATGGGCGTGCGGATGGCGCCGACGATCGCGGACCTGCTGGCCGAGGCGGACGTGGTGCTGCTGGAGACGTGCGACGGGCGCCCGCACCTCGCCCAGGCCACCGAGGTGTTCAGGAGCGGGAAGCCCGTCTTCATCGACAAGCCCGTGACGGCGAGCCTCGCCGACGCGGTGCGGCTCGTGGACACGGCGAAGAAGATGGGCGCGAAGTGGTTCTGCTCGTCCTCCCTCCGCTACGTGAAGAACGCGCAGAAGGCCAACAAGGGCGAGCTAGGGCCGATCCGGGGCGCGAACTGCTGGACGCCCGAGCAGTTCGAACCCACCCAGAGCGCGTTCTTCTGGTACGCGATCCACGGCGCGGAGCCGCTGTTCACGATCATGGGCACGGGCTGCCGGGAGGTGCGCTGCACGGGCACGGAGACCGAGGACGTGATGGTCGGCACCTGGAAGGACGGCCGATTGGGCGTTCTGCGGGGGCTCAACTACAAGAAGAAGGGCGCGGGGTACGGTGGGACGATCTTCACCGAATACTATGGCGTCGTCGACATGGGCACCTACGCGGGTTACAAACCGCTGCTGGTGGAGATCCTGAAGTTCTTCAGGACGGGCGTCGTGCCGATTCCGCCGGAGGAGACGCTGGAGATCTACGCCTTCCTGGAGGCGGCCGCGCAGTCCAAGGCGCGCGGCGGTGCGGCGGTGACGCTGGACGAGGTGCTGGCGGCGGCCCGGGCCGAGGCGGCGCTCCTG
>ERZ1034962.787-NODE-787-length-12576-cov-4.520246_pt1 | contig 12576 bp, 22 predicted proteins | sample MGYA00520696_ERZ1034962 | MGnify/ENA primary metagenome ERZ1034962 (study PRJEB33766, sample SAMN09781770) | gut metagenome | biome: gut microbiome | host: Homo sapiens | place: Madagascar | study: EMG produced TPA metagenomics assembly of the PRJNA485056 data set...
CCAGCGCTTAACCTGTCTTCCCGCATTCGGATAATTCATCATCTCTCTGTCGCGCCAGTAGTTAAGCTTCGCCTCTGTTGTTGCAGGATCTCCGTAAAGGCCTGCGTTGTAGTCTTCCTTCATCATCTCAAGCACAGCCTGCCTGTCTTCATTGGCAGTGCCGTTTGAGTCAACAGAAAAAGTGAACTGGTCGTTATAGTACCATTTGCCGTTATCGTCCTGCTGCAGGAAGTCATATCTGCTGAACACAACCTCCTCATCTCTTCCTTCCTCGTCTTTTGTCTTATATGTCCTGGGTTCATCTGCATAGGCAAGCATAAACTGAAAGACTGACCTGAATATATCCCTGTAAAAAGCCTCTTTCATAACAACCTTAGACTGCTGCCTGCCGAGAGCTCTGCTTATCTGAGCTTCCTTTGCCCTGCCTGAGGTTGCAGTCGAGTCCTCTTTGCCCTGAGATGATTCATTTATTCCCAGCATTGATTTTGCCCAATAGTACAGAGTATTTATCACCTCTATATCTCCTGCAGGTGAAAATGAGAGGTCTATTGAATCTATCATCCCCTTTTCATCAGGCTTGTTTATCTCCACAATCTGCTGACCGTTTGAAAAATTAAAGTTCAGGCTCTTAGGCTTTGTCAAAAGCCTGCCGCCGTTTATAACCTTTTCTCCAAGCCGTGTCGCTATTTTATCTGACTTATCCTGCGCTGTATAAATAATTTCCACATCACTTTTGCCGAACACACTCTTTGCCATCGACACGTTTTTTCTTATGCACACAGGGAAATCTCCGGGTACATAGTAAGGTATTTTTGTAGGCACCATATAAGTCTGTCTGCTCTGCTGAGTCATAGGCTCCTCACCCAGAACATTAAGGTTGTCATCGAAAATCTGCCTGTATACAGGTTCTTTTATTCCTGTGACAGGGTTTATTTCTGTTACCGGCTCTTCCACTTCTTCATAAAGAAATTCTCCCTCATCATCTTTTGCATAATCCATTGCGGGAATAACCGTGCCGTCATACTGCTCTATGTCCTCCTGCAGCTCTTCTTCATACAGGCCCTGCCTTTTATACGACTTTGAACCACAGGTACATTCCATTTCTCCGATAGCTCTGCCTCTGCCGCAGTTTGTGCATACATACTGGGTTCTTGCCTGATAATTCTCTTCATCAATCAGAACTGTATCACCGCACCATGAAAAGCAGCCTATATTTCCCCGGTCATTTCTGTAAAAACAAAGAACCTGTGTGGCAAGCTCATCACTTGTAACAGGTTCTGCCGTTTCTGAGTCTATACTCTCCATATCAACATTTACATTATACCGTTTCTCAAGTCTGGCTTTGGTGTCCTCAAAGGTCAAAAACATATAGTCCATATACTTCTTATGATACACACCTTCCTGCGGAACAAACTGCACCGGAGGCAGCGGCCTTATTGACAATGCTCCCACGGTATCATGCGTAGTAACAGAGTTGTCCCATTCTATCAGGCCTATATCGCCTCCGCATATCTTTGTGGTTCTCTCATCTTCATCGTTAAAGACATCAAACTCCAGCCTCTTCATTTCGCCCTTAATCATATTCTCTATGATTCTTGCAAGCTCATCACCCTTCTCTGATGGAATATTCGGCTCCACCTTAGGCTGTGGAACTCCGTTATCTATGGCCGATTCCACCAGTTCAAAAGTGAAATTGAAAATAGGGTCAACTTCTTTACCCTCCGGCTGAAGCATGCCATCGTACTGTTTCTGGTTCTTCTGCATCTGAGCTATATTGTCCGTATATGCGTTCCTGGCAGATGAATATTTCTCTTTCCAGCCCTCAAGCTTCATATCTTTTTTCTTTTTAAGCATCCGGTGCTCCCCACCTTTCATACATCATTTTTCTTTCTTCCTCTGTTGCATTGTTCCAATCCTCAAGCATATCCTCTGTGTATTTAACCTTATGCTTTTCGGGTTCCTGCAGCTTATAGCTCTGAGACTTTCTCAGCTCGTTTGCAATCATCTCCGATATAAGCAGATCATCATGCTTTCCTGGCATCGCATCAGGTCTTCCGTTATCGTCATAAACAAAGGTAAGCGCCTCTTCAAGAGTAGGCATATCATTTATGAGGTATACATGCTCGTTGATAATTTCAATCTCGTTGTCTATAATAAGGGGCCTCGTATGTCCGTCTGTCTTCCAGCCATATCTTTTTTCATGCTCCCCTGTATAAGTGTCATACTTTCGCCTTGTATACTGATACGGATATCCCAGCCTTACCAGTTCCTCTATAGGTCCTGTATTGAAATTCATCTCCACACCTATAAGGGCTTTGTTGTAGTACATTCCAAGGCAGTAAAGCTGATGAGTAAACGGCTTTGAATTATTAAGCTGCATATGCAGAGAAGCTGCTCTGTTCCCGGTTATGTTGTTTATAACGGTTGCTGCATAATAGTCAGAGCCCTCGCCTTTAGTATCTCCGGAGATGACATACGGAGTCAGGTTCTGCGGTTCTTCGTAAATCCTTATCCATTGACTGCCGTTATCAGAAAATCTGATTGTAGATTTATCCATATGCCTTTCTTTGTACTCTTTTTTACTTACATCAAAATCTTCTGCCGGCTGTCCTGCCATTATGAAGTCCTGCGTATCAGGATTATGCCACTCAAAGTAAAAGCAGCCCTGTCTGTACGGCTGCATTTCATATTTCTCCCGAAGGTCCGCAATTCTTCTGACTATGACAGATAAGTCAAACACAGGTCTTCCGCTCATCAGAAAAGCTTCCTCAGGTGTGCATGGATACTCCTGTTTGATAGTGTCTTTGTCTATGTAGCCCTGATATTTTTTATAGTACCAGTAACACTGACTCACAGAAATGCCTTTCTCAAGCAGCCATCTGATGCGCTCGCCGATCCAGTCGGTACTTTCAGATATAAACTTTTTAAAATCCTCTTCACAGGTTTTGCTTTCAAAGTCCTGAGTATATTCACCTGTCTTCCACCATTCATAAAAGCAGTTTATATACACACCGCTGTCCCACATATCCTTGTAGTCATTAAACCCGTTGGCTGTGGTCTCATAGATTTCAATACAGTCTTTCGTAAGCGCTTCTCCAAGTGCTGCCTGTATGTCTGACATGGGAACTTCCCAAAAGGCAGCCTCAGAGCCGTGAAAAAAGTTTACAGTACGGGAACGTCCCACGTTCTTTGTAGCCGTTCCTACCTCCCATGTTGAATTCAGCACTGAAAACTTTAATTGTTTCTTGTTATTAAACTGCTCTGTCGGCTTTAGAAGCTCCGGTAACTGGTTCTTTGGAAACTTTGCCTTGTTATCAAATATAGCTGTCGCATTGCTGGTGATATCTGCGAGAGTATACCCTTCAAAATTTCTCCTGAGCATTGAGCATGCCAGCTGGTATGCAGTTATAAAGCTTGTGAAACCCTGCTGTCTGCCTTTAAGAATTAGAATTCTCACCCTGGCAAGCCTGCCCTCTCTAAACTCTTTTATAGAGTGATTGAGAGTAGCTGTAAACTCACGCTGCACTTCGTTGAGAAAGAACGGTACAACCTGCTTTTTCTTGTCAACTATAACGAAAAAGAGCTCTATGAACCTTTCAGGAAACGCAATCACTTCTTTTCTCAATACTTCGTTTTCAATAATCTCCTTTGCGAGAGATCTTCTGAGCTGCGAGTCAAACTCTATGTCTTTCTTTTCATTCCAGAGTTCTTTTCGTCTTTTTATCCAGAAGTCTGCGTTATAAATCATTCTATCAGCGCCTCCAGATTAAGCTCGCCCACAACCTCCGCATTCAGATTCTGCTTATTCTTCCACTCTTCAGGCTTTCTGTTCGTCAGATAAAATATTGCAGCCTGCGTATCCGGCGGAACATATCTGGTGGTGTTTTGTGACTCCTCGATATATTTCTCCGATTCCCTGTCATACTTCTTGCTTTTTCGGGTCTCTTTATATGAAAAACCTGTTGCTTTTTTAAACAGTGCACCCTCTACTTTAAGGTCTGCAACATTTCTTCCTGCAAGCAAGGCTCCCTCAAGTTCCAGATATGATTTTTTATAATTTCTGAAAGATGCATAACTTACTCCGCAGTTCTTTGCTATATCCTCTTCAGTAACTCCGTTTTCCGCCCATTTCTTTATGTCTTCCAGTCTGGGCAGAACCATCTTTTCGTACAAGTTTGCCATACATCCCCCTTTCTGCGCATATAATGTATCGCGCGCGTATGTGCGTGTTGTCTGCTAAAAGTGCTAAATTTTAATCATTTTGCTTATGAAAAGATTCCGGATCATACTCGGTGTATTTAACAAGCAGTTCCGAATTCTCATAAACATTGCCCAGCACCTCTGTTTCCTCCTGATAGCCTATAGTGTGGATATACTGCTCAGGCATCTCAAGCTTTCTGTTTCTGTTTTCTACAGACAAAATGTCAAGAAAGAAGCAGCAGTGCTCGAAAGCAACCGTTCCGAAATATACCCTGCGGTCAGTCCTTTTTCCCTTTTCATCTCTTGCCATATTCTTAAGCTTAATAAAATCGCCCTCATAAACAGCGGTACCGTTTTTATCTGAAATTCCCGCAGGTCTCAGCTTACAATACTGCTCCGCTTCTGCCAGTGTGAGCTTAAGCGCTTCCTCTTCGGGAATCATTCTTTTATTTTTCTCGTCCCATAGTCGTATCATCATATTCTCCTAATAAAAAAGCACCCGACTAAGGTGCTTATCAAGTGTATTTCACGATATCATAATACCATGTATTTTTTTCCCGTGCGTCCGAACTTTATTTTTTTTATTCAGCAAGACACAGGTACTTTGCAACCATATACACAAATTTTGATTTATAAAGGCCGTAAGTGCTTCGTGCAGCAGTAAGCGGAAAAGGTGCTTCATGGACAATATTCTGCCACACACCTTTTCTATATTCTTTAGGTATTTCTTTTTTTGCGTTGTCAACAGCATTGATTATGTCGTGATACTTCTCAATTCTTGCAGCTGTCAATGCTGTCGGATCACTTTTGCCGCTCCCTTTAGGCTGTCCGTCAGAGCACACGGCTGACAGCTGAAGCATATCATCATACTCCAGCTTGATTCTGTCATAGTCCCTTATCACATACAGAGTATGCCTGTACAGATTTCGGGGCAGTATGTACTTGTTGTTTTTAACCCTCTGGTAGTCTCGTCCCATATTCTCACCTTCTTTCAAAAATCAATATCAAAATCCAGTTGCTCCTCTTCATCGCTTATATTTCTATATCATTAAGCACTTTAAATGATCTTCTCTCTGAAACGGGACCAATAATTACAACATAATGTCCTGAGTACTTAATCTTATATATTTCGAGGATCTCTGTTTCCTTTTCAGATAGAGCTTCAAATCTCCACAGGTTTTCAAACAGACTTTGGTTCGTGTACTCTATGTGATAGATATGAAGTTTGTCATATTTTTCAAGCGCTGCATTTGCTTTATCCAAGCGCTCTTCATATTTCCTTGTCAGCTCTTTCCACCGCGCTGTGGTTTCCCCTTTGTATATCGGTTCTTGATTTTCCAGTTCTTCTTTTGTTATCACTTTGCTTTTTCTCCCTTCGCATTCGAATAAAAAAACTCGTCCCTCTTTTTAGCCCTTCGTCATCTTGATATTCTATAATACAATCTGTAAAAATCCAACCGGGATACATCTTTTCAAAAAAAATTCTGTCTTCGGGGTTTCTTTCTATTTTTTCTGCCTTTGCTTTGGTGATTGCTTTATCACTTGTAACGACATTCACCTTCTCGAGATTCCGGCTGCCTGCCCATGTGCGCTCACCTTTTGCCTGACGGGCCATATATATAACTTTACCGGTGACACCGTACTCGTTAAACTGCAGTCTGTCTGTATCACAATAGCCATGCCCCCACAGCTCCTCTGCTACATCCCTGTCCATTGCATTTATTATCATGTGCACATGGAGTCTCTTTTTGTTTCCGTAATCATCGCTGTCGGATACAACGTATATGTATTTTAGTGGAGGCAATCCATGTCTTTTACGATATCTTTTCAGTCTGTCAATATAGTTCCGCATATGACGGATTACACCTTTTCTGTCCTCAGGTATATTTTCCTTGTCAAATGTCAAGTCAATGAATAAATCACCCTTGTGGAAGTTTGTATGTACGAGTCTATTAAAATACCTCTGTGATTTTTTACTATTAAGCTTCTTCTGCGCCGGTGTTGACTCTTTTGTTTTTCTTGCCCTCTTATATGGTCTCCTATTTTCTTCAAAAGGAAATATCTCAATCTCAAGATACTCTCCCATATCGTATTTCTTCTGTCGATACATACATGCTCCCTTTGTTACTACTCATTACAAGCTCGAATGCTCATACCGAGCGCCAATGTTACCTTACATTTATTACTTTTTATTTTACTTCTGCAATGTCGTGTATTTGGTTAGGCCTGGGACTGCTTTTTAAGGCTTGTCCCAGGCTGTTTTCTATGCATATATAAGTACTTTTGTTTCTCCTGCGGCATCTACATCTTCAATGTCGGCCACAAGTTCTCTCGGGGCTTCGTCTGCAAGCAGTTCCTCCAGCTCCTCTTTCGTTACATCACACACTATAGTCACCTCTGCTCCTGCAGGTTTGTTTTCAAGTTCTTTCATTAATTCATATACTTTCATCTGCGTCCTCTTGTTTCACTTTTATTTTTCCTGCCTCTTTCAGACTTTTCTTCTTCTGAGTACCGGCGCGGGTTTTAACTTTCTTCTTTTCAGGTCGTCTGAAGTCGTTCTTTCTTCCTACTGCACAGCGCGGGCATTCTTTTAAGCTTTCCTTATATACAGTGAGACATAAACTGCACTGAAGCATATTGCCTTCTTCTGCAGACAGCCCTGTTTTTACTGCTGCTGCCATATCCTATTTACCCTGTTCTTCCTTCCTGTTTCCTGAAAATTTAAAGCAGCTATCACTGACCCTGTTTACAGCTTTTGCTCCGCCAACCAAAAATGCGATATCAAGGGTTTTGGCTGTATAATATTCAAGATGCTCTACGTGAGCCCTCAATAAATGGATAGCACACATGCTTGCTGTCAGATGCGTCAGTATCTTATCCTGCTGCTCTCGTGTTAATATCTTCATCTTTTTCACTCCAATTTAACTTCTGTCCACATTTACGACAGTAATTTTCTGTGTTGTCAACAACGCACTCACAGCTTCCGCAAAGACCTATTTTGTAGTTTTCGCATAATGCGTCATTAAGGACTGTTACATCCTTAGGTTTCTTCTTTTCTTCCTTTTCATCTAATTCCCCCGATAGGATAAGTGCTGTAGCTTCTATAACGATCGTCATCACAGTCATATCTAAACTGTCCCAGTCTATATCTTTTTTTGCTTTACGCTGCCCTGAGTTCTTCTGGGTAGTCATTCCTATAAGGTTATAAACTGCTTCCTTTAAGGCTTTGACATTTGCTCTCTGCCTGCCGTCCATCAGGAAGTGCCACATAGTGTCTTTTACCACGTTTGCCGGATTGTTTTTCATTTTATCGCCTCACATCTGCTTGCTGCATTCTTTCTGGCCGGTTCATAGCCCAGTCTCTTGGGATAGTCCGGATAAAGTTCTTTAAGCGGGCAGCGCAGCCGGATTGCTGTGTTGCCGTTATCTCTGCATATATTGGCTTCGAAACATTCCTGCCAGTTCCTGCAGCTGTTACATATGCATTTCCTGCATCTTCTCTGCTGTCTTTTACTTGACATCTTCTTCCTCCCTGTCAAACAGCTTATGAGTGCCATTCAGAAGCTGCTCCTCTTCTTCTGAAAGTTCATATCCCAGCCTTACAATCAGGTCGGCTATCGCTTTATAGCTTGTGTTATCGTTGTATGTAACCACACCTCTCCATGTGCTGTTGATTGTGCATCGGCCTCTTCCGAGAGCTGCAAGCAGAACTGCAATCCACACTGTATCGACATTCACCATTTCTATGCTGTCGGATATGACACTGCAGGCTTCGTCTATATCTTTTCCTTCTTCAAGGTCAGCTCTGCTTGTTTTTAAAACTCCTATGCCATACAGAAAATCATATACCTCGTCTATATCGATGTAGCTGTTTGTAAGCATGTGCATCTGCGCGCTTTTCTGTATATCAATTTTCTGCTCATCGTCAAAGCTTTTAAACGACAGCACGAAGTCCGCCATGCGCTCGTTCATTTCTCCATACAGAGTTTCCAGAGATCTGTATCTTTCCTGGGCATCTTCGATCCTTTTACGTTCTTCCTGGGCTTCTGCGCTCTCTTCCGGCTGGTTATTTCTTTCTCTTTCACCATACAGGATCAGTCTGCCGTCATACGACAGGTACGGTGAGTAATATGCAGCGCCTTCCGGAATTTCGGCATCTTCATCAAAATCATTTACATCGACTTCTCCTTTTCTGTCAAACTTCCATGCTTCTTTCACCTCTTTGAGTCCCCGCTCTTCAAGCAGTTTTATCACCTGCTCCTTTTTCTCCTGCTGTGCTTCTGTTTGGGCCTCCTGATCAACCCGCTGCGCGAAGTTTGCAGATCCGCCGTACAGCTTTAATACGGTTTCTCTCCTTTTCGGATCCTTTATCTTTTCGAGGTATATCATGTCGTTTATCTTCATCTGCGGCTGTTTTTCTTCCAGCAGCTTCTTGTCAAGCTCAAGGAGCTTCACTCTGTGCCTTATAGTCGTTTCACCGAAACCGGTCCTACGCGATATCTCGGTAATAGAAGATCCTATATCTATCATCATCTGGAAGCCTTCCGCCTGTTCTATGACCGTTAGATCACTTCTCTGGATGTTTTCAAGAAGCATCGTTGCAAGCTGTTCCTTCTCGTCCATATGTTCAATTACCACACATGGAACTTCTTCAAGTCCTGCAAGTCCGGCCGCTGCGGCGCGTCTGTGCCCTATAACTATCCTGAAGCTGTTCCATTCCTCGTCTTCAGGAACAACTGTGAGGTTCTGCATTACTCCTACAGCCTTAATGCTGTCTGCAAGCTCCGTCAGGTCACCGAGCTCTTTTCTCGGGTTCTGCGGATGCGGCACAAGGCTGTCAAGCTTCAGATACATTATCATCTTTTTCTCATTATGCATTTTTATATTCCTTTCTGCTCATATGCCATATCAAGACCTCTGACTCTTGCCGCTCTGTATGCTCTTGCAGCCTCCGGACTCTGTTCATACCCATCCAGCATATATGCAACATCACACTCTTTGATATACCACAGCTTGAAGTCTTCAATTTCTTCATCGTCTTTTGTGAAGCCCGATATATATCTCTCAAAGCTTTCGGGATTGAAAACCTCAAGCCCGAAGCCTCTGAGAAACTTTTCCGCTGTTTCGAATCTTTCTTTTGCATCAAAGCCTTTCGTCTGGCCTATTATATATGCTCTTCTTTTCTTATCTTCCATCTTCCACCTCATATGCCTGCTGTACTGCCGGCAGTATTCTGACTTTCGCCTGTTTCTCCTTCAAACATATTGCACTGAAGCCCGCCGTCACCGGCAAACAGCAGTTCATATTCTCTTTCCGCTTCAATTATCTTTTCTTTTAAAGTTTCCGCGAAGAGCTCTATATGCTCCATCCAGCTTTCGTCTTCACGTTTTTTTGCCACAACCCACATTACGCGCTGGCCGTAAAGAGCACTTCGCATTTTATTGATATGCTCGCCTATGCAAAACAGCTTCTCTGCACGTTCTTCATTTGTCATAGCTACACCTTGAATTCTTTCTGTACCTTTCTTGTTCTTGACAGTTTTACCTTACCTTCACCTGCAGCGGCAATCCTGATGACAGAGTCATCTATATTTACGGTTATTGCGCCGGCATGCTCATTGCAGACCATCTCCAGCATATTAAATGCGAAAACTCTCTGCTCCGATGATACCTGAGCATATCCCTCAGCAACCGCGGCATCACCTATCAGCTCTTCAAGCCTCGCTTCTGCCTTATGATACATTTTCATAGCCACAGCCTTGCCGCAGCTGCACTCATCTGCAGCCTTAAGGTCTGCATCGCGCCGGTCCATAGCTTTAACCATCACTCCCTGCCCGCAGTAGCGGCAGATTCCGTTGATCATCTGCATTTCATCCTCATACATCTGTATAACTCCTTCCTATAAGCTGTATCCACGCATATCTTGCCTGTTCCTCCGACATTCCGGCATCTATAAGGTCCTGCTCGTACCGGCTCTGAAAATTCTGTCTCAGCCTTCTGTTTTCATTCTGCGCCCACTCGGTTATGTTGTCATGCAGCTCTCTGTGAACCTCCGGCGACACATCAACCTGAAACCCCATGTCAATGCTTATCTGCCTGTTGGGTCCTCCAAACACCTCGTGACGCTCTGCATACGGCTGTCCGGTGTATGCGCAGAACCTGCCGGGCTTGTCCTTGTAGCCGTTGTATTTTTTCTTTTTCTTCCCTGTTACCGGTTTTGGTATCGCGCAGGTATCGTAGTAACTCATTTCTTTCTCCTTTTAATAATTCCTATTACTTCATGTGAATAGCGGCCCCTGTTGCCGTTTAAATACATTCCTGTCTTTCGGAATTCCTCCTGAGGATAGACCTCAGCGCACAAAAGGCCTTCATCACAGGGAAACCTTGCTGCAAAAAATCTCATCGCCTGTGTCATGTTTTCGGCTATAACTGTTACCCAGCCGCCTTCATACGGGTATCCCGGATCATCTCCGAATGTGAAGTAGTACTTGCTAAGCATTACTGATCCTCCTTATCTGTCTGCTGTGTCTGTGAACAATCTCTATGAGCTGCTCTGAGGTTTTGACTATCAGCCAATCCCCCGGATCAAGGTCATTTCTGATCAGCAGTTTCTTCTGTTTTAATGTCGGTTTCTTTCCATGTTTCATTATTCTTACCATACCGGGCATATACAGCCCTCATTTTATTTACAATTATCTTTTCTCTCGTCAGGAGCCTGTCCTGCTCATCCCTGCGGAGAGCCTTTTCGGCTCTCCTTGTTCTGCGGTATTTCTTCTTTGCTCTGCCCATTGATAACTCCTCTCTTGTGCTCGAATGTTAGGGTCTATCCTACTGCAGAGCTACCGCTGCACCTGTTAATATGTATACTGCTGCTGCCAATAACAGCAGTAAGCCTGTTCTGCCTGTCCACCACAGCAGACTGAGCTTTCTTATTCTGTGTTTTCTCATTATCTGCCTCCTGATGATGCTATAAGGGCGTCTGCCACGTCGGGGATAAAATACAGTTCTTTATCCACTTTTGGCAGGTCCCTAAGGAACTTGTCTACGGAGTGAGGATCTTTGCGGCCCATACACTGAGCAAGCTTCTTTCTTGTTATGAATGCTCCTCCGGAAAAACTCTCCAAACGGCTTATCATTTCTTTTCTGTTTAACATTGTTCTTCACCTCCTGTATGTTGTTCTTAAAGTCAATAGCCTCTTTAATCCTTTACTTTTTCCTTGCCCTCTCCTATACTCTACTTACAGACTGCCCTCACAGTCGAGTAAATGAGAAAGGAGGGGCCTATTATGGATTTGTTGTTTATTGACCGTCAAGAGTTCTTCTCTTCCCAAGCCAGTGTTTTAAGCAAATGCTTGGACAAGCATAAAGACTATCATCATCTTGTTCCCAGTATAATTGCCAAGCTCAGCGCTGGTGACTATAGCTTTAGTGCTATTGAAATTGATATCATCGCAAAGTGCTGCAACAAAAACTTGAGCAATTTCTCTAAGAACAGCTTAAAATATAGTCTATTCTATTTGCTGTTTACCCTTTGTTCCAACGCTACGGAGTAACGCAATCACAGCCTGATCTATTCCTACTTTCAGGTCGTCCAGTTCAAGAACAAAATCGTCAAGTTCAGATAGTCTTTGGTCTGGAAGCGCCTCTGCTATTTCAAGGAGATCTTCAATCCCTCTATTGATTGTCTCCTTGTACATTTCTATCTTCTTAATCAGTGATTTCATGATATTTGCTCCTTCTTATATTTTTGTTTAAACTTTGGTTTTATTGACTTTCCAGTAAAATTTAAATATAATACATAGTGTAAAATATTGTTTTAACCCACATTATCACATTATCAAGGAGGTGATTTTATGGGGAAAAATCAACACGTTACTCCTATTGGCGACAAATGGCAGGTTAAGGGCGCCGGAAACAGTCGTGCGACAGCCACCTATGACACTCAAAAGGAGGCAATAGCGCATGCAAAGCAGATTGCTAAAAACCAGCAAAGCGAACTTATTATCCATAACCAAAAAGGTCAGATAAGAGAACGCAGTACCTACGGAAAGGACCCTTTCCCGCCAAAAGGCTAATCGTAACATGGTGTAAGCCTTACCCTGTACCCATCAGCAACTTCTATGCTTTCCTGAGTTATAGATGCTATGAGTATGGGGTTTTCTGTATCTTCCTCGACTATTACTCTTGTATAGTCAAGCCTCTGTGTTCCTTTGGGGTAAAACAGGTCGGCAATATCTACCTCAAGAGCTTCAGCTATAAGTGGTATGTTTTCTACCCGCAGCAGTTTCCTGCCATGTAAAATGTCGCTGAACTGCTGATCGCTAAGCTCCAGTTTTAAAGCAATGTCACCCTTTTTGAGTTTCTTGCTCTTTATGAT
>ERZ1034962.790-NODE-790-length-12529-cov-11.460478_pt1 | contig 12529 bp, 19 predicted proteins | sample MGYA00520696_ERZ1034962 | MGnify/ENA primary metagenome ERZ1034962 (study PRJEB33766, sample SAMN09781770) | gut metagenome | biome: gut microbiome | host: Homo sapiens | place: Madagascar | study: EMG produced TPA metagenomics assembly of the PRJNA485056 data...
ATATATAGTTTATAAAACAACAAATTTAGTTAATAATAAAATTTATATAGGAGTTCATAAAGCTAAAGGAGAAGATAAATTTGGAGGATATTATGGTTGTGGAGTTAATATTAATTTTCCTATATCTTATAAGAATCCAAAAACACTTTTTCAGAAAGCTATTGTAGAGTATGGTTTTGATAATTTTAAAAGAGAAATACTATATATATTTAATACTGCCGAAGAAGCTTATAATAAAGAAAAAGAATTAGTAAACATAGATTTTATAAATTTAGATACTAATTATAATATGGCAATAGGAGGTTGTGGAGGACAAGGTAGTACTGCTAGAGAAGTATATCAATACACCTTAGATGGATATTTAATTCAAAAATGGGATAGTGTAGCCAGTTTAGCAGAAGCTTATGGTACCACAATAAGTTCTCCATACACAGCACTTCAATTTAAAGAAAGTTTTAGAAGTACTTTTTTAAGCTATAATACTACTATAGATGTTACAACTTTTTCTAAAGGTAATAATCCAAAACCTACTTATCAATATAATAAGAACGGAAAACTTATTGCAATATATGATTCTCTATCTGAGGCTGGTAGAGCTAACGATTTGAGTGAATCAATTATAAATACTGCAATTAAATACCAGCAACTTAGAAATAGTTATTATTTTACGAATAAGCTAACAGACACTTTTAAAAAAGTAAGAGGTGCTAGATTAACTGGTAGTAAATTCTACTTGTATAATAATTTAGGAGAATTTGTGCAAGAATTTGCTTGTGCTAATGATTTACAAGAATACTTTGGCTTAAAATCTTGGGCAGTTCTTAGTAAAAAGATTCATTATAGTGATGGTTTTTATAAAAATTTTAGAATATTGACTGAATATGTTGATAATATAGAACCTTTTGAGTATAAACAGCAGGCAAAGCCTGTTTTAGTTTATGACAAACAAGGGAATTTTATAGGTGAATATAAAAGTGAATCTTCTGCGGCAAAAGAATTAAATTGCCGTAAAAGTCAAATTAACAGAGTGCTAAGAGGAGTAGCTTATTCACATAATAACTATGTATTTAAATGGAAGAGTTAAAGATATAGTCTAATTTACACTAGTAATAGTGTAATAATAACAAAATGCGAGTAGACGATACATATAGTTCAAAATACGCTTTAATGGAAGATACCTTCATTAAAATTGGTAAGGGTGAAGGTGCAGGGAACGAGAAGATTTATAAACTCGATCCAATGAAGAAAAACCTTATCGAAAATTTCTTGTATGCTCGCGAGAATATGCTTTTAATGGCTAAAGGCACAGTAGATGTGAATGGTAAATCTACTATTGTTGATAGAGCTACAGGACGTCCTATTTATGTAGGTGAAGGACTGATTCCCCAAGTAGAACGCTTCGCTTCAAAGTATTCTGCTAATAGAATCACAATTAATACTTTCCAATAGGTTATTTCTGCCATGGTAGAGAAAGCCGAGAAACCCACTGACAATGTCTTCACATTTGTTATAAATGAAAAGGCATGGTATATTGTACAGAGAGTACTTGGAGAGTATTTATCAAATCGTCATACCGATGGCGCTTATCTCTGGTCTAACCAAGGAGAAGGAAAATACATCAAGGTAGGTAATACTTTTGATGCTTATGAGTGGGGTAAATTTTGCTGCCCCGTATGCAATTTTTAATTGTATTAAATTATTTAATTGCTGGAAACTCTTTATAATTTATAAACTACAATAGAAACTGAAAAGTACTATGAATGTGTAATAATTATAAATTTTAGACAATCAGCAGTTATTTCCCTATAGCTAATTAGTATGGGAAAAATTCAACGACTATTTTAAATAAGTAAAAAAAAATGAAATAATAATTGTCTTATGAAGTATATAGTATATATAACAATAAACCTATGTAATGGAAAATTCTACATAGGAGTACATAGAACAAATCCTGAAACATTTGATGGTTATATAGGATGTGGTATTTATAGAGAAAATCAAGCTACGAAAGATTATGTATTACATAAAGCCGTCCGTAAATATGGATATAAAAATTTTAAACGCACTACTCTTAAAATTTTTCCAGATACAGAGGAAGGCAGAAAAAGTGCTTTTGAATTAGAATCCATATTAGTTAATGAGTCTTTACTAAAGAGTAAGTCAGTTTATAATACTGCACTTGGTGGAAGAGAGAGTACTACAGAAAGTTTAATGAAAACAGTATATATGTTTGATTTAAATGGAAATTATCTAAGAAGCTTTAAATCTTTAAGAGAGGCTGCAATCTTTATAAATCCAGAAAATTAGGATAATGTAAGGTAGGCTATTAAAAATAATTGTTTAGGAACTTCTAATAGTAGTTATGGTTATTTTTGGAGTTATACTAAATAGTTTATTAAATCTGACAATCGTTTAAGATCTATAGCCTAGTATACAATTAATGGTAAGTTTATTCGTACCTTTAACAGTATAACAGAAGCGGAAACATTATTATCCTTAAATTCTATAAAACAAGCAATTATAAAAAAAGGAACAGCTGGTAATTATCAATGGAGATACTATGAGGGAGATTCATCTGATATACCTACTTTAGTAAATGTCAAAACAAAAAATAATTGCTTACCAATTATAATGTTTGATAAACAAGGGAATGTAATAAAAGAATTTGATTCAGTTAAGTAGTGCATTTTAACTTATTCTGACTTAAAAACATCCCAAATAAATAGAGTACTTAATGGTGTAATTAAATCTCATAAAGGATTTGTGTTTAAATATAAAGACAATGATATAGTCTGAACTTATAGGTAACTATAAGACTAACATAATTAGGTAACACAATTGTGTTTAAGGTTGATAGAACCTTATCACGAGAGTTCTCAGATCCCTATTTCCTTTGCTTAGACCTTACTACAGGTAAGACTTCCGCTCAACCTCCGGTCCAAATGTTCTCATTAAAGGGCAAAGATTACATTTTCAATGAAGTCTTAGGCGTTGGAGGACGCTCTGGAGGTGATAGTGGTGTTGTAAGCTCTCCTGTTGCAGGTGGTCTTATGACGATTCACGGATAAACACGCTATAAAGCATGTCCGTGTAAAATTTTCCTAAATGCTGGAAGTTCTATTTTATGAAATAGATAATCAGCAGCTCTATGTAATGTAAATTCCTTTAGGAAGAGTTACATAGAAGTTCAACGACTAGATGCATAATCTTAGATTAATTTTTTATAGTTTTAAATTAAATCGAAATGGAAAACAATATTAAATTTATAGTATATTGTACAACAAACTTAGTAAACAATAAAATATATGTAGGAGTACATAAAACTAATCCAGAATACTTTGATGGATATTTGGGAAATGGTTGTTATGCTAATCAACCTAGTACCTATAAAGAATCAAAAACTAAATTTCAACGAGCGCTTATAAAATATGGTACTAAAAAATTTAAACGTGTAACTATAGCTGTGTTTGATAACGAAGACGAAGCATATATGCTTGAAGCTGATATAGTTAATGAAAAATTTTTACAAAGACCTGATGTTTATAATATTGCATTAGGTGGACGCAGTGGAAGTTGGATCTTAAATTGCCAAATTACGTATCAATATGATAAAAATGGTAATTTTTTAAAAGAGTTTAAATCTATACATAATGCTGCAATAGCTTATAATGTTAATCTTCGTAGTATACAAAGAGCTATAGAAGATAAATGCAAATGTAGAGGATTCTTTTGGACTATTAATAAATTTGATAAATTAGATTTATCCAAAATGAAAGCTTATGAAGGATTACATTGTATTCCAACGTATCAATATAGTAGTGATGGTCAATATGATTGTTGTTATGAAAGTATTAGAGAGGCTTCTAGAGTTACTGGTATACATAGTGCTAATATAAGTGATTCTATTAAATTAGGTACTATATGTAATGGTAAATACTTTACTAATACATTTAGTCCTAGCTATAGTGTGGCTAGAAATAAACAAATTCAATCGTATGAAGTGCATCAATATGATTTAGAAGGTAATTATATAACTTCCTATCCAACTATGGCTAAAGCTAAAAAAGCTACTGGTATTAAATCAGATATATATAAAGCTATTCGATTAGGTAGAATAGCAGGTAACTATCAGTGGTCTTTTGAAAAATTAGAAAAAATGCCAAAAGTACAACCTAAAGCCGGAAGAGCTAGAAAAGTTGGTAAATACGATAAAGATTGGAATTTAATTAAAGAATATCCAACTTTGCAATCTTGTAAAGAAGAAAATGGTTCAGGAATGATACATGTATTGCAAGGTAGAGATGAGTTTGCTAAGGGATTTAGGTACAAATATATAGATTAATTATAAATATTGAATGATATAGTCTATGACTAAGTTGTAATTAGCTTAGTTATTATTGAGTAATCAAATTAGATGCAGGTATTGCGGTGTTTAATCCCTATCGTTCCTTCATTTTGAAACAGAGGGGATAATAAGTTAGATTAATATACAGAGTAGGAGGATTAATTTCCTCCACTCTTTTTAAATTGTTTATGAATTATGGCTAAGAAAATAAAAGAAATACAAAATGGAGATGTTAAAAGTAACATCATTACTCTTAGAAGCTCATGGGGAAAGGTTGGGCAAAAGATTTATATTGAGCCACAAAAAGACCCAAAAACAGGAAGATTTCCCAAATGTGTAAAGAGAGTAAATTCTTAGGGAGATATTATTTTAACTCCAGCAGAACTAGAACTAGAAAGCACTAATCAAGCAGCTTTTATTAGAGAAGATTAGGTATTTATTATTCAAGATGGAACTACACTTAATTTAGATGACCCTTATCAAGCAGCTGAATGGGAAGCTATTAAAAATTGTGACTTAATTGCTGCTGATAGATTTGCTAAGGATGATAAAGGTAATTATCTTATTGATGGAACTAGTGACCCTCGTAATCCTAGACCTCGTTATGGCTCAGCTGAATTATATGTAGAACGTCCTGGTGTAGATTCACAACGTCGAGTTACTCACAAAAAATTACAAATACAAGCTGCAAATTATATTATCAATGATGAAAAAGGTTATGATGGAAGACTCCTTGTAGCTAAAGTACTTGGTCGAGACCTATCTAATCAACCTAATTCTGATGTTGAGGATTATTTATTGTCAATAGCTGATAAAACCCCACAAGTCATTATAGACTGTTACACTGGCGGAGATATGAGTTATAGAATCCTTTTCCTTAAAGCTAAAGAAACTAAAGTTATTACTAAAAAGAACGGAGTTTATATGTATGGAGAAGATACTATTCTAGGAGCTAGTGATTCTGTAGTTATTAATTGGTTAAAAGAACCTAAGAACTCTAAAATAACAGCTATGATTCGTGAAGAAGCTTTTGCCGATGAATTTGGTGAAAGTAGTAAATAATTAAATAATTAACGTGCAATGACAGCAAGAACTATTTATGAGGCGATACTAATCGAATTAAATAAAAATAATGCGCCTTCTCTAAGGTTGCACGAATTTAACTATCTTTTTAATAAAGCTGTAAATGAACAAGTTGATGAATTTTACACTAATTATGATGTAAATTAGAACGCAACTGATTCACTTAGAGTTTTATAGTCAGAAGCCCAGCTAACACCTTATAAGGTAGTGATTAAATATCCTCAAGGAAGTATTGATAATTCTACTATTAATACTAATATAGCTAACGGTATTCCTAAAGTTATAACTCCTGCTGGATAGAAATTAAAAGGAGCTACTTATGAGGTATATTTACCTGAAGATTATTTACATATACTTAATTGTACTTGTATTTATTATGTAAGGTATTAGAATAAATGCTATGATGCAGGAGATTATATTGAAGTTCCTGCGACTAAACTTACTGCTGACTCTTGGTCTACTATTATGACAGATGTATATAATAGACCTTCTCCTATGAAGCCTTATTATTATATACATAACAGAAATACGTCTGCTGATTTGCCAACTAATCCAGTTAAAGATAAAGTAATTGATGAGGAAACAACTATAGAAGTTGGCAACGACCTTGATGTATATTACACTTACACGGAGGCATATAGTGGTGAGGAATTTTCTACTAGAAGTAAGCCTAATCCAAGTTTTCAAGTTACAATTTATTATAGTAAAGATTTAAAAACTTGGTATAAGGATAAAAATTTTACTACAGTTGCACCTATATCAAATTTTGATGCGAGTAATGTGAAGACCGTATAGAAAGAACCATTTTCTCGTACAATTAGTCTAAATAAGTATGTAGTTAATACAGTAGAAAAACCTGCATATTTAAGACATTCTAATCCTTAGAAAGTAAGAATGGAGATTAGATATGGTAAAGATGATTCTGTTTATGAATTAGTAGAAGTAAGAGTAGATTATGTAAAGAGTCCATAGTTTATTAGACTTACCCAAGATTAGTTAGACTTAACAACTGACACCTCATAGATTATGGAATTTCCAGATTATATATGTTAGAAGATAATAAATAAGTTGGTAGCTTTATTGTTAGAGCGGTCTAGTGATCCGCGTCTGACTACAAATGTTTAGATTAATCGTACTATGGTCTCACCAACTTAGCCATAGACACAACAAGCTTAATTTTATAATTTATGAAAACTGGTTTAAATTTTTACACTACTACTATTATCAATTCTGATAAGTATGTTAATGGTAAGCCCCATTTTAAGGCAGACACAAAGGCTGCTTACATCTATCCTGGTATGACTTTCTTTAAAGAAGGTATTTAGAAGGTATATTACAAAGAAGGTTATGAAGGTGAGATGGCTAAAGTAGAGGTTGATTTAGCACAATTAAAGCCCACTGCTAAAACATATTATCGTCTTGATATTTATGTAAAGGTATAGGGTGCTGAGCCTTATATCTATGCTACTCCCTGGATTTAGAAAGGTCGTCCTTTCTGGGTAGAGTTTAGTTTAGCAGCAACTGGCACAAATCCTGATGCAGATGCCCTTGTAAAGACTATCAATAAGGAACATGTGTTCCAAGTAGGTGATGATTAGATTACCGCAGAGGTAGATAAAACTACTGATACTAAAGTTGTCTTGACCGCTACTGCTGATTACTTACGTTTTGCTAAGGTTCAAGTAGTTAAACTAAATGATGAGGGTGATGATACTGAAGTAGTACTTGATATAGAGCCTACAGTGAAAGGACAAGCTGCATTTGGTACTTATTCGCACATTATTAAAGATATTCAGCTTCCTACAAATGAGAATACTCGCTGGTTACATCTTCGTCAGGATGAAACTCCTATAATTGGAGCTGTTTACGACCAATTTATTATAGAGTATGCTGCTGAGGCAAATAACCGTCCTCTTGGTGCTGTCGGCTGTGAAGTTAAATCTCATACTACTCATACCTTCTGGGTTAAGAAGGAAGTATCTACTGCTTTCAAGGACATGTTTAGTAAGAGTGCTAACCTTGGTATTACTATTACTACTGTTGGTAAAAATAACTCAACAAGTGAAACAGCTCCTGTAGCTGCTAAAATTGCGGAGTCACCTTTAAATACTAAATCTAAGTAATGCAATCACTCTTTGATTGGGTTTTAGCTGTAATAAGTAGTGGCGGACTCGGTGCTGCCATTACTTATATACTTACATTTAAATCTAAGCGCCTTTAGGCTATGGCTGAAGCCGAATCTACAGAAGTTGAGGTAGAGCATAAAAAGTAGGATTTAAAATAGGATTAGTATGATTTCTTATAGAAAACATGCGACAAGTATATAAAGGATTATCACACATTAGAGAATGATTTTAGAAAACAACTGCAAACATTGAGAGATGAAATTGATAAAGTATCCCTAGAAAAATCAAAAGCCATTTCTGATAAATGTACTGAGATTGCAGAACTAAAATCAAAAGTTACATTTTTAAAAGGAATCCGTTGTTATAATTTCACTTGCCAGCATAGAATTAAAAATAATCCAGAACCTGATGTACATTGAGAAATTAGCTAGCCAAATCATTAATGATATACTAAGTGGATTAAGAGGTTATCATAACAATATATCTATCAATAGAGAACAAGTAGAAGATGAAATAGTAGCTTACCGACTATCTATTTTAAAAGATTATTTTTTAAAAGGTATTTATCCTATTAAGGATTTATTAATGGCAATTAATTGTATTGAGGTAGATTGTAACTCATTAGAGAGATGCAGTTGTGCTGATAACATTAAAAATGTAAAACACTTTCAAATACCTTAGTTAGTAACGCAATATGGAAAGCAAGCTATAGACTATTTAGGTTCTATAGATAGACAAAATAAATTTAAAATTATAACCTCATTAACTGAATTACAAAATCTTAAATATCGAAGGAGACAATCTAACAAACCGTATGTTTGGATTGACTTTGCTCCAAATAGTAATGGAATGTTAGATTGTTTCATTTTTAATGCTCCCTTTGTTAAATAGATTTCTATTGTAGCAGTTTTTAAAGACCCAAGATAGTTAAAACAATATTAGTGCTGTTCTGAAAATATGGATGATAATGTTAGTTTTATTGATTAGATAGTTAAGGATAAATTAACAAAAGATAAAGTAACATATTATAGACAATTATAGGCACCAATATTACCAAATAATCAATAGTATAATTAATGGATTTTCATGTAGCAATAAGTTAGGCATAGACCCTCTATGATGTAGAGGGTGATTTAGAAGATTTAGAAGAAATTGGTTTAATTGCTTATAAAAAAATTGGCAATAAAAATACTATCTTAATGAAAATTACTTTACCAATAGTTAAAGGAGTTGTTACTTTACCTTGTGATGTAACTTATGTAGAAGCAGTAACTTATTGTGGCGAAGATTTTAATTATACAAGTAATTTGACTTATGATGGTTCAAAAGAAACTGAAGATTTTATAGAGAGTTAGAAAATATTTACCGATAATTTTTATCTAAGCGGAAAATTTGTTAAGTATAGATAGGTAGGGAATAAATTATATGTAAATGAGCCTTGCGGACATGTAAACATATTGTATCATTCTGAACTAGAGTCAGATTTACCAGATCTGACAGAAGCAGAAGTAGATGCGATAGCATTATATATAGCTTATACTTTAAAATATAAAGAGGCTTTAAAAACACATAATTAGGTAATATTACAAGAAGCCACATTGTTAGAAAGATAGTGGAAAGTTGCTTGCGATGCTGCCAGAGTTCCTGAACATATTTCATAGAATGATATGGATTAGATACTTAATGCAAAAACCTCTTGGGAACGAAAACTGTTTGGTAAATCACTTAAACCGATTAAATAACATAGGGAAGCATTTTAGCTTCCCTATTTTTGTTTATACATATATATTGTAATGGATAATCTAGCATTAGGACATTCATGTACTATTAAAGATTTGTTTGCAAATTTTCCAACTAAGAAGTTAAAACTTACTAAAAGCGGAAGATTTATTGACCATAAAAAAAGATTTGCAGCATCTATCTTTATTACATGTATGCAAATAATAATACAAGATATTATAGATAATAATACATAGTTTAAATTACCTCCTGTAGGCAAAGGTTCTTCTTATATTTAGATGAAGAGATTTAAAGATAAAGAATTTAAAAGACTTTATAAAGCAGGTAGATGGAGGGATGTTGATTTCTTAGCTTCTAATTTTACTGGCTATTGGTTGGCCTATTATATGAATAATTAGGAACGAGTTAGTAGAGAAAAACCTATATATGTATCTACTATGTATAGAAATTAGATTACAGAAAAAACTAATCAAGGATTTACTTATTGAAATAGAAAACTGTTACAGATTATTCTGATGAAGTTGCAAAATTATATCCTGATGTTCCTTTATCAGAAATTAAAAAGATCATTAATTATGGATGGAGATAGTTTTATAAATGCAATAGTTTTGGTTCTGATGTTTTAACATCTAGAGATAAGTTTTGGTTTTATTGTGGTTCTGTTACTAAAGATAGTATTAGACACTACACTTATTATAGATATAAGCTTTCTAATAAAATTAGACTATATGATAAATGGGTCTAGCCAGAGTGGGATGGGTACTATTATTTTGGGCTTTATCCTAAATAGTACGAAGCTTATTTAGCATAGTAGAATAAACGTGGAAGAAAAAGAAGGATATTTACTTTTAATAATGTATTTTTATATAAAAGTGAAGATGATTGTTTAGTAAGGAATCCAGCCACTGTTGCTATGTTTAAATATCCTATGACTTTATAGAAACAAAGTAAACTTTATCTTCCCACCTTAATAACAGATAAAGCTGAATTTCTTTATTCACACAATCCTTTAAAGTTTGAAGATTTAATGAAAATAAATGAAAAATATAAATTTATATGCAAGTAAGTACTAATACTTTTTCAGAAGGGTTAGTAATGGATTTTGCACCTGAAGTTACTAAGAATAATTGTTTAACTAATGCTTTAAATGCTACATTAGTTACTATGAATGGTAATGAACTTTAGTTATAGAATGACATGGGTAATGGTAAGGTATATAAAGCTGAATTGCCTGAAGGATATGTGCCATTAGGTACTACTGAATTAGGTGGAATTATTTATATAGTATCATATAATCCATTTACTAGCAAATGTTAGATTGGTTCTTTTCCATCTCCTTAGAGAGTTACATATAGCACTACTAAATATTAGGAAGATTATAAAGTATCTACATTTGATACAGATAAATATGTATTATCTGAACAATCTTTAAATCCTGGAGATAAATTTTATTTTACTGTTAGTAATGATATTGTTCCTTACATTTATCCTGATAATGATAATAGTGTTTATAGATTTATAAAAGTAAAAGCAGCATTATTATCTAACGACAATAAATTAGTTTATTTACAAATTCCTCCTAATAAATTATTATATTAGCAAAAAGAAAAAACAGAAATAGAAAGTAATTCTAGTTGGAATATACTTAATACTAAAATATCTGGTAAACCTATACTAATATTTGAAAAGGTTTTATATAATTATTCAGTAGCAATTAATGGATATTTTACTTCTCAAAAAACATTATGCTTATCTCTTGATAATATGTTTAGTTGTGAAGATAGATTTTTCCCTTATGGACTATTTATAAATTTAAATCTATTTAAAATAGTAGAAGACCCAGATTATAATGCACCAAGTGTTGAATATATTTATAGATTTACTAATACTAATGACAATACAATTGCTAAGGCAGTGTCAAATTAGTATAATATAGTAATAAGTAATTTATTAGATGTAAGTACTTATACTTAGGATAATTATTTATTAAAAGATGGATGCGAATTTGATAATGAAGGCATTAATGTTATTAATAATGCTATAGCTAATATTCCTATAGAAGATAGAGATAAATATACATTAGGTATATCTATAACTCCATTATCTTATAATAACACTAAATTATATCCACATCCTAAACTGCCATATTACTATTATTATAGATAGGACTATTATACTGAGCTAGATTTATCTTTATTAGGTACCGGGGCCATTAAATTATCACAATATAAATATAAATTAGAAGTACTTGGTAATTTAATAGACACTAATTAGAAAACTAATGTAACTATAAATTATGCTTTTATAACTACATTAAGAGAAAATGAGACTATATAGAAAGTTACAATAGAACTAATTGATTAGAATAGCAACGTAACTTCATTAAAGGAAGATACTCAAATTAGTGGTGAAATTAAAGCTACAAATTTATATCTTAATTATATGTATGTAGTTAAATTCACTATACAAACATCAATGGAAGAAACTATTATATATAGATGGTTATTAACTAATGTATTATATAATAGTATATATGAAAATAATCAATACACTGATTTTAATAATGTAACATTAGATATTCCAATTAGCATTAATTAGGCTATGCTTCAAACTACTTTAGTTTCAAATGGAACAGAAAATAGTCCATTTAATAAAATAGGAAAGAATTTAACTACATAGACTGTTACTTAGACAACTAACTATATTGCTAATGTACAAGAGCAAATTAATTTTGAACAAGAAAACAATGTTCCATTTAACCTAGTATCTTGTAATATTACCGAATCAGATGGACAAAATATAAAAACTACTTTAGGAGTTAATAATTGTACTATTCAATAGTATTTAGATGGGCAAGTATAGTATGAAGTAAATATAGCCACAGAAGATTATACAGGAACTATGAATGCTTTATTACCTACTAAAATGTCTAATGACTATAGTAGTTCAATTGTGTTAACTTTTGACCCAGTTAATGGATGGATAGACTCTAATAACATTAATTATAAGAATTTAACAGAATACAATTATAAAAATTAGGAAGGATATTTATCTCCTAAACAGTTAAAATTTAAATTCAATGCTAATGAGATAGATTTTGAAACAAAAGTACCATAGTTTAAGTCTGATAGTTATTATGTGGCTTTACCTACTATGTATAATAGTTCTGATGATGGTAAGTTATTCGTAACTAATATCTTAAAAGATAATAGTAATTACTCTGTTATAGCTAAGA
>ERZ1034962.791-NODE-791-length-12487-cov-5.528073_pt1 | contig 12487 bp, 4 predicted proteins | sample MGYA00520696_ERZ1034962 | MGnify/ENA primary metagenome ERZ1034962 (study PRJEB33766, sample SAMN09781770) | gut metagenome | biome: gut microbiome | host: Homo sapiens | place: Madagascar | study: EMG produced TPA metagenomics assembly of the PRJNA485056 data set...
GGCCCGGCGCGCGAAGTACCCGCGCCGCCCTCGGCGCGTGGCGCTGAGGAGCCACCCCATCTTTTCTTTCCAAGATCTCCCTGTCCTTCCTGCCTACACCCTCCCTACCATCTCCATCTTACGCAGTGAAATCTCACCTACTTCCGTGACGATCGCTTCTGAGATTATGATGCGGAATAATTTCGAAGCGGCAATGGATAGGGCTCTCGGTCGCGCAGGAGCGCGACCCTCCCGGTTCACTTCGGTCACACTGAATTGCACCCCTCCCAAGTCGCCCCACAGCGCCACGCGCCGAGGGCGGCGCGGGTACTTCGCGCGCCGTGCCCCCCACACAAAAAACGCGCACCACCGAAAGGTCTGCACCGTCTCGGGGGAGGGGCGCGCTCTTGCCCCCCCCCCCGAACGGCAAAAGAGAAGCCACGCGCCGCTTCGGCACGTGGCAACCCTAGTTCTTAACTAAAATCTAGCTAAAACCTAAAACCTAGCACCTACAAACCTAGCGTCTAGCTAAAACCTAAAACCTAGCACCTAAAACCTAACTAACGCCTTCTCCTTCGGAGGGCGAGGAGCGCGCCGCCGACGAGCAGCAGCAGTCCGCTCGTCGGCTCCGGCACGGGCGCGGGGTTCCACGCCAGGCCCGCCCCCGCCACATTGTACGCCGTGTGGTTGACCAAGGGCGAGGAGGCCAGCGCCGACGCCGCGAGCAGCTTGTCGTAGGTGACCGTCTCGCTGAAGTACGAGGTCGCCTCCGCCATGATCTCCCAGCGGAACGCCGTATCCGCCTCCACCGACGAGGCGATGGCGAAGAGGCCCGAACTGCCGATGCTGCCGTCGGCCGACACTTCCAGCCCGATCTTCTCCAGAAGCGAATCCCCCTGGTAGAGCCCGACGGAGAGCGTTCCCTTCGTCTGTAACTCTTTGCAGACCGTCATGAACGCGCTCGTATCCCCGGACGTCGAATCGACGCACCAGTAGAGCGTACCGGCCCGCAGCGACAGGCACGCCGCCACCGCCATGCACGCGAACAGAACCTTGCGAATCTTCATCTCTCAGACTCCTTTCACTCTTCAGCGCGGCAGTTCCGGCAGTTCCAGGGAGAACGAGGTCTTCTCCGCGCGCATGTACCACACGGCATAGCCGCCCTTCAGGACGGGGTTCACGTTCTTCTCGAACGTCACGGCCCCGTTTTCGCCGACCTTCTGAACGCCCTCGATCCACTTCGTGCCGTCGTAGGCGATCTCGCGCCAGGCTTTGCCGTCTTCGTTCAGGACGCGGATTTTATCGCCCTTCGCGGCCTTGTCGGTCCAGTCGGTGCCGTTGCCGTTGAGCGTCCAGTCGGACGGCACGCCGATCAGCGTGGCGGAGGGTTTGCCGTCCGCCGCCGCCGCCGGAATCTCCACCGTCGCCGCCGTCGCCAGGACGTCCCCGACGAGGCGCACCGATTTCGCGCGGCTCGCGTCGGCCTTGCGCACAATCCAGAAGCCGCGCCCGCGCGTGATCACCCGATCCGCCGCCGCCGGGCTCGTCGTCTCCGTCGCCGTGCCGGACGCGGACACCTCGACCGTCTTCACGGCCGTCCATTTCCCGTCCGTCCCCAGCTTGTAGACATCGTACTGCTTCCGCTCGGGATCGTAGGCGTAGAGTTCGTCGCCCGCGGCGAGCGTCGCCGTCTGGACGATGTTCGCGACCGTCAGCTCCGTCGCGCCCGTCCCCGTGTACGCCGCCGCGAGCGGCAGATACGCCCGGCTGTCGTTTTCAATCGTCGTGAGCCCGATCACGTTCTGTCCCGTCACCGTCTCCGTCGCGGCGGATGCCGAGGCGCCTGCCCAGACCGCGCACGCGGCGCAGGCCGTCCATTTCAGAATCGTCTTCATCTTCTACCCCTCCTTGCTGAAATCAGTTGAGCGGATTGCGCCCCACGCGGAAGAACTGGGACGTGGCGTTCGGGTCGCGCGGCACGCGCAGCTCGATGACCGCCCCCTTCGCCGCCGCGCCCGAGACGGGGCGGGACGCATGCGCGTCGTCGTCCGCCGCCGGCGTCGTCCCCGCCGAGACGGCGTAGTCGAGCGCGCCGACCGTGTTCGCGACGGTCAGCACGACTGCGTCGCCTTCCACGCGGATGCCCGTGATCTTCGGCGACGGCACATCCGTCCCCACGGCGGAGGCCGCATAGACGGGATCCGCGCCCGTGCCGCCCGTCGCCGAGGCGAAGGGCGCGGCGGCGGCCGTCTCGACCGAGACGCCCTCCGTCACGCACGTCGAACCCTGCACGCGGGTGGCGCCCGCCACCGCCGCCGTGCCGTCCGCCGCCCAGGCGCGCGTGTCGAGCAGATGGAGCGAGAGGACGCCGTTCGCCAGCCATCCCTTCAGGATGAGTGGATCGACCACGAACTTGATCGACTCACACCGTCCGCCCTTCGCGAGCGGCGCCGCGTAGAGGACCGAGGCGTTGTCCCGGTCCACCGGCGTGCCGTCCACGTTGAACCCCGCGAACGCCGTCCCGCTGCGCGTCCACACGAGGGCGTACACCTCGCCGTCGAGGACGGTCGTGCCATCCGCGTACCGGTCGGGACCCTTCGTCGAGAACCCGATGATCCCCGCGTCCTCCGAGACCGCCGCAGCAGCCGAGCCGCCCAGCAGGGCCGCGCACACGAGCGCGCGCAGCGCCGTCTTCATCCTATTCCTGTTGCTCTTCATCTTGTCTTCCCCCTCCCTGCCTTAGTTGCTCTCGGCGGACGTGACCGTCACGTCCACGCGGTAGAACTTGTAGGTCGTGCCCGTAAGCGGAATCTTGAGGCCGTCCCGTTTGTCGGAAGTCGCCACCGGCGTCCACGCCGTGCCGTCGTTCGAGCCCATGTCGTTCGAGCCCATGAGGACATACGCCACCGTCACGTACCCGCCCGTCACGAGCGGCGAGGCGGAGGCGTCCGCGTTCGCCACGGTGAGCGGAATCGCCTCGTCCGTGCCCTGCCCGGCCGTCGCGACGACCTTCGCGTCCTCCTTGCTCGGATCGAGGCCGAAGAGGTAGCACTGCCACTTCGCAAGCTCGTTCGCGGCCTTCTCCTCCAGCGCCTCCGTCGTCCAGGTGGCCTCGCCCTTGCCGACATGCGCCTTGAGCCAGTCCGTCGCGAAGGGCAGCGCGGCCGTCTTGCTGTCGTCAAACGTAATCGCAATCTTCTGCAATGCGGCAATCCGATACCAGGTTTCGCCGTTATAATCAATTGCCTCAAACACCTTGCCCGACGGGCAGTATGCGTCCGACTTGACAAGCATGCCAAGCGCCGTGTAGGTCGCCGTGCAGGAACCGATTTCCGGCAGTTCGCCGACAAGACCGTTATACAGTTCGAGCCGGAACAGCCCCCTGTTATACTGCAACCCAATCTTCCCGACCTTGACGGCGGCGGGGTCGGTCTGGTCCGCTTTGCCGACGGTCAACGTCGTCAACTCCGTGCTGCTGATGCTGCCAAGGAAGACATTGCCGACTTCGCCGCCCAGCAGCGAGATGGTCTTGGCATGGTAATCGTTGTTGACACGGATGGACTCCGCCTGCGTCGCGGACACCTTGCCACCGTTCATCGTGAAGGCAGCCTGATTCGCCAAAATGTACACGCCATACGTCGCGCCTTCCAGCGAACCCGCGTTCAGCGTGAGCGAACCGCCGACGGCAGCCTCTCCCACATGGGCGGTCCGATTGTTCATATAAACGGCATACCGTCCATCGCCGACAACGCGCCCGGACTTCGTCGCGCTCGTGTCGTCAATTGTCAGATGCCCCGTGACCGTCAGTGCCTCGCTCGCCTTACCGGCGCTCAGCGTCTTGCCGTTCAAGTCCAGCGTCAGCGTCCTGTCTGCGGCAATCGTCACGCTCTCCGTCACGTCCGCGAGCAGCTTAACGGTTTCGCCGTCCTTCGCCGCCGCAAGGGCCGAGGTCAACGTGGCGTAGCTCATCTTGTTGCCCTGGCTGTCAACGACCTGCGCCACGGCCATATCGGATCGGAAGAGGACATCCGAATCCTTCACGAGCGCGCGGTCCGGATCGAGAGACACAATGGTGTCCTCCTCGGCCGCAGCCCCCTCGGAAATCATGATGGAAACGTTCTTCCCCAGTTCGGAAATCGCGACATTCTTCAGCGTCCCTGCATCAACGGTCACGTCGCCCGCCAGTTTGATTCCATCCGTGAGACCGTTCTTGATGACGGTGTTCCTGTCACTGCCGGAAAGGCTGACGTTGGACAGGGTCAAGTTGGCACTCTCCAAATTCGGAAGCGTAATCGCCGCCGCATTGCCCGTAGCATTCTCGCCGCGCCCGGACTTCACCGTGGAATCGGTGATCGTGACGGGCGCCACATTGTTTAGGACAATGCCGCTGCCATCCCAGCTCGTGCCGCCATCACCGCCAGCGAGCGTCGCGCCCGTGACCTCGGCGGTCACCGTCGAGCTGGTCACGTAGAGCGCCGACCCGCCGATCCCGTCCGTCGAGGAACCGCCCTGTAACGTGGAATCGCTGACCTTCAGCGTCCCGCTCCCTCTCGCCTCAAGGGCATTGCCGGCCGTCTTCGCACTGCCGCCACCGACCAATTTGGAACCGTTCGAAACGGTCACGTCCACGCCACCGTTCACGTTGATGGCGGCGGAACCGTCCTTGTCCATCTTGATGCCCGTCGCCGCGCCGCCCGTGACCGTGGTCGCATCGACCACAAGCGTACCGTCGCACCCGGAAACGGTGAAGATTGCGGCAGGGTTGTTGTAGTTGTAGCCCTTGCCGTTGCTTGCACCGGCGGAGACCGTGCAGGACTTCAGCGTCAGGCTCCCCGTGGAGTCGTAGCAGATGCCGCCCGACGCGCGCACGTGGTTGTCGCCCGCATCCTGGCCAACCACGCACACGCCGTCCAGCGTCAGGTGCGCCGTATCGTCCACGAGGACGACATAGCTGCTGTAACTCGCACTCGTTGTCCCGTCCTTGTACGTCGCGTAGGCCGAAGTCAGCGTACCGTTCTTCACGGCCACCTGCGCACTGCCGTTGACGACGAACCCCGCGTAGCAGCCGTCGTTGGAAAGGCGCGTCGTTTTGACGGCTCCCGCAGTGACGGTCTTACCACCCAGGTCAAGCGTGAGGTCCTTGTCGAGTGTCAGCGCCTCGGTGAGCGCCACATCGGTGAGCAGCGTCACCGTCTCGCCGTCCTTCGCCGCCTTGACGGCCTCGGCGATGGATCCATAGACCGTTTCACCGATCTTGGCGACGGGAAGCTCCCTAACCCACAAATCACCGTCTTCGACATACGCCTCTCCGCCAACCACATTGACAGTGCCGTAGCCCGCGAGCGTCATCTCGACCGTACCCGTGTAGTCAAAGACCTTGACCGGCGCGGTAATGCCAGTTGCATCAACGATGAACGTACCCGCATTGGCGATCGACTTCGCGATAATGAGCGAACCGGCTTCGATCGTGACCGACCCCTCGGCAATAACGCCGAAATCACCCGCAATCGTCATCTTCGCGCCGTTCTTCAGCTCGACCTGGTAGGCGGATGTCTCACCGCTGCTCGCGGTGCCCTTGAACGCCCCCGCCGTGAAGGCCGTATTGTCGAGCGTCAGTTTCGTCGCGACGTCGGCGTTTCCGTTGCGGTTCCACATCGTCCAGAACGCACCGCCCGTGACAAAGGTGTCCTTGAAGGTCGCCTCGCCGCCCTGCTGCGAACCGTAGCCCAAGGCGACCTGCGGCTTCTCTGCGCTCCACGCGCCGTCCGTTCCCGTCACCGTCACAGTCGAACCGCGCCGCATCAGCAGACATTCGGAGAGCGACTTGAGCGAACCCGTCTTCGAAACCGTCAGCGACGAACCCACGCCGATGTACGGCTCATAGGCTTCAATGCGCCCGTTCAGGACGAGATGCGTTGGCGCCCAATTGCGGTCCTTGCCATAGCCAATATAGAACGCGCCTGTCTCCTTCGCCGTGTTGGGGAACGACAACGTCACCTTCTCGCCGACCGTGATGGTGCGAGCTTTTTCCGCATCATCCGAGGCAATGTATGCCATGCCATCGATGTCCGGCGCATCCGCCGCATTTTCAATCGGTGCAAAAGTCGCCTTGACCGCGCTGTCCGCGTCAACCGTGACATCGCCCTTGATGTACCACGTCGGGACAACGGTCTCATCCACGCTCTCCGCCAACAGCTTGACGGTCGTGGCCGTCTCGTTCGCCGCCGCCGCTTCCATCGCCGCATCAACCGTCTCGTACTTCACCGTGCCGATTTCGGCGACAAACGCGCCTTCCTTCACGCCGAACGTGCCGTCGCCGTTCGCCGCCGGAATGAAGCCCGCCGCGCAGTATTCGGGCGGAACCTCCGACGAGAACGTGCCGCCCGAAATGGCGATATTGGCGGGCTGATTGACCACCTTGAACGCCCCCTTGAACATGCCGCCCTCGATATCGAGCTGGCGGGACTGATTATCGCCAATCGTACCGCTGATTTCGACGTTGCCCTCGATCACGCTCGCGCCCTTGACCGTGACATGCACCGACGGATAGCTCGAATAGCGGCACACGTCGAACGCAAAGGGACCGTACTTCGTTCCCTTCCCCGCCACAATGGTCGATCCGTCGATGACGATCTCGCCATTGTTGTTGGAGAGGGTGTAGCAGGTCTCGTCACCGCCCTTGACGGTCATCTGCTCCAGCGTCAAATCGCAGTAGTTCTGGATCAGAATCGCCGGGGCGCCCTTCCAGTCCGTTCCGGCCCCCGCCGTCGCGGTCGCACCGACAATCACACCGTTCTTGAAGGTGATCTTGTTGCCCGCGTTCAGCTGGAAACCGTTGCTCACGGTGCCCGAACTGCCAACGAGGAGTCCGCCGACCGTGTAGGTGTGACCGCCAAAGTCAACCGTCAACCCCGTCTTGAAGGTGTTGGGCGCAATCGCGATGCCGTCGCCGTTCACATCCGCGAGCAGCTTAACGGTTTCGCCGTCCTGCGCCGCCGCAATCGCGTCGGCGAGGGTCGCGAAGTTCACGGACACGCCCTTGGCGTTCGTGACGGACGCGACCTCCTCGGTCGTCTTCAGCGTGATCTTGTCGGTCGTCTTCCACGCCAGCGCATCCTCGGTGGTCACCTCTTCGCCCGCCGTGTTCTTCACGGTCGAGCCCGCCGGCAGACCGGCGTAGGTTCCGCCGGTCGGCGCCAAGTAGACCGCCGTGTAGAGAGCCGCCGTTTCGCCGCTCTTCTCGTTCTGGTCGACGACGAGATCGAACTTGGCGTTCGCGCCGAAGTAGAGGCCCACGTTCTTGGTCTTATTCTCGTCCTTGTCGCCTTCCTGCGGCGTGATGGCGAACATGTTGTTCGTCGCCGTCACGGTCGTCGCCATCTCCCACTGCGCGATGCGCTCGAACTTGACCGGGCGCGTGCTTGTCACCGTGTTGTCCGCGAAGGTGATGTTCGTGAGCGAACGGAAGTCCGTGCCCTGGCCCTCGTTGTCGCCCTTCTTCCAGTTGCCGTAGGCGGGACGGATCCACGTCGGGTTCGAGTTGTTCGGGCTCGTCGTGTTCACGTAGTCGTTGAACGTACACCCGTTGAACGCGAGTTCCTGCGAAGCGATCGCGCCGACGATGATGCCGTCGAAGGTGCAGCCGTTGAACGTAAGGCCGCCGAGCTGGCTCCACGGCGACGTGTAGAGCTGGTAGTCGAAGCTCAGCACGTTCTTGAACGCCGTCCCCTTGAACGTCACCTTCGTGTAGGCCGGCACGGCGAGGAGGAGGCTCGTCCCGATGCTGTCAATGGACGTGTAGCCCGTCACGTCGCTCGTGATCGTGCCGCCCACGAAGACGACCGCGTGGCCGTTCGCGCCGTCGTTCTTTTCGCCGAGATACCCGTTCTCGCCATAGGCGTTCAGCTCCGAGTGGTCGGGGACCTGTCCGGGCGTGTCGTCCCGCACGCCGTTGCCGAGTACGCCGTCCGTCCCGTAGGCGTAGTCGCCGACGTTGACGTACAGCGTGCCGCCGAGGCGTTCCTGCGCCGTGATGTAGTCCTTGCGCGTCATCGCCGCGAACTGTTCGCGCGAGTACGGGCAAGCCTCCGTGCCGAGTTTGGTCGCGTAGTCATCGATGAACACACCCTCGACGACGGTGTTTGCGCCCCAGTTGTTGCCGGATGCCTTGATGCTATCGGCAGCGTTCACGGGAAGCGTCGTCGCCTTGACGATTTCCCGCTTGCCGGTCGCCTCGTCCAGCTTGCCGCTGTTGCCATCCGCCGTGTTGTCCTTAATCGTAACAGTCGTCCCCAGGCCGACGTTGTTGAAGCGGATGATGCGGTCGCCGATGCCCTTGAACGTGTTGCCCGTGATGACGACTTTGCCATGGTCGCACGGCCCCTTGTGGTCCTGGATGGCGATGGCGTTGTGCCCCGTCGTGTCGAACGTGCTGCCCGTGACTGTGACATTCTTGACATGTGCCGTGTAGACGCCCTGGGAGCAAGTCTTGAATGTGCAGCCCTCGACCACGAGGTTCTTCACATTGCCGTTGTTGTTTTCATTGTAGTAGCGGATGGCCTGGTTGCCATCAGCCGTCGTACCGAGGTCGAATGTGCAGTCCTTGAACGTGAAGCCATCGTAGACTGTCGTGGACTCGGAGGTGTTGATATCCGTCTTTGCCTTGAAGGTCAAGCCCTTGAACGTGATGTTCTTCAGGATCGCGCGTTTGAAGTAGCAGCTCCCCTCCGTGACCCACGATCCCGTATCCCGCACATAGTCGTAGACGGGAGCCGTACCTGCGTAGATGTGCGCACCACCATCGGCTTCAAAGTTCTTGACGGTCACACCCTCATTCGCCGTGAAGGTGACGTTCTCAACCGTCCGCTCGTAGTAGCACGATTCCGTCCATCCCGACTGGTTCTTGTAGGCGATGAAGGCCGCATACGACAGCGCCTCGCCGGCGTGGCTGCCATGGCGGTAGACCGTCTTGCTCCCGTCGTACTTCGAGGCGCGGCCCAGGATGAGCGTATCGTTGATCGACTCCGTGAAGTTGATCGTCTTGCCGTCAATCGGACCATACGCGCCGTCCAGCACATACTGCGCCTGCGCCGCCGTGACGTTCACCACCTCGCCGCTCATGTCGGGAGCCGCCGGTAGCGCCTCCGCCTTGCCCGAGGTCGCATAGCCGAGCGTGCGCGGATCGACCGGCAGCAACTTTGCGACGCTCGTTTCGAGCGTGCCGCTCGCGGGCGAAGTCGCCGTGGCCTTCTTCGTCGCGTCCACCGTCTCGCCGCCGTAGTAGCCCGGCTTCTGCGCCTGGATGTTCGCCGCCGTGTTGACAACCTTCAATTCAACGTCGTTCGACGCCTGGCCCGTCCGGCCGTCGCCAAGGAGGATGTCGCCGTTCGCGCCGACCGTGCCCGCAAACGCGCAGCCCGTCACCTCGGCCGACTGCGTGCCCGCCCCACTGTTGACGAGACGAAGCGGCGCGGCGAACTGCTTCCAGTCGCCGACGTCGCCGCAGTTCGTGAACGTGCAGTTCTCGACCGCAACCGTCTGCGTGCCGTTCGCCTTGTGGTTGATGTAGAACGGAACCTGGCCGTCCGTGAAGGAGCAGTTCACCGCCTTGATCGCGCCGTCCGCGTTCGAGTAGACGGCGGTCGCCTTCGTGAGGAAGTCGCAGCCCGTGAGCGTGATGTTGTTGACGCCCGTCGTGCCCGAGATGTAGACGCGCTGGACATTCGTCTTGCCCTCAAGGGCCTTGCCGTCACAGTCGGTCAGGTTGACCGTCACCGTGTGGTCCGTGTGACGCTCGCCCCACACGCCGAGGTTGTCCAGCTCGTAGGCCGTGATCGTAATGTCCTTGTCGAGATATGCGCCGTCCGCCGCCTGCGCGCCCGTCGCGCGGCTGTACTTGTACTGATCGACCTCCAGGTCGCACTCGCCGCCCGAGATGAAGGCGTCGTTGCCGTAGATCGTGAGATCGTCCGCGACGTGGCCGTGGGTCATCGTGCCGACGTCCGCGCCCGGACGGCAGACAATCGTGATCGCGCCCGCATCCGCCTTGTACGCCGCCGTCAGCGCTTCCGTCAGCGTCTTCGCCTTCGCGTAGCCGCTCTGCGTACCCGCCGCCCAGTAGACCGGCGTTGCCGCGTCCCAGGCGGCATCCTTCAGGAGCGTGAGCGTGTGGTTCTCGGCGGAGAGCGCCGCACACGCCTCGGCAATCGTCACATACGCCGTCTCGCCGACCTTGGCGACAAACGACTTCAGAACCTGTACACCGTCATTTTCCACCCAGGTGAAGCCCGCCGGCGCAGAAAGTTCAACACCCGGCTTCTTGGTGATCGTCGCCGTGTTGCCATCCACCGCCAAGGTGCCAGAGCCCGAAACCGTCAGACCGTTCACGTTGACCGTCCCGCTCTTCGCGTAAATCGCATACGTGTCGGAGATGATGGTTGCACTTTCTACATTGACCACACCGCCCTTGACATTGACGGTCTTCGTCGTCGGATGGTTCAACGTGGCGTTGCCGGTGATGGTCACCGTTCCCGCCGTATTCACCACGAGCGACGCATCGGCGGTTGTTGCCGTATCGAAGACATTCGCTCCGTCAATCGTGAGCGTACCGCCATCGTTCGCGACGACGTACTGTCCCGTCCCTTTCGCCATGCCCGCCGCGTTGCCGTCGATGTTGACGCCCTTGACGGTCATCGTCGCGTCCTTGTAGTTGTGAAGGACCGCCCCCTTGCAGGAGTAGTAGCCAATGCCCTTGACCGTGCCCTTCGTGCCCGTGGAGCTATCCACGATTTCCAGCGTGCCGTAGTTGCCGATGATGTCGGTGCAGACTTCCGACCAGTCGCCATGCGTCGCGCGGGCGTTCTTCTGGATCGTGTGGCCGTTCAGGTCGAGGACGATTTTCTGGCCCGACTTGACGACGAGGCGCGCAATGCGCTCGTCCGTGGCAGACATATGGTAATACGCACCGTAGACCAGACGATGTTCCTGCGTCTGCCCCGTCACAAGCGGATTCCAGTGGTTCGGATCCTCCGCCGTCGGGTGAACACCGACCTTGTAGCGGTTGAACGTATCGCCATCGGCGTTGTCGTCGAGTTTTTCGGTGCCGAAGTTCTCGGCCGCGTACAGCGTCTCCAGCGTAATGTCCGCGCCAAGCGTGACCGTCACCACCGTGCCGTCCGTCGGGGCCGCAAAGAACGCCCCGCGGAGAGCCTTTTCATCAGCAATCGTCGCCGCCGCTCCGACCACGCCGTAGACCGTGTTGCCGTCGGCATCGGTCGTCGCCTTGACCGTGAAGCCGTCGGCGCAGTAGTCGGACGGGACCTCGGCGGTGAACATACCGCCCGTGATGTTGAACTCGGTCTTGGCCGTTTCCGGTTCCTTGTTCGCCGTAATTGCGAAACTCCCCGAAATCTTCGAGCCGTTCGCGGTAACCGTCACCTTCTGATCGTCCGACGATCCTTCGATGTCCTTCTGGAAAAGACCCTTCGGGCAATCCGCAACGGAAACTTCCGCAAATTCGACCGTTGCCGCCTTGGAAACCACAATGGCGGCCTTCTCCGTCAGCCCGCTGAATGCCGTCTCCTTCACTTCCACGGACGGTGCCGTTGCCGGCGTCCCCTCCGTGTACACCTTCATGCCGCGCGTACCGGTGAACACACCACCGTCCATCTCAACCGAGCCCCCGTAGATCCACAGGTTGTAGAGCCCCGTCGTTCCATTCGCGAACGTGCAGTTCGTGTAGACGGTCTTACCGTACTGGTTATTGCACGCTCCATTGGGGAACGTGCAGTTTTCGTAGGTGACCGTGTTTTCCGCCGCGCCCGTGTTGCGGAGCCACGTCGTGAAGTAGTTCGTGCTGTGGCCGTAGTCACCGCCGTATTTCGGGTTCGGCTTGCTCAGTTTCAGGTTCCTGAAACTGACATCGATGTCGTACTGTTGGTCCGCCAGAATCGCGAGATCACCCGCGATGCAGATCTCGGCGTCTTCCGTCTTACCGACAAAGGCGACCTTCTTCACGTTCGAAAGACCGCTCTTCAGCACCTGGATCCAACCCGTTGCGGAAACTTCTGCCTTACCACAGATCTCATACGTGACAACGCCGTCAACCGGTTCAGCCGCAGCAATCGCGGCCTCCAGCGTCTCGTACGCCGTCTCGCCGACCTTGGCGACCATCGCCGCCTGTGTCCCAAGTACCGCGAACGCGAACAAAAACATCGCCCTTCGCGCGGTCTTCGCGAATGACGCCCGATTCAGTCTTCCAATCTTCATGGCTTCAGTGTACCCCCTCTGGTTTTTGGAGAAAACGGCGCATAGTTTACTTCACGAGACACCTCCCGGCTGACTGCTCAAAAATTTGAACAGCATTTTTTCGAGCGCGCAAGGGATGCGGGAGGGCCGCGCGTGTCACGGCCGTGGCGGCGGGCGGCCGAGGACGTCCGCCCCTACCACGCTCCACGCCATGTCCGCGCACATGGTAGGGCGCGACGTCCCCGGCGCGCCGTGTACGCGA
>ERZ1034962.794-NODE-794-length-12414-cov-7.184157_pt1 | contig 12414 bp, 15 predicted proteins | sample MGYA00520696_ERZ1034962 | MGnify/ENA primary metagenome ERZ1034962 (study PRJEB33766, sample SAMN09781770) | gut metagenome | biome: gut microbiome | host: Homo sapiens | place: Madagascar | study: EMG produced TPA metagenomics assembly of the PRJNA485056 data set...
CATTAGCTCCATTTATTTCTAATGGTCTCCAATCTTCTTCATTCCCTTCAAGATATGAGAAAGTATTTATAATATTTCTATTTAAATTAAAATAAGCATCTAATATATGCAATCTACCATTTAACCAATCTCGTACTTGATTAATTCGAGTTCCGTTAAATTTATTATAATCATTTCGCCATATTGTAGAACCTTTAACAAGAGTAATATATTTAGACCTATAATTATAAGAAATCATTAGAGGATTTATTTTTCCTAAGTTATTAGAGAAGAAATGTTCCATGAAGTAATCAGCATTTTTTAATACTCCTTCGTTAGTTTCAGTATTTACATTATTGCTTCTCCATTTAGCATATAATTCCTATGGATAATTTTGAGTACTTACATCATCTCCAAAGATTAATCTTGCATATTTGGCAACTGCGAATAAATAGCTGCTAGGAATATCATATCCCTCTCCCGATAAGGATATTGGACAGAAATCTCTATAAATAGTAGCTTCTGTGGGCTTATCTACTCCACTTTCAGTTATACAATTACTAAACCAATAGTCAGTAAATGCAAAATATGTTATTGCTGCTACACCTGCATTATTTAATCCAAAGCAAGTATCCATATCATAAAAAGCAACTACCCATGTTTTTAAATCCCATGTCTTTATATTTAAGTTTTTCATAACACTATCTACAAGACCTAGCACCATACAAATAGTGTAATATTCACTTAAACTTTGGAAATTTAAATTTTCAGCAATTCCCTAGTCATTATCAGGTATAATAAGATTCTATAAGTCAGTCTTCTATCCAGCTCGTATATTTTCTTTTATTTCATATACATTAGAACCTGTGCTTGATATATTTCTAACATACTAAGTTTGATAATTAGGCACTTGATTTAGTGATTTACCAGTTGCAACCCCGTTAACATATAATTCTTTATTGTACCCATCATCATAAGAACCTTTATGTTTTTTAAGATAATCAAATAGATAGCCTCCAGAGTAAGTAACATTCTATACTAGAGTTGTAATACTTTTCTATAGGTCCAATTCAGTAGAATTTTTACCCCATACCATATCACCAAACATATAAGTAGTATCTTCATAATTACCCTACAACTATTTTTTAAATAGTAAAGAAGAATCAAACTAAGAAAAATCAAAATAATTTGAACCTCCCTAAATCTCAGCTACACCTAAACCTTCTTTTAAAGAATCTTCATTCTTATTTATTTTGAATAAAGTAAAACCATTTCCAGCATCCTATAGTAATGATTCAGTTGTGCCAAATACTGATAAATCTTTATAACCCAAGTTATAATAGGAATTTCTACCTAAGTTAAAATTATACACTCCTAAATAATAATATATAGAAGTTTTTTCCTAAGTAACTTTATCTGTAGTAACTATATTAAGGTACATTAAGAATGGGAATCCCTCTAAGCAGTTTCTAATATATTTAGAGTGATAACTTTTATCATTTGTAACAAATTTATTACATACTGTATTAACAAATTTACCACATGAAGTGTTATTAGAATGGCTACTATCAGGAACATCAGCTTTCAGTGTAAATCTATTTTCAACTAAAAAGGTAGAAGGATCATTCTTCTTATAATTAGGAGAGTATAAGAATATATCAGCCTATTCAGAATCATCTGTATTAATTAAAATTAAATCAAAATTCTTTATTTTAAAAGATAATGTTGAAGAACCCTATAGTTTAGCTAAAAACTGTGCCGTATAAAAATTATTAGGAAAGTCAATGGTATTTAATCCTTGTTTACCGTGACTCCACTAAACAGTTACATTAAAACTTAAATCAGAGCCTAGACCTTCCTCCGCGTAACTCTATTCAAGGGTCTCCATAAAATCATCATCTCCCTAATGTTCATATGTAAGTACCATAGTTGGAGTATCTACCTATGATGCTATGTTATTAATAGTGGCATAGTCTGTAATAACTCTACCATCTAATCCAACTTGAAAATTAGCTAAATACTATAATAAACCAGCTTCCTATTCAACTTCTTTAACTAAAATAAAATTATTATATTTTAAAAAGAAATTATATACATCATAGTCTCCATTATCTTCTAATGTTCCCTCTTTAAAGTCTATATCAATTAAATTTATGTAGCAGTTAACGGGCGGAATAGAAATATCAGTTATTAATAAAGGAGAATCATATAACTACGGAAATACCATTTCAAGTCTACCATCTATATAAGCCGAAATTTGATAATATAATGTATTATCAATTTGTTTTACAAACTATGAATATATTTGTATTAAATGATATTTATTAATATCTTGTTTATCGGCGTTATCTTGTGGTTTAATATATAATTCTTTAGTAGTAGTTTTTTTAACATACTATTGTGTTAATTCTAATATAGGAGAAGAACTATCTTTAAAGAACTACATTATTGTAGAATCTGAATTATTTATAGAGTTGTACTATAAACCTATAGCAATATGAGTATTAATTGGAGAATTGCCGGATAAAACTGGAGGCTATATATTATTAAATCTTATAGTCTAATTATTAACAGTCTATTCTATACATGTTTTATTTCTATAGCTTTCAAAATTGCTAGTAACATCTGTAATTCTATAATAATACTATGTCCACTACTCTTTAAACCAATCTAATTTTAAAGTGGAAGCTTTGACATAGAAATAATAAGTAGCAACATAGGAAGTATTTCTAGAAACTGAAATAGTTAAAGTATTTAATCCTTCTTTATTAGTAAATACTGTAAACTGTTCTTGTACTCGTTCTACAGCAGTATAAGATAGAACCTTCTACCCATTTAAACTAATCTGTACATTATAGTATCTATTCTCATTGGTGCCTTCATATATTCGATAATTAAATGCAGTATATCCAGCTCCAAATAGATAAGGATTAGATTCTTCTTGTTTGTATAACTAACCTACCTAGGGAGTTACAAGAGCATATATTTGCTAAGGTATTAAACTAAAAGAAATTGATTTATCAATAGTTAATGCAGCCTAATTTTCTGGAGTCACATTAATAGTTAAATTAAATGTGTAATATCCAGCATTTACATCAGAAAATAAATCACTAGGTATAGCAAATAATAAAGTATTATTTTTATCAGTTATATTTCCTTCAACGGTAGTACCATTAAATTCATAAGAATATTTAACTTCTGCATTTACAGATAGTGTATAATCTAACTTTACATTTATTCCATTTAATTTAGCATCAGATATAAATATTTCTCCTTTTAAGGATTTATTATTATTATCTACTAAAGATGTGTTAAATATATAAGGCTAAGTGATATAATTGCAAGATACCTACTGTATATCATTACCATCTGTAGCTGCTATTATTATAGTTGAGTTATTATTTAAATTAACGTTTAGTTCCCAAGTATAATTATTTTCTATTGAGAGTATTTTAGTATTAGTTATTTTTTGCTCTTCTCCTTTAGAAGTAGTAGTAGAGTACTATACTTGAACATTAAACTATCCATTATTAGGATTATTAATTTTAATATATAAAGGATATATATCCTATTTAGCTAATACCAAAGTCTAGCTTTTTAACTACACATCATCTAGAGTAGCATAAATAGAAAAAGGAATAGACGTTCCTCCACCTCCTCCACCAGAACCTACTCCTCCATATTTATATATCCATTTTACATTACTTTTAAGCTAATTTATCTATTGTTGTTGAGAATTAATTCTCTCAGACAGTGTAGATGAACCATCCGAGAGAATTATATCATCCTCATTAATTATTTTTTTATTATCATTTAATCTCATACATTATAGTTTCAGTTAAATTCCATGATCCGTAATTATTACTATCATTCTATATAAAATATTGTAATGTCATAGGATCTGTAGAATATTCTAACTAGTTAAACTTATAAGATTTAAATATATTGACTATTCTAACTAATTTTAATGTATATTTATCAGAGTCTAAAGAAATTATACCAAACATAGGATATTTCTAGTTATTATCAGCTTTATCAGTTCCACCAGAAATAGTAGTCTGAGGTATAACCATAGAGAATTTCTAATTAGCACTAGGTAACTCTTTATTAGATGTTAACTTATATCCAGTAGCTTGACACATAAAATAAACCACTCCTCCTTCAAGATTAGGTACTGGAGTATATGGATAAAAACCTGTAGTAGCTTCTCCAACATCTGCACGTTTAGTTAAAGGAAATTTAGTTAAATCTTTATCCTTCTATTTCCAAATTACATTGTCATTCTCTAGTGTAGAAGTCATAGAATAATCAGCAAAGTTATCTTTACTGTTTTTGTTTTCTCCAAAATAGAAATACTCTCTAACTGGATAAGTGCATGCATAAGTATGTTTATGTCCTCCTATGCAAAGCTTAACTCCCTTAAACTCAAGAAGTCTGCTTAACCAATAAATTCCCTTACCTGTATCAGTATTACTAATCTAGTTAGTATGACTTCCAACTAATGCATTACTTTTATTTAATGACCTACTAACACTTGCCTAACTATTAGTTATAGAATCGTTAGTAATTACAGTGAAGGGCATTTCGTGACAAGCTACAATACATTTCTTGGTAGTGTTTAGCATATTATATACCATAGTATAAATAGGAGTAAATGTCTTATTATATTTATCGGTTCCTATAGTAAATCCTGTATAAATATTAATAGTAGTTTCACCATCAACTAAACCATACCATTCCCTACTATTTACCATAGTAATTTCGCTATTTATCATTATAAATCTATAATCTTTAGATTCAAAATAATACAAACTAGGTATATATTTATTATTTATGATAGGTTTAAATACTGTTTCATCAATGTCATAACAATAAAATACATGAAAATAAAATGAATTAGATTTACCTTGGTCATCACCCGTACCTAATATATTAACATTAGTTCCACATAAATCATTATTACCAACGACATTCATCTGTTCATATTCTTTAAATAATACTTTTCCTGCTTCGTAGTAATCGTACCATTCATTAATACGAGTTCCATTCTAGGTCATATCTCCTGTATTAATAAGAATAGGTATTATATTTGCAGACTAATCCTATTTTATTTTCTCATATATTTTATTAGCAGCTGCTGCCCAAACCTAATATTCTATCCAATGGAATCCTTGCTAATCAGTAATTTGATATATTACAGGCTTATATGATTCTGGATATAAAGTAAAATATTGAATCTCCGAAGAGTGCTTACTGTCAGGAACAGAACCATTTGCTCTACCTACTATATATTCCCACTATTCAGGAGCTGTTGGTGCTGACTCTTTTAATACTACTACACATTTGTGAGCAGTATAGGCAGTTCCATCACCTGGAAAATGACCAATTATTCTTTTATAAGTAGAATTTATTAGATCTTCTGAATAATTTTTCCTATAGGGATAAGAAGAAGTGTTGCTCTCAGTAGTATCTTTGTAAGATTCAAATTTTACCCAATCAGAATTTCCTTTTTTTCGTAGCCATATATATTCATTATAATGACCTACAGAAATCCAATTAAAACATCTGGTAGTATGCAAATTAACTCCAAATGAACAAGATACCATATTAGGTTTATTTATATCTAGTTTAGATTTATCTGTGGACACATTTTTATGTTCAAATGAAGCCTTAGGACTAAATTTGGTTAACTCATATGTACTATCAGAGTGTGGATAACGAATAATTGGATTATCCAAATTCATTATCCAATAATCATTAGTGCTCTACCATCTAGTTCTAGAACTATCAATTTTAGTACATGCTTGAAATGCCTATTTTGCAGGGTCTAATTCAAACATATTTTTATACATAGTGTTAGATTTTATAGATACTGCACTATTTGCCCAATATCCTTTATTTGATGAATTAACTACAGATTTATTTATATATATTGCATCTATAAAACTTGAATCAAATATAAATGGACAACTAGATTGTTTTGAAGCCAATCCTAAAGGAGTTAAAGAATTAGAATCAGAATCTTTAAATAAATAATCTGTAGCCTATAATTCAGGTTTGCCATAAGTTAACGCTAACCCATAACATTTAGTAGGGTCAATTGTAAAATCTATTAGTTCACCATTTACAAACCATTCTTGATCAAATGTATCTACATGAATATATACATTAGCATCCTCTGCATATTTTTTACCAACTACTAAGTAAGTACTACCAGCTCTTAAACATCCTGTGAGGGGTAAATGATATACAATCTATTGATTGGTAGAGTCCGGACATGTAAAATGTAAATAACATCCTTCTAAATAAAAGTCAGAATCAGAAGTATTTTCTAACTCTACAAAAGCTCTATTACAACCATGTATCTAATCATCTTTAAGAGGAGCATAAAATGCCCCAATCTTTACTCTATCTGCATTTATAGCTGCATCTATTGCTATATTAGTTATATTATTTTCAGCTAATCTTAGCTGCCCAATAAAGCCTCTAATATTATCTTTTAATTCAACTCCCTAAGTTCTAGAAGATAATAACTCATTAGCACTTGCTAATTGTTGACTTTTTAATTCTCCTGAACTATCTACTGTAAATTTAAACTTAGCGCCAGTATCTTGATGAATAAAAGTTAAATCAGATATATCATTAATCTGTAATCCTTTTTCATCATCTCGAACTATGCCCATTTCTTTAAGTTTTTCAATTAATCCTGCTTCATCCATTCCTCCAGTATCAATTATTCCTCCTCCAGAACTTAGACTATATAATTTATCATTATTTTTAATCCATAATTTAGTTCCCTATTCTACAAAGATTAATTCATTATTTGGGAGCTAATTCTATATAGATTTTAATACTTCTTGAGTTTTTACGCTACGCACAGTAATATGTGCAACTTTGTATTTATAGTCCTAATCTGTAGGAGCACTAGGTATAACTTGTTTTGAAAAATCTTGATATTTAGAATAAACATTTAATTTAGATAAATTTAAATTACTAAAAGTAATCTAATCAAAAGAATAAAATTCATCAACTTTATAGAGTTCAGTCTAAATCTAATTAACTTTATTTAAATATCCTTCTTTTATTATCTATGACCTCTAAGCATTTCCTATACTAATATATATAAAATTATTATCTTTTACTCGATTTATACATATCATAATATTATAGCTATCTAATTTTGCTAAATTTAAGTCTTTTAAATTAAACTAGTAATTAGGACTAAGCTAAATATTAATATCTAAATCTGTAGTAGTTAAATATAAAAATAATTTAGGGTCTTCTATATCTCCTTTATCATAAGTCCAAGTAGCATTACTTATTGCAAGTATTCCTTCTTTAGAAACATTTACATTTTTTGTAGGAACTAAATCATGATTTTGATTTATTTCCATACTATATATCTATGATAAATCTTCCTCTTCGATACACCATAATGGCTCGTCATCAGGATCGGAAATACCTTTTACTACAGTTGACATAGCTGTATTAGTATCATTATAAGAGTTTATACCATACTAAAAAGCATTTTTTAATCTAGCAACTTCACTTTGTAGTTTTCTAATTGCCGAGAATAAAATATCTACATAAGTACCATTTGGCTAAATTACATTTGATATAGGAGAACTAGTTAAATCTTTTTCAGCATTTGGAATAGTTATATACTTAGGAGGTTTAATTTCCATCGAATCTAGCATAGTCTAATCTAATATTGGTATACTAGACACTCCACTGAAACTAGCTTCTTCCCAAGTATTTTCAGAATTTAATTTAAAATATTTATCAACTTCTTTAACATAGCATAACATTCCAACTTTTCTACTATCATCTGGAATACTATTCATTTCAGTTAATTTAGCAGTTTGATAAATACCTCCTCGTATTTTATTAGAATCGAGTAGTGGAAATTTCTAATTATTTTTCTAAGTTAATTCACTTATTAATTCTATAGCCATAATTATGAAAGATTAATAGTGGTTTTTCCTAAACTATGATTATCACTCCTATAGATACTATAAGAAATATTCTTATAAGTTGTTTCAGCATATTTATAAAATCCTCCTGAAAATATACCAACTGTAAAGGTAGGAATACCTAAATCTGCAGGTATTAAAAACCAAATATACTCATTATCCTTAGCATCTATAGTATAAGAACCACTTAATGAATTAGATAAAGTTTTTTTACATTTTTCAAAAGTAGGCTACTCAATAGAAGTAGTATAATAAATTCCATAATAAAATGTTAGTGCTGCTGAAGCTGTTACCTACTATACACCATCAGTTCCTGTTATAGAATAATTAATACTATCGGTAATAGGCTTACTAATAGTATAAGTTCTTAAACTAACATCTAATTCCTACCCATTTAATTGCTATGATAATATATTTAATTTGTTATAATTCCAAGTAAAAGTGACTTGGTTAACAACATCACCTCTTTCAGCACTTGATGGAGTTGCCTATATCTAAACTGTCAAATCTTTATGTAACAGTTCGTCTAGAGCTTTTTTAACATTTTCTAAATTTGGATAATCATAATTAGTATATGAAATCTATTCAGCAGTCAGATCTTCTATAGTAGACTACTTAAGTTTGTTCATTAAATCTTTCTAATCCTCTATATTTCCTGTTATGTTTCCCCATACAGGACTTGATATAGAGCCGCCACTTATACCTAAATTCTTAAGTACTTTATTTTTATCAGTATTTGTTTTAAATTCAGAAAGAAAATTATCTTTTAGTAATGCCTAGTCACCTTTAATTAAATATCTATACATTTTCGGTGTTAAGATAGTCTTACTAGTAGAATAACTTCCTATAATCATAATTGCTAAATCTATTGTGTTAATGTTTGTGGATCAATGTAAATAACATATTGTTCATTATTAATAAAGTCAAACTATTTAATAGTATTAGAACTTGTAATTTCACTAAGTTCCTTATCATGAACAATTCCTGAACAACTAATTACTGCACTTTTAAAATAATTATTATAGGTTCCATACCTAAATATATTATTTGTCGCAGTGCTAAAAAATAAATTATGATGACATTCTGTATCTAAAATATTATTAGTAGCTAAACCTAAAAATACATTAGCTGTACATCCTTGCCCCAGTCTGTTATTCTTACAAAACTCAGAACCTTCTTTACCTCCGATGTTAAAAGTATACATATACTAATCAGAATCATAAGCAGTAGCGCCTTTATTTAATTCCTCCATAGTCTTTTTAAACCGTATATTTTTAAAATCATAGTATGCCGAATTATTATACTAATCTTTTAAATATGTTATAGTACCTTTAGTAGTTATAGTATCATTTAATTTTTTAGGAGTTATATCATATTCAACTTCCCAGTTCACTGCTTCTGGAGATACTATAAATATCTTCTTATCAAAAGAATTAGTACCTGAAGGTCTAAGCATTAGCTTATACTATTTACTTGGTAAGAAATCATCTGTACCACAGACTCTATTATCTTCTAAGTAAATTGTTCTAAAATCATTAATTATATATACACAACTTACATTTAATTTCCCCTTTTGTAATCTATTATAAATATTTGCATAAGTATCTTCTATAATATTGAAATCTTCCTAGGTTGTTGTAAATCCTAAGTTTCTTCTTATAGTATCTATTTCATCTTTAGAGAAATCAGAGAAATATGAATCTCTTCTTAAATATTCCTCTAAATCTCCAAAGCAAACATGTTTAAATTTATCAATACAAGCCATTATTTATATAATATTCATAAATAAGTTTGTTATTATCTATACTATCATAAGATTCTATTAAACATATTTCATTTAGTATATCCTTATATGTATCAGTATAGTATCCGTATGATAACTTTTTTATATACTTATTAAAATCAGCAATTACCTTATACTTTAAATCATCTAGAACATCCGCAACCTTTTTTACTGGGACTCTAAGTATCATTACAAATTCCTCCACATTTAATAAGTTCTTCTAATAATCTCTAAGCTTCCATTAATTGTCCTAATTCAACATAATATTTAATAACATTAATAGTCATCCATATTAAATCTCTTTTATATGTTAAATCATCATTTTTCGGGCATTTAGTTAAAGCATTCTCAAATATCTATTTACATGTATTAATATAACAATCAAATAACTAACATATGGAAAACTAAGCTAAAGAAGCTTGTGATATTGTATTGCCTTCACATTTAGCATTTATTATTTCCACTAAATCCGCAGTTTTTACAATTCCATTTTCTACCTTATATAACTACTCTCCATCAGTAAAATATATATCTAAATTAGAAGGTATTTTTCCTAAATCATACCATGCTTTAGAAGGTAATATTATATGATATATTTCATAGTAACCATCTTCTTTAATAGTATAATGTAATTCATCTAACTAAGAACAATGGTCGTTAAAAAATACATCTATAATTTTACCACTATTAACAGTATCTAAAGTATACTAAACAATTACATTTATAGTATATGTTTCACTGTATTTAAATCTATTTCTAGCATAATAATTTTCTAAGTCCACTTCATCTTCAGGTATATATTCATTTGAATCCTGAGTGACATCTGTTATTATTAAACTGCATTTATCTATATTTTGTACTTCTACTATTGGATTCATGATTCTCTTATTTTATCATTATAAGGATTACCATCTCGCAATTGTGCTAATTGTATCTTAGTACGTTCCTCTTGTATATCTAAAGATCTATCTTTAAATGTCTTATCCGCCTAAGCTTTGAACCAATCCACCTAATATTGAAGCTAAATTTTCTTCTAATCTAACTACATTTTCTATTCATTAAGTTTCTATAATGACGCCTAAGCTTCCTTTAATTGCTACTATAGCTATTTATTTTCCTACTGAGTTTCCTCTAGTTTCTAAGATACCTATTGTAATTGATTATTTTCTTGTTTCTGTTTGGCAATAGACTACTTAACTAATCGTTTTAACTATGTAAGACTTTTAGCATTAATGGCTTCAAATATAATATCAGCACTAACTTGTCCTGACTTTATAAATTCTGGAATTAACTATTTAATAGTCTACATATCCTACATTACTTCAGTACTAGGTACAATATTAATATCATAATCAGTTAAAGTAAAATATTCAGGTAATGCTGTGAAAATTTTCTACTAATATTCTCCTAATATTAAAGTTCCCTGTAGACCATTTTTAAATACTATCTTAGCTTGATTTAAACTGTCTAATAATATTTCATTTACCATTAAATCCATTTGCTAAAAATAAGGCTTAGTAATAGTAAATGAGTTAGTAATACCCTACTATATATTAGTTACAGCATCGTGCTACTAGATGCCATTTAATCTTTCTCTAAACACCCCTGTAATAGAACTGACAGTATTTTCAACAGACTAAATAGCTAATTCAATTGCCTAAATTGCAGCAGCTGGAATAGAGTCGTCATAGCCGTTAAAAATAGTATTTATAGGAGAACCCTCTGCTCTTCCATCCATTGTAGTATCGATAAGCTATAATCCCTATTTTTTATAAGCTATCCATTTCTGTACTCTTTCAGGAAACTATACTCCTAAAGATTTTGGAATCAAGGAAATATCCATTATACTTCCTTTTACTCCACTGTTAGCCATTAAAACGTCACGATAATACTATAATAGATCGTACCTATCCTATAATGATGCGCATTTAAGTATCAAGCTATAAGGTTCTTTACTTCTATTAAGAAACACTACTCCATTAACTGTAAGTCCACAATAATTGGGATTACTTTTACTTCTGATAACTGAATCATCTTTGCCTTTTAAAATATAATATTCATCATTAATACGGACGGTAGTATATCTTTGCATCACAAAATCTTCATCAGTTTCAATCCATTCAACTTCATATACTGGAATCAGATTGCCTCTATCATCATGAGGTCTTCCAGGAATAACTTCCTCATCCTCTTCTTCCATATCTTCATATACAGTAATAACTGGTCCAGTAGCTCTATGATACCTACTAAGTGAATCATCTGTCCAATCATCTTTAAGATTTTTTCTATCAGCAGCAGATAATTCTTTACCATATTTAGCTAATATCTAATTCTTAGTAAGCCATTTTCTAACCACTGATTTATAAGAATTTTTAATATATGGAGAATCTGGATTTCTGTCTATAAATACATTGCGGGGGTCTAAAACTTCTATATTAATATTATTATTACCCTAAGAAGATGATACCCTATAAAAACAATATCCTGTAACTAATAAATCTATTAGCAATAATCTTAGTTTAGTTGTAAAATCAGTATGTCTAGATTGTAATATATATTTTATTACATTCTAAGCTGTTTCTTCGTATTGAGAAGTAAATGTGTTATTTATATTATCTACTATTTTATCAATCTATTCTTTAATTGATTTATCAGTAATATTTCCTCCTTGTGCTAATT
>ERZ1034962.797-NODE-797-length-12394-cov-3.453764_pt1 | contig 12394 bp, 6 predicted proteins | sample MGYA00520696_ERZ1034962 | MGnify/ENA primary metagenome ERZ1034962 (study PRJEB33766, sample SAMN09781770) | gut metagenome | biome: gut microbiome | host: Homo sapiens | place: Madagascar | study: EMG produced TPA metagenomics assembly of the PRJNA485056 data set...
TGTCTAGGGGGTGGCACTCCTTATTTATATCTGGTTGGAAGAGGAACATATGAGAAAGCGACTCTTCGGGATAATTGCCACTCTGTTTGTGACAATTGCTGGGGTTTGCGCCTTTGCAAGTCCGGCGTTTGCTGGAGAAGGCGGCTATGCGCATGTCGAGTCAGAGACGGCAGGGGACGTCACTCTTGCAGTCTCGTATAACGATCCCGTAGCGGGGCAGCCCTTGACACTCCACGTCTCAGCGAGCGGCGGGAGCGGCCAGTACAAGTACTACATGTCCGCGCCGTTTTATTTCGACACCGATGGAAGCTACGATTCTGTCATGGACCCGGCTCACATGCCTGGCTATACGGGAGTTCAGGCCGAGACGGACTATCAGTTCACGCCGATGGCCTCTGGAACCTACCAGTTCCAGTTCCAGGTCATGGACATGGCGAACACGGGCCTGTATCTTCGCAAGACCGTGTCTGTAAAGGTTCCTGATTCGAACTATCCTTCAGTCTCTGATCGTGTTGCCAAGGCCGTTGCACAGTGCAATGCCGAGACCGATGGCTCCGAGTACGAGAAGGCACTCTGGCTCCATGACTGGCTGCTTGACCAGCTGGAGTATGACAACACCTTGACATGGAGCAGTGCCGAGAGCGCGCTTTGCCGAGGGACGGGCACGTGCCAGGCGTATGAGGAGGCCTATTCCAAGCTTCTTACGGCTGTGGGCATCGAGAACGAGGAGACTCGTGATGCGGGGGACGGCCATACCTGGAACGCCGTGAAGATTGACGGCGTTTGGTGCCAGGTCGATTGCACGTGGGACGACACGAGCGATAACTGGTACGGCTTTGACCAAAGGCATCTCTACTTTGGCCTGAGCGATGACCTTATGGCCATTGCACATGGCAAGTGGAGGGACTCTGACGGCTCCACGTACGGAACCCACAAGACGATGCTTACGAATAACTACTTTGTGCGTAACGGTGAGGCCCAGAAGTGGGCGGACGCCTATGCGCCGGAGATTCAGAAGCATCTTGATGCGGGGGAGACCTCATTTACCGTTGCCGCTACAAATGCAAACGATCCAGAGAGTATCTCGGGAATCATCAACGGAATCGTGGCTAGCGAGCTCAATGGAATGAGGTGGGAAACGAGTCCCAGTGAAGTTGACGTTAGATTTGAAGCAAGTGCAGCTGCGTTTAGTGTAAGCGCGTCATATCGCCCCAAAGGCTTTACCTCGGGTCATCCCGGATGGAATCTAGATAACGGGACTTGGTATTATTGCGACTCTGCCGGCCAGGCCTGTCGAGGATGGGCTTATGTCAATGGAAGCTGGTACTACCTCGACCCGTCGACCGGAGCCATGAAGACCGGATGGCTTGATGATGGTGGGGCTCGCTACTACCTCGACCCGTCTGGAGCGATGAAAACGGGCTGGCAGTTTGTCTCTGGGCAGTGGTTCTATCTTGAACCGTCTGGTGCGATGGCCACCGGCTGGAAGTGGCTTGGGAATTGGTACTACTTGGGAGCCAGCGGGGCCATGGCTTCTGGATGGCTGGATCTCAATGGTGCTTGGTATTATCTGAACCAATCCGGAGCTATGCAGACTGGGTGGCTTTCATATTGCGGAAGCTGGTACTTCCTGGACTCTTCTGGTCTCATGCAGACTGGGTGGATTAGTACGGGTGGAGCCTGGTATCACATGGAAGGCTCCGGCGCTATGCAAACCGGCTGGCTGTTTGACGGCGGCACCTGGTATCTGCTCGGCGGGTCTGGTGCGATGCAGGTTGGCTGGCAGCTCGTTGGTGGCACGTGGTACTACTTCTTTGGCAATGGCTCGATGGCCAAGGGCTGGCAGGTTATCGGTGGTGCCTGGTATTACTTCTACGACTCGGGGGCCATGGCTTCTAATGCTTGGGTGGGGAACTACTATCTTTCTGGCTCCGGGGCAATGGCGGCTAGTCAATGGATTGGGCCCTACTATGTAGGCTCTGACGGTGCCTGGATTCCGGGCTATGGGCAAGGACCTTATTATCGAGTCGGAAACAGTGATGTCTATCACAATCACTGGTGCAGGACCATGGGCTCTGTATCGAGCTATCGAACGTATCCGACGCTTCAATCGGTGCTAGCATCTGGCGCGAAGCAGCAGTGTAGAAACTGCGCTCAGATGGACTAAGACAAAGCGGCGGTGGATGGAGCTACATCCGCCGCCGCTTGCTTGAAAAGAGAACCGACTATGCCCCAGGTACCCAGCGTCCGCTGCTGTCAACGTAATAGGGACCTATCCACTGGCTTGTTGCCATGGCGCCGCTGGAAAGCAGGTAGTAGTTGCCAATCCAACGTGAAGATTGCATAGCACCGCTGTTATCAAGGAAGTACCAGGTCCTCCCATCAAGGATCCAACCCGTTTGCATGGCTCCTCCATTGGGGCTGAGGTAATACCAAACTCCTCCGATGTACTGCCATCTAGTTTTCATGTCACCATTCGAGGGGTCTAGCCAATACCAGGTGTTGCCATCGAGGAACCAGCCGGTGTCCATAGGGCCGGAAGAGGATAGGTGGTACCAGGTGCTCCCAAGGAGACACCAGCCTGTCTTCATGGCATAAGTTGATTTGTCAAGCCAGTACCAAACACCTCCGACTCGCTGCCAGCCATTTACGAGCACGCCGGATTCTGATGCGAGATACCAAGTGCCGTTTGCAAAACACCATCCCGCCTCTCCCATGCGGCCGTTGCTATCAAACGCGTAAACCGATGAACCGAAGGAGACAGTCCTGTTAATTGCAGCCTTGCCGCTCTGATCGAACCAATACCAATTGCCGCTTATCAGGCGCCAACCGGCTGCTCTTGAGCCGTTTTCCAGCCAGTATTTGGCCCCATCTCTCGTATCCCAGCCAGAGGAATACCCAATCCATGAGCCGCCACTTGCGAAGTCTGACCAGAGCCCGTCGATAAGGGTTCTGGATGCGGCCATGACGCCAGAAGAGGGATTGAACCAGTACCAGGAGCTACCGATGACCTGCCATCCAGTGGCCATGGCTCCGGAGCTGTTCAGCCAGTACCGTGTCTCCCCAAGCAGCAGCCAACCCGTCTTCATGGCACCGGAAGAATCCAGCCAGTACCAAGAGCCATCAACAAGAACCCATCCAGTTCTCATGGCGCCCGAATTGGGATCGAGGTAATACCAGGAGCCATTGACGTATGCCCAGCCCTTGGTTCTTGCTCCCCCGGACACAGTCTCAAGGTACCAGGTTCCGTTTTCGTAAACCCATCGTCTGATTACGGAGAGGTAATGGGCCTTTTCATCCTTGTAGCGATTCTGCCAACCCTGCCAGTACTCAGGCTGAGACGGATAGCGTCGGGCGACATTATTGATAACGTAATCGCAGAGCGTTTCAACAAATTGCCCATCATCCATAGCGCCGTTGACGCCGGAGTTCTTGATGAACCAATTGGCACCATAGTAGAGCCCGCGGGAAACGTAGGTGCTGCCCCCGCCTTGCCCAAATAGATTTGCCATACCCCATACGAGGCTCTTGACGCTGTCCGACCGATTGTCGATGTCTATTCCCATTGCGCGAAGACTGCCCCGGATGCCCGTGGATCCGTCGTAGTACTGGGTGTATGCCCAATCGTTTTGAAGTGCAGAGAACTCGCTCGGATCTGCTGCGTAAGCCGAGTGCCAGGCCTGATTCAGGTCGTTGCCCAGCTGGGTAAAGGAACCGTCGCTGCGCGTTGCACCGCTGACGTCCCAACCATAGCGGCTTCCGATAATTGCAAGAGAAGAGTACTTTGACGGATTATAGGAATAAGCTGCCTGGAGAAAAGGGCCAAGGTCATAGCGGTTGTCAAACTGGAAGTAACCCATTGCGTGATATCCGTCGCCCCAGCTGAGGCCTTGATCGTAGTTTTGCCCGCTCTCCCACTTGCAGAAGTAGAGCATCTCGGAAGAAACGTATCGAGGGGAGACGGACCGGATGCGCTCGCTATACGTGGCAATCCCAGAATTGTCATCTAACGAATACGGTGCAACAGTGGAGTTTGAGGTGTTATCTGAATCGACTTCAACATCATCGTATTCGCCAGCTTCGATAACGGTTTCGCGGTCATACTCCGTTCCATAAAGATCGGAGATTGTATCGGCTCTTGTAGCTGTTGGCATCGCAACGAGTGCGAATGCAAATACAAGCGGGATAAAACCCGTACGGGCAAAAGCAGCTCTTGTCTTCATCAGTTAAGCTCCGTTTCGTGGCTGCGCTATTCCACCATTATATGGATGGACCAAGAAAAAACGACCTCACCGGATGGATATCCAGTGAGGTCGTTGGCTTCGTAACTTATCTGGTGATTACCAGATAACAACCTTGGTGCCGCGAGGAATGTTGTCATAGATCCATTTTGCATTCTCGATGGCAAGACGGACGCAGCCATGGGAGAGGTGCTGACCGAGGCGACCGTCCTGAATTCTAAACGTATCCTGGTAGTACAGGACCGAATGGAACAGATAGTCGTTGTGGAACTGTGTGTAGTAGTAGCAGCTATAACCATGGCCAAAGACATAGCCCTTGTCCTGAACCGTGAACTGACCTTTGACGGTGGGAGTTGATGGAGCGCCGGGCGAGCAGATGAACTCCTTTGCGGGAGCCCATGCGCCATAGCGGCCATAATAGATGCCAACCCTGCAGTTCTGCGTGTCAACGAGAATGAGGTAGTTCGTGGCGCTTGAGTAGTCCTGCGCCCAGTTGAACATATCGCGCCACTGAACGTTGACGTCAATCCAGTGCCCGTCGGAGGCGCAGAAGTAGTATGCGCCGCCATCCCAGATCCAACCGGTGCCCATGGCACCGCTCGTGGTGTCAAGCCAATACCAGGTTCCGCTCAGGTTGAGCCAACCGGTCTGCATCCTGCCACTAGCGTTCATGTAGTACCAATTGGCGCCATCCCAGACCCAGCCGGTCTTCATAGCGCCGCTCGTTGTATCGAGCCAGTACCAATCGCCGTCGGTCTTAAGCCAGCCGGTCTTCATGGCCCCAGAAGACGGGTCGAGATAGTAGTAGGCACCTCCCCGGTTCTGCCATCCCGTTAGCGGGCTGCCATCCTGGCCCAGGAGATACCATGAGCCATCGAGAACCCAGCAGTCGACCTGCTTTACGCCCTTCTCGTCATAGTGATAACGAGCGCCGTTCTCGTCCGCGTGCCAGCCGGTGACCGCCCTGCCCGTCTTCTCATCAAAGAGGTGGGTCGTGCCATCAATGTCGATAGCGCCGTGCTGAATCGTGCCGTCAACGATGTAGAACCAGGCTCCGCCAATTTGGGTAAGGCCATCTGCGGGCTTGGAGCCGTCGGAGCCGTTGCACATGGTGACCTTGTCATCGACGATCTTGGCCGTCAGAGCACCGTCACTGCCAAGCAGAGAAGAGCTGCCATCGCTATCGTCGATCCAGCAAGAGCTGTCCATGGAACCGGAGTTGGAGAGGTGGTACGTCTTACCGCCAACGCTCAGCCAACCGGTTTGCATTTTGGCGGTGGTGCTGTCCATCCAATACCAGGCGCCGTCAATCCATTGCCAGCCGGTGAGAAGGTGGCCATCAGAAGAGGAGTTGGTAGCGTAGTACCAGCAATTTTCAGTCTGGTCATAGGCCCAACCGGTCGCCATGGCGCCCGAGGGCATCATGTAGTACTTCGTTCCATTGAAATCGAGGAGACCGGTCGCCATGGCCTTGGACTCTTGGTCCATCCAATACCAGGATCCGCCAACATAATGCCAGCCGCTTTCAAGGGCGCCAGACTGCCCGGCCCAGTACCACGTATTGTTGGCGAGCACCCATCCACTCTGGCCCATCGCACACGAGGAATCAAAAGCGTAGAGCTCCGGACCGATTTCCCTGGTCTCGTTCTGGGCGCAGACACCCGTTTCGGGGTCTGCCCAGTACCAGCGTCCGCCAATCCACTGCCAGCCGGTTCGTACGTCGCCGTTTGACTGATCGAGCCAATACCAGTTTCCACCATCCAGAAGCCAACCGGAGTCCATGGAGCCGGAGGCTGAGAGATGATAACGGGATCCGCTGATGCTGACCCAGCCGGTGCGCATGGCGCCGGAATCGTCCATCCAGTACCAGGAGCCGTTGACGTATCTCCCCCCGCGTGCGAGCTGCCCGCCGTTCTCAAGCCAGTGCCAGGCGCCATCCCTCAGGTCCCAGCCGCTGGCATAGCCGCTCCATGCTCCCGACGCGGAGAAGTCCGACCAGCTTCCGTTGCAATCCGTGCGGTCTGTTGCCATCACGCCGGATGCGGGGTCGAGCCAATACCAGGAGCCGTTTACGTACTGCCAACCCGTGGCCATGTTTCCGGTGGTCTCGTTGAGCCAGTACCAGGCGCCGTCAAGCTGGAGCCAACCCTTGTGAATCGAGCCGTTCTCGTCGTAGTAGCGCCTTGTCCCGTCCTCGTTCTGCCAACCCTGCTTGGGCTGTTCTACGGGCTCTTCGGTGACGTCGGAAGCGGGGGCCTCGGGCTCTTGATTGCCTGCGGCGCTCACCTCGTCGGTAGGGGCAGCTGACTCTGTGGATATAGCATCATCTGCCCACGCAAGGCGAGGAACTGCCACCGATGCTACGCTCAGCGAGCCGCCGAGAGCCAAGGCGGCGATAAAGGCAGCTGCCTTTCTGCTTGTGGTGCTCATCTTGCTCCTTTCTAATAACGTCTAGAATCCTTGCTTTTCAAAGTCTATCCCGATTGGGGAGTGGGGGGACAACTAAGAAAGCGGCTGGTTGTTGCACCACCCCCACTTGGGGCTGTACGTGGTTGTGTAGTACTCGAGCCAGTCGTTGAGCGGCATGGTGCGGACATGGCCGACATTGTCCATGATCATGCCCCCGCCGATATAGATGCAGACATGCCCATAGATGCCACCGAGATAGGTGTGAGCGTGGGATGGGATGGCGACGATCATGCCAACCTTGAGCTCACGCAGGTCGGAGCGGCTGCACCACTGCCAGAACATATCGCAGGCGTTGCCCTCTGGATACCCGAGGCCCGCACGGGAGAAGACTTGGCTGACCCACATAGCGCAAAGTCCGCCTCCCGGGCTAGGGGTGACTCGGGCAGCCTCCACGATTCTCCTCTGGAGGTCGGTCGAAGGTGCCTGCTCGGGCTCGTGGAGCGCTCCGGTGTAATCATCGAGTTGCCAGCGTGAAGAGCCGATGTTTGTCCAGCCGGTGGCCATTGCGCCAGAGGAGTCAAGCCAGTACCACAGGCCATCGACCAAGACCCAGCCAGTGCACATGGTGCCATTATTCGGGTCGAGATAGTACCAAGTCCCGTTGAGGTTGAGCCATCCCTTAGCCAGGGATCCATCTTGATTGATATATAGCCAGGAGTCGTCTCGCTTTACCCAGCCCGATGCAAGCTCGTCCGAATTGCGGTCCTTGTAGATAAGGCCATCTCGCATCTCGAACGTAGCATGGCCATCGGTGCTCATATAGAGCCTTGTGTCGCCGATGTAATCGACCCATTCATTTGCGGCCATCGCGCCGGATGACTTGAGGAAATAAAGGGCGTCACCCTCTTGGTACCACCCGGTGAACATCTGAGCGCTGTCTGGTCGTAGGTAGTACCAGGTTGAGCCAACCTTCTGCCATCCAGTGAGCAAACGTCCGTCCGAGCTATCACTTGAGGCGAGATACCAGCATGAGTTGTCTTCATCGTAGGCCCAGCCCGTTGCCATGGCGCCCGAATCTTGCAGATAGTAGGTTGCATCGCCGCGCGTTTGGAGACCCGTCAGCATAAGGTGGTCGTCACCGATCAGGTACCACGTGCTGCTTATATATTGCCAACCGGTCTTGAGACAACCCGAGGCGTCTGCGAAGCACCAGCGACCCGACGCGGGGTCGACGCCCCAACCCGTGGCCATGGCTCCGTTGACCTGGAGGAGGTAGCTGCTTCCGTTGATCTGTTGGATCCCGGTCAACATTGAGCCGTCGTCGGCGAGAAGATACCAGCTCCCGCCCGTGTAAAGCCAGCCGATGTCGAGAGCTCCAGAGGACTTGGCGTGATACCAGGTGCCATCACAGAGCGTCCAGCCAACCTGCATGCGGCCATCGTTATCGAAGCAGTAAAGAGAGCCGTCAATCTTCTGAACTCCAGTGAGGACAATTCCCTCCTCAGAGAAGTAGAACCAGCTTCCGTTGTCGTATAACCAACGATTGGTTAGCCTCTCTCCGTCCTGCTGATACCATAGGGATCCGGTGCCGCCATGCCAACCGTCTGATGCTTCTTCGGCAACGGGCTCTTTTTCGGTCGTCGATGTGGGCGTCTTGCCCTCGGCTTCAGCGCTTGCCGTTACGCTGTCGCTTTGGGCCTTGTTCTCTTCTGGAGAGGGGGCCTCGATCGTTTCCGAAGCGGGCTGAGGCAAGTTCGCGACGGTTTCTGCTGACGCGGTGTTTGGAATTGCCGCTGCCGCAGAAGCGATCGTTGTGCTCTGTTCATACTGTCCCTTCCATTCCCTCCTTTTTGGCAGGTAAAGTCTATTCCTTTCAGATTCTCTGAAGGGATGGGGAGTCTAGGTTGCTAACATGTTTTTGATTTTAGCGGAGTAGTTTTGGCCTTCAGCGGCTGCGTTGGGTTGCCCAAGGTGGGAGGACAATAGTGAGATTTAAGGAAGCTGCATTTCCCATGGTGGCCGGACTGATGATGGCGGCTCTCATCCATCCTGTTCCGGCGCTTGCTGGGCAGGTGACAACGGATGACGTGCCTGGCATCGAGAACGGAGCAGACGCTTCGCTGGTAACTTTGAGTGCGAGCGATGAGGCTCCGTCTGCAGTTGCTGGGCCAACTACCTCGTCAGCGGATGACCCTGTCACCTCAACTGGGGTATCCGAGGCGCCGTCAACGGCTGACGGCTGGGTTGACACGGATGCCGGCCGTGAATATTGGAAGGACGGTGCACCTCTAAAAGACGAGTGGCTTGAACTAAACGGTGCCCGTTACCGTTTCTCTTCCGATGGAGTCGTGCTCACGGGGTTCCAAGATATCGATGGGGCACGCTATTACTTTTCTCCTGGCTCAGGGGTCATGCAGACTGGCTGGCAGCTGCTTGACGGCGCACGATACTGGTTCGATGTGACTTCGGGCAAGATGGCTGTAAACCAGGCATTTGCCGAGGGACGCTGGTCTCGATTTGACGGACAGGGAAAGTGGCTCGGCTATACGAATGGTTGGGTGCTGGGCGGCGGCGCCTGGTACTGGACTTCCGCTGGCGTGTCTCAAACCGGTTGGCACTGGATTAACGGCGCCTGGTATTGGCTGGATCCTGTTAATGGCAAAATGGCCACGGGCTGGGCTTGGGACGGCGACGCCTGGTATTACATGAATCCGTCAGGGGCCATGCTTACTGGCTGGCAGTATGTTGACGGACGTTGGTACTATCTCTTCCCCAACGGAGCCATGGCTACGGGCTGGTTTTATGAGAACGGTACCTGGTACTGGCTTGGAGGCTCGGGTGCCGCGGCTCAGAACGAAGTTGCTAAGGTAGGCTCCCAGAGCTATGTCTTCAATTCCTCGTGTGGTATGGGGAGCTCGGGTTGGTGTCTCCTCGATGGGAAGTGGTATCTTGCTAGCTCCTCTGGTGCCTTGCGGACGGGATGGCGCCGGGTCAATGGCTTCTGGTACTGGATGGACCGGTCCGATTGTGCGATGAGAACGGGTCTCCTCAGTCTTGGAGACTCCAAGTACTACTTGACTTCCTCGGGTGCTATGGCGACTGGCTGGGCGTGGGATGACGTCGACCAGTGCTGGTACTACGCGACGCCCGACAACAATGACGGAAGGCTCCTTACTGGCTGGCAGTGGATTGGCGGCAGCTGGTACTGGATGGACCAAGCTACTGCCAAGATGCGCACGGGCTGGCTCGACTTTCCTGATGGCAGCTACTTCCTTTCTGGCTCTGGAGCGATGCTGTCCTCGAGCTTGCTTGATGACGGTGGCAACAAGTACTGGTTTAACGGCTCCGGCCTATGTGTCTCTGGCTGGATTGACACACCGTCTGGAAGGTTCTACTTCGAGCCGAACTTAGATGACTCGGAGACCGCGAGCACAAGGCATCCGGCCAAGCTGGGGCGTGTCGAGATCGATGGGAAGACGTATCAGATTAATGCCAACTCTGGTGTGGTGAGAGGCGCCTGGGTTGACAACGAGGACGGGTCAAAGAGCTGGGCAAGCGATGATGGCTCGCTGTCCGCGATTGCGCTTCGTGATGACGTGCTGACGCTCGAAGACGGTACGCTTGCCTCTGGCTGGGTCGATATCGATGACTCTCGGTTCTATGCGGACGCTGATGGCAAGCTCAACTCTGGCTGGGCGTCTATTGACGGAAAGCAGTACTACTTTGACCCGACGACGCATGCAATGAAGACTGGTTGGCTTGCGGATGGCGGCTCATGGTATTGGCTCCGTAGCGACGGAACGATGGCGACCGGTTGGGTGTATGTTCCCAATGACGCTTGGTATTATCTGAACTCCGACGGGCGCATGGCTACTGGCTGGCTCGAGCTGGGCGGGAAGCACTACTGGCTCGACGGGAGCGGGCGGATGGCTACGGGAGTTCGCTACATCGATGGCTACCGTCGCTACTTCTGGACCGACGGTACGTGCGACAAGGTGGGCTGGCAGAACCCGTCGCAGTATCCTCAGGTGAGCTCTTGGAACGTGACACTTCCGAGCTATAGTTCTGGCAAGTTCGCCTATGCCACTCCGTCTCGTATCTCGGTCGATGCCACTCGAGAGGACTGCATTAACGCGTTTGTGGGCCGTGCCTACGAGTATCTGGGTACCCCATACATTTGGGACTACGCATGTGCTCCTGGAGTCGGAGTTGATTGCGCGGGCTTGGTGCTTCAGTGCCTGTATGCCTGTGGCGTTGATACGTTCCCAATGAACCCGTATGACCACTACTACACGCCGGGCCACGACCACTATGCAAATGATCTCTGGAATCACAGGGGATTTCTCCACCTGGACTTTTCGCAAGTTCAAAGAGGAGACATCGTCTGCTACTCGGGTCATGTTGCCATCTATATCGGTGGCGGAAACATCATCGAGGCCGCGAGTCCGCGCTTGGGCACTCGAATCGTGTCGGCTACATACCGAAGCGATATCCGCGGTGTTCTGAGGCCGTTTGTGTAGATCGGTGCGATAGGGGCTGGACGAGTTCGGGGCCGTCTCCGTGTGGAGGCGGCCCCGAATTTGAATCTGAGTGCTAGTACCTGGTTACGAATTCTTGCGTCCAAATAGCTCGTTCCAGTCTGACGCGGCGAGAATGGTGCCAACAAGGATGAGGATGCAGAAGAAGACTGTCGCGGGAGTTGGCACAGTGCCTTGCAGGATAAAGCCAAAGGCCACTGCCCAGGCAGAGTATGAGATGTTGAGCGCCATTGCCTTTGCCGCGCCAATGACAGAAATGCCCTTGTAGTAGAAGAGGTATGAGGCGGTCCCGGCAAGCGCGGACAGTGCGACGAAGCCCGTGGCGAAGTTGGGAATGGCGTGTGCCGTAAAGCCCCAGGCGCCAAAGAGGGGGAGAACAGCGATTCCGTAGACGAGTGCGGATGCGGTTTCGCGGATTTGGAGTGCTGTCTCGTTGTCCACAGCGTCGTCCTTCATGCCCCAGGCGCAGAGTACGGCTTCCGATCCCCAGCCGATCACGGCGAGGATGGCTCCAACGAGTCCAATTGTGGTATTGCCCATCTCGGAATCGCCCGCGGAGATATAGCCCATGGCCATGACACCAAACAAGGCAACGATCAGGGAGGCTATCTGCTTAGCGCTCATCTTCTCCTTGAGCAACACGTAAGAGAGAAACGCGCCAAGCGCGGGATAGAAGGCAGAGATGATGGCGGTGTACGCGGCGCCGATGTTGTTGATGGCAATTACGTAACCCGTCATGCCAATGGGGCCGCCAAGTAGGGCCCCAGCGATGACAACGAGCCCGCTCCTGGTCTTGAGGGCTGCGAGGGTGTCCTTGAGACGCCCTCGAATGCCCATGTAGATGGCGAGCCATATGGCACAGGCAGCATCATGGAGAAATGAGCTGGCAACGGCGGCGAAGGCAATGGCCTCCGGCGCATCGATGAAGGGTGCCATGGAGAGGGCAATTCCCAGGACGACGGTATCGAGGCCCCAGAGTATACCGCTGAACAGTCCAAAACGCATCGCTATGCCTCCTCATACAGAGCTAGAGCCTTGGTGAGGTACTCACGCCCGTAGTTGTAGTAGATGTAGAGCCACTCACCCACGAAATCGCCTTCGGCCTCCTTAAGGAGGGCCCAAAGGTACCAGCACCAGCCGGCAAGGGCGATGTGAGCGTAGTTGTGGGCGCGCTCGCCCGGAGTTGCCTTGCGATCAAAGTAAGCG
>ERZ1034962.800-NODE-800-length-12362-cov-27.896238_pt1 | contig 12362 bp, 31 predicted proteins | sample MGYA00520696_ERZ1034962 | MGnify/ENA primary metagenome ERZ1034962 (study PRJEB33766, sample SAMN09781770) | gut metagenome | biome: gut microbiome | host: Homo sapiens | place: Madagascar | study: EMG produced TPA metagenomics assembly of the PRJNA485056 data...
CGACTACTCGGCTGCAACAAACACAGGCGACTGCTCGGCTGCAACAAACACAGGCAACCGCTCGGCTGCAACCAACACAGGCTACTACTCGGCTGCAACCAACACAGGCTACCGCTCGGCTGCTACCAACACAGGCGACTACTCGGCTGCAACTGTAGAAGGTGAGAATGCTGTCGCTATTGCAGCAGGCTATAAATCAAAAGTCAAAAGTACAGTTGTTGGCTCTGCGATTGTAGCTGTTGAACGAGACAATGATTACAATTTGATAGCTATTCAGTCTGCAATAGTAGACGGTGAAATAATCAAGACCAACACTTGGTACACTTGCAAGAATGGTAAATTAGTTGAGGTGAAAGACAATGGAATGTAGACACTGCCGGAAAGAAATTGACGACTACGAGGCATATGAGATTTGTGCTGATTGCTACGATGAAGCAGTCAGCGACTACTCGTCAATGGAACGGTACTTGAAAGATACCAAAGACAAGAATTTAACTCAGTGGGATAAGTTTGTGATGTGGTATTACGATGTGGACAGCAAAGCAACATATCCTGCCGCCCTGCCTATCCTGAAAAGAGAAATACGCAAAGCGGTTAAGTCACAGAATTACCGAGACTTGATAAAGCGTTATGTTACCGAAGATGTAGAGGAGTATCTCGATTGGTACATAGGAGAGAACAAATGACAAAGACAGAACTTGACGAGTATATAGCCAAGTATGGCTATGACAATGAAACAGATATTCCAAACACCGCCGTTGCTATGGCGGTACACAAGAAAAGGAGAGATAAGGATGCCAACACTCTACGAACTAAACGAGCAGACTAAGCAGTTGCTTAATCTGCTGACAGACGGCGAAATTGACGAGCAGACCTACAACGATACTCTTGAGGGTATGGGTTTACTTGAAAAAATAGAAAATACTTGTAAGGTGCTCACCGAGCTAAACGGTGAAGTAGCCAAATATAAAGCGGAAATTGAACGCTTGACGGCTCGGAAAAGTACCCTTGACAATAGGATTAAATGGCTTAAAGGTCAGCTGATGAATTGCTATATCACTAACGGTGGTAAACAAATCAAAGCCGGAACATTTACGCTCAGCACTCGCAAGAGTTCATCTGTAACTATCACAGATGAGAGCAAGTTAGATAGTAAATATTTTATTGCGCAACCTGCCAAAATTAGCTTGTCTCAAATCAAAAAAGATATTGCAGACGGAGTGGAAGTCAGCGGTGCTGAAATAGTAGAAAAGGAGAATTTACAAATACGATGACATTCGACGAATTACAAAAGGCAAATGCCACAATCTCAACGACAAACATTAAAGGTAAAGAATATGCGGAAGTAAACGAGCGTGTGCGAGTTTTCCGACAGCTTTATCCAGAGGGAATAATTGCTACTGAACTTGTGAGCAACACAAACGGTGTTTGCGTATTCAAAGCTACTGTTTTTTCAGAACAGGACAAACCTTTGGCTTCCGGCTACGCTTATGAAACCGAAAACAGCACCTACATAAACAAGACAAGTTATATAGAAAACTGCGAGACTTCCGCTGTTGGCAGGGCTTTAGGCTTCCTCGGCATAGGAATAAACACTTCTATAGCATCGGCTGATGAAGTGACAAACGCAATTAACAATCAAAATAGCGGAGCTGATAATCAGAGACACTACGACCTTGAAATTAAGAATTATGCTGCTGTGCTTGCTAAGAACAGTGACAAGACGGCAGAAGATTGGATAAAGGCGGCGCAGGCTAAGTATAAGACCGCTAAGGCTCAGTCTGATTTGCTTGCTAAGTGGGTGAAAGAAATTGAGCAACGAAAAGAAGTTTAGTTATCAAGACGGAGTTACTGATGTCATTCCGTTCGTGACAAAACTAACTAAGTATGTTGCGAGTCTGCCGAGTGGCAAACAGTACGACATAATCATTAAGCCACACAGACAGACTCGCTCACATAATGCAAACTCTTACCTTTGGGTGTTGTGCGAAAAAATCGCAAAAGCCTTGTCGAAAGACGGAGCGGAAATATACACAAAAGAGGATATATACCGCAACGCCATTCGACAGGTAGGAGTGTTCAAAGATTGGCAGCTTGCAGATGAGCAATGCGAGACTTTCAAGACCGCTTGGTCAATGATTGGAATAGGTTGGCTCACCGACGATTTACCCGACGGAGTGAGAGCCTACTACGGCTCATCTTCTTACAACACTAAAAGAATGAAAAGGCTCTTAGATTATATCGTTGCCGATGCCAAAGCACTTGGCATTGAAACAATGACACCTGATGAAATCGCAAGAATGGAGTCACTATGGCAAGGTCAATAATGCAACAAGAGGATAGGCAGTGTTACATCTGCGAACAGCGTAATAACTTAGAACGGCATCATATTTTTGGTGCGTTCAACAGGAACAACAGCGAAAAATACGGATTGACCGTATGGCTGTGCCACGACTGCCACAACGAGCCGCCTTTGGGTGTTCATCACAACGCAAAGGTCAGACATTGGCTGCAGGACAAAGCACAGCGAAAATTTGAAGAACAATATCCAAATTTAGATTTTGTGTCTATCTTTGGAAGAAATTATAAGGAGTAAAAACTATGTTGAATATGGTAGGACTTATGGGTAGGCTCACCTACGAGCCGGAAATTAGAGTAACAACAAGCGGAGTGTCGGTGCTCCGTTTCCAAATAGCTTGCGACAGAACATACCAAAAGGCAGGTGAAGAACGCAAGACTGATTTTATCGACTGCGTGGCTTGGAGACAGACAGCCGAGTTCATTGGTAAATACTTTCACAAGGGCTCAATGATTGCCATTGAGGGAACTATTCAAACAGACAATTATACCGACAAAAACGGCAATAACAGAAAACAAGTAGAAGTTGTCGCCAACAATGTTTCTTTCTGTGGCTCAAAAACAGATAACAACGACAATGCTCAAGCTGCACCTGCACCGAGCTACGCATCGGCAGACAACAGCGACTTTGAAGAAATTGTCGAAGATGATGACGATTTGCCGTTCTAACGGCTTATAAGGGGGTTTTGGTGTGAATATAACAGATTATATTCCTACAGGGCAAAATAACGCTGTGTCGGCTGACAGCCTATGCACAGTGCTTAATATTGACCGCCGTACAGTGAGAAAGTTAATCAGTGCTGCACAGGAGAACGGAGCAGTTATTCTCAATATGCAGGACGGCAGGGGCTACTTTGTTCCTGCCGATGATGAGACTAAACTCGTTGACGACTACATAAAACAGGAGAGTGCAAGAGCTCGTTCAATCTTCCGCAAGCTGCGTACGGCTCGCAAGTGGTGTCCGGAGCAAACAGAATTAGGAGACTGTACACAATGAGGAAAGACAATTTTTATACTACTTTCTATTGGATGGTGTCCGACTTAAAGCTAAAAGGTGCTGAATTAACAACCTTTGCAATAATTTACTCTTTCAGCCAAGACGGAGTTTCGTGGTTTTCGGGCAGTCTCAGTTACATTGCCGACTTTATCGGAGTGAGCAAACAAACCGTTATCACTAACTTGAAAAAGCTAACTGAAAAGGGTTTTATCGTTAAGCGAGAACGCCTCGTAAACAATGTTCAAATGAATGATTACAAGGTAGATTTAGAGGTAGTCAAAAAATTTGACTACCAGTCAAAAAATTTGAATGGGGTAGTCAAAAAATTTGACAGGGGTAGTCAAAAAACTTTAATGGGGGTAGTCAAAAAATTTGACCCCATATATATAAGAGATAACTATAGTGATATAGATAAAGAGAGTATAGAGAGAAAAGCACAAAGGTTTGTGCCACCCACCCTCGATGATATTCAAAGCTATATCACCGAAAAAAATCTCTGCGTATCAGCTGAACGATTTTACTCTTATTACGAGTCTAACGGCTGGAGAGTTGGAAAAAATTCAATGAAAAGTTGGAAAGCTGCTCTACATAATTGGAACGCAAGAGATAAACAGCAGGCTAAAGATAATGACGGCATAGACAGTACCTACGATATAAACGAGCTGGAAAAGCGTGCGATGTTTGGGGAGATTGACATATGAGCAATCAAATAACATTCGACGCTATTACAAAGCAGAAGTATAAAATTAACAAGTCTGTCCGCTTAATCGAATTGTTTGCCGGTATAGGAGCACAAGCTAAGGCACTGGAAAATCTCGGAGTCGACTTTGAACATTATCGCATATGTGAGTTTGACAAGTACGCTGTGCAAAGCTACAACGCTATCCACGGCACAGCTTTTACACCGAGTGATATTACAAAGCTCAGCGGTGACGACTTAGGAATAACCGATACAGACCGCTTTACTTACTTACTTACTCGTTCCCTTGTCAAGACCTGTCGCTTGCAGGCAAGCAACGAGGAATGAGTAAAGGTGATAATACTCGTAGCGGTTTGCTGTGGGAAGTTGAGCGGTTGCTCAATGAAACTAAAGAGTTACCGCAAATATTACTAATGGAGAACGTAACGCAAGTACATAGCAAGAAAAATAAATCAGATTTTGAAAAATGGATTTCATTCTTGGAAAACAAAGGCTACGCAAATTATTGGCAAGACTTAAACGCTAAAGATTACGGAGTTGCTCAAAATCGTAACCGATGCTTTATGATTTCAATTTTAGGCGATTACTTCTACGAGTTCCCAAAGAAAGAGATACTTACAAAAGTAATGCGAGATTATCTTGAGCCGGAAGTAGACGATAAATATTTTCTTTCACTTAAAGGTGTCCAGTATGTGACATCGCCAAAGAGAAAGAAATGGTGTTCTTTTGATAACGATATAGCATCCGCAATTATGGCGAGAGCAAATTCAAATTGGAATGGTAATTTTATCACCTGCGAATTGCTTGGAACAATTCACAGCGAGAAGTGGGACAGACAATTGGAAAGTTGTCGTAGAGTTTACTCACAAGCAGGTGTTTCACCTACAGTAGTTACTCAGCAGGGCGGCGGCCAAAACATTAAAATTGAAATCACCGCCGAACCTCTACGAATACGCAAACTCACACCTCGTGAATGTTTCCGGCTAATGTCGTTCGGAGATGATGATTTTGAAAAATGTAGAGCAGCAGGAATGTCCGACTGTCAATTATACAAGCAAGCTGGCAACAGTATTGTTGTGAGCCTACTTGAGAAAATATTAAAAGAATTATTTTAAAAGTTATGGTGATACTTAAATGAATAATCAAAAAGTAAAACAAGCAATCGAACGCTTAAAAGCGTTTGAGCCGGCTAACGAACCATATTATTTGTGTTACAGCGGTGGCAAAGACAGCGACTGCATTCGTATTTTGGCTGACCTCGCAGGAGTGAAACACGATATTGTACATAATCTTACAACCGTTGACGCTCCCGAAACAGTCCGATACATCAAGTCAATACCGAATGTGCAAGTCAGTACGCCTCAATATTCAATGTGGCAGTTAATTGAAAAAAAGAAAATACCGCCTACAAGGCTGGCTCGTTATTGTTGCGATAAGCTGAAAGAAAAAGGCGGTAAAGGCAGAATTAAGGTTACAGGCGTTCGGTGGGCGGAGAGCAATAATCGCAACAACAATCAAAGCCTTGTTACGATTGTTGGCAAGCCTAAAACGACAATCGCACTTGCAGAAGAATTACAAGCGGAATATGAGCAAACACCAAAAGGCGGTTTGATACTTAATACCGATAATGACGAAAGCCGCCGAATGGTTGAGCAGTGTTATAGGACAACCTCTACTCTTGTAAATCCTATTATTGATTGGACTGATGAGGATGTGTGGGAGTTTCTAAACCACTACGGTTGTAAATCAAATCCATTATATCAGTGTGGAATGAAGCGTATCGGCTGCATCGGTTGCCCTATGCAGGGTGGAAAGGGAATGAAATCGGATTTTATCCGTTATCCAAAATACAGAGATAACTATTTACGAGCATTCAGGCGAATGCTCAAGGCAAGAGAGGCAGCAGGACTTGATAATAACAATTGGAACAGCCCCGAGGCTGTGATGATGTGGTGGGTCGGTGACAACCCATTGCAAGAGCGTTTTGAAACGCCTGAATATTTGAAATAAACAAAAGCGATGTCCTGCTTGACCGCCTGCAACACGGTATAGGCTATCGGGTGCAAACGATATAGATAAGGGTTTTAGTAGTTCCTTTTGTCACCGTCACTTACAGACAGTCAGCAGACATCGGGCAATTAAGAAAGTGAGGTATTTATTATGTTTTGTAAAGATTGTTACCACAGTAATATGTGTGTGGCTTTTGAATGTGACAAAGCTTTAACTTTTTGCAGAGACTTCAAGGACAAATCGCAAATAATCGAGTTACCTATGAAGGCGACAGACAAACTGAAAGAAGAATTAACAAAATATTGCTACGAAAGGTGTGTTGATGAATTATGACTTGTAAGAATTGCTACCACTATGAAAAATGCTATTTTGATGCCTTAGAAAAGTCACATTTAACAGGTAACGATTATAGAGAAGTCGTGTGTATTGATAATCATATTATTTGCAAATTTTTTAAGGATAAATCACGCATTGTTGAATTGCCGTGCTTTTTCGGTGATAAGGTTTACTTTCCCTATACAGGTGAGAATTATCCAGAAAGGTTAGTTCTGTTAAAGCCAAACGCTGTTAATGTCGGCGAGGTTGTCCGTTTTACAACCGACGGCTATGGAACACATATAAGGGTGCAGTTTAGAGATAACGGCTGTACAGAATTAACATTTTACGCTGATGAAATAAACAAAAAAGTGTTTTTCGATAAAGAGAAAGCAGATGCAAAGCTAAAGGAGTTGGAAAAATGAATACATATAAACCAAAATTATGGCATGATAATTTTCAAAATTATAAAAGATACGGAGTGCCTAAAGCACAGCTTGTCATTGCTGACATTCCATATAATATTGGAGCAAACGCATATGGTAGTAATCCTATGTGGTATAAAGGCGGAGATAACAAAAATGGCGAAAGTAAATATGCCAAAGCTACATTCTTTAATTCTGACGGCTATTTTAAAATTGCTGAATATATGCACTTTTGCAGTAGATTGTTAAAGCCGGAGCCAAAGGAAAAAGGCAAAGCACCTGCAATGATTGTGTTCTGTGCTTTTGAGCAAATACAAACGGTTGTCGAGTATGGAAAGCAATACGGATTTAATCATTATTATCCGATTTTTCTTTGTAAAAACTATTCAGCACAAGTTTTGAAAGCAAATATGCGAATAGTCGGAGCAACAGAATTTGCGGTTGTTTTGTATCGTGATAAATTGCCGAAGTTTAACAACGGCAGACGATATGATGAGAACGGAAAGATTATCCGAGGTACAGGCAAGATGATATTTGACCATTTTGAGTGGGAAAGGGATGGTAAGGAAATACCAAAAATTCATCCAACGCAGAAGCCTGTTAAATTGTTGAAAAGGTTAATTGAAGTATTCACAGACAAGGGCGATGTTGTAATTGACCCTTGTGCAGGCAGTGGCTCTACACTTCAAGCGTGTTGGGAATTAGACCGAAAAAGTTACGGCTTTGAGGTTGACCGACAAATATATAACAAAGCTATTGAAGAAATGCCGTGTTTCAATGAACTACAATTAGCATTATAAAAGGGAGAAAAATCAAATGAATGTTTTTATATATCTGGTTGGGCGTGTAACAATAGTTGTATTATGCTCACTTTTTATTGACTTTATCGTCTTTAAAATTATAGATGGCGTGGAAAATTTGAAATACCGTCACAAACTCAAGCGTCGTTTTAATAAGCCACTAACGGCTAAGTGCTACTGCAGAGATTGTATATTTCACGGTGACTACGGAAAATGTTGTAGCTTTTCAAATAAATACACCGCTGATGATTGTTTCTGTTGTGAGGCACAACCAAAGGAGTTGAACGGTAATGAAAGATATTAAAGATATTGAATTAAGGCTGATGAAAGACCTTAATAATTGGGCAGAAATTACAAGAGGCTTATATCGTGTTGTAGTTGGTGCGAATGTTTGCTATGAAATCCATATCAATATACGCGAAATTCATACACCTGTTTTAATAGCAAACGCAAGTTTGTTTTTAGTCGGTAATTGGTGGGATAAAAATGGAGTTAGTTTCTTTTCAAGAGAGTGTCTATTAGAAAAACAAAGTGTTAAAAAATGTATTGAAAAAGCAATACAAAATTACAAGGAAAATATGGAGTGAGGGAGTAGAAATGACAGATAGAGAGCGTGTATATAATTATACTTTCCAAGACAATAACATTTTCTTACCTGCGTGGGTATTTGAATTGGTAAAGGAGAATAAAGAATGACAAACTATGAAAATTTCAAAAATATGAGTATTGAGAAAATGGTAGAGTTCTTGAATAGTACAACAGGTCAAATTGCCTTAAGACTTAATGGCGAATATGTTTCAAATGATAAAGACTCATTGCGTTTATGGCTTGAAAGCGAGGTAAAAGAATGACAACAAAAGAAATTATTGAAAGTATAGACTATTGCTTGAAGTGTGACAATGACCGCATACCAACAACGCAAGAGGACTTGTGGATTATAAAAGAAGCACTTGAAAAGCAGATACCGTATGAACCGTATAAATTTAGTGAGTCTTGCAAAGGCGGTAGTATTCTTGTTTGCGGTAATTGCAACGGCGTTATGGAGTTAGCGTTAGGCGAATTGAATTACTGCCCTAACTGCGGACAAAAAATAGATTGGAGTGAGGTAGAGGAATGAAATTTATAAACGAATTAACAGAAAAGCAAAGAAAAAAACTAATTAAAGATGTACAACTTCATATTTTTACTGATATGAAATGTTTGTTTACAGTAGCGGAACAATACGACATCAACAAGGAAGAATTGTTCGATTTATGGCGTTATTACGAACAGAAGTGTTTTAATCAAATGCAAGCAAAAAATGTTAAAGGTATTACAGTTGACGAGGGAATGAAATTGTTAAAGGCATTTTTGAGTTTAGGAAAAGGGGGTAAGTAGCAGTGGCTAAATTCAAAGATATGTTCGCAACTGAAATACAAAATGCAATGTACCGTCCGTGTTTTGTAGACGGCAAAAAAGCATTATTTCATAGGTGGACTGCTTACAATGTTATCGATTATGCAATCGTTGAGTATGAGGACGGAACAGTCGATATTGTTCACCCACTAAGCATAAGATTTGTTTCGGGCAAATTCAAAGAATACAGCTTTGATGAAAGAGGGGGTAAAAATAATGTATAAATTCAAAAAACTTGATGGACGAGGTAACAAACAATGACGGTTAAAATCAGCGAACAGCGGACAAAAGAGGGTTACGAAATAACATTTTTCACAGATAATAAACCGCTCTTTAGAAAAGCAAGAATATTACTTGATGAATTATCAAGTGAAGAAAGAAAAAGAAATAGTGGACAATCTATAGATTGGAGTGATTTGAAAGAATGAACCGTGAGATAATTGAATGTGATATTTGTCACAAAGAAATCACAACCGCAAGGGATAGATACAAGTTTGAACGCTATAAAAATTATTTTGCCTACCCTAACCAAGTCGTAGAAGAAAAATTCGATATGTGTGAGAAGTGTTTTACAAAATTGCTATATTTTTGTTTACGAGATGGTGAAATCAATGACAAGGCGAATAATGATTAAGTTTACAGTACCATTAACACCGGTGAGTAAAAAGAACAATCAGCAGATTACGATTAACAAAGCCACAGGGCGACCTTTTATTATGCCTTCTAAGAAGTATAAGGAGTACGAGAAAAACGCTTTGTGGTTCATTCCACGCAAGCAGAAGCCTATAGACGAGCCTGTCAATGTCAAGTGCTTGTTCTATATGCCGACACACAGGCGGTGTGACCTTACTAATATGCTTGAAGCTATTGATGATGTAATGGTAGTAGGTGGATTGCTTGCTGATGATAATTATAAAATTATCGAGAGCCACGACGGCTCAAGGGTTTTATATGACAAAGAAAATCCAAGAACAGAGGTGTACATAGAATGGAGCAAATAGCTTTTGACGGCTTTGTTACTTGTGACCGTTGCGAATACGGACGAGAACTCGGTGCTAATGACTACGGATGCCGTTGTCCTGTAACAATGGATAAACGAGTGCACAAGGGTGATTACACCTGTTACAACGCAAAGGAGCGTAAATAATGCAAAAAAGTAATTTTTCTAAAAGCGAAAAACACGCTGTTATTCTTTCAATGAATGTGGACGGCGGAGCAGCTACAGCTTTTCAATTAAATTTGAAAGGACAAGAAATTGACGAAATCGAAACACTCATTGAAAAAATTATCAATGAACACATAAAAAAATAAAGGAGTAATAATTATGAACATTATGTTAGATGAAAAGGCTTTAATGCCGACAAGAGGACACGCAACAGACGCAGGACTTGACTTGTTGTCACCTATTGATACGGTTGTTCCGGCAAAGGGCAGTATTACGATTGACACAGGCGTACATATCGAGTTGTCGCCGAACACAGCAGGATTTTTGAAATCCAAAAGCGGATTGAATGTTAAGTATGGCATTACAAGTGAAGGTGTTATTGATGTAGGTTACACAGGCAGTATTGCCGTAAAGCTGTATAATCATTCAAACATTGACTATGCGGTAAATCGTGGAGATAAAATATCGCAGCTTGTAGTGATGAAAATTGATATACCGACACTTGATGTAGTTGAAAGTTTTGAGAAAACAGAGAGAGGAGATAACGGCTTTGGCAGTACAGGAAAATAAGCAACCTATCTTGATTAACCGTAGTGATGTTATGCAAAATCTACAGTATATGATTGAGCACAAAACAGACCTTAACGAGACAGAACGCAAGACCTTAGAGTTTGCGTTGCTATATATTAAAGCATTGGAGAAAACGGCTTATGTATGACGGAGACGATTATGGGTGCACAGTCAAGTGTAAAACTTGCGGTAAAGAAATATGGACTCCACGGCTTAATCAGTGGGGGTACAAGAAAAAAACATACAGTAATATATATCTTTATTTCTGCTCGTATCACTGTTTAAGAGAGTACGAACAGAGACAAGCACCAAAAAGAAATTATAAAACGACAAGGAGTTAAATAATATGTCAGATTATGCTGCAAGCCCTACAAGCCGCAGACAGTTTATGCGTGACACGGTAAACAGTTATATGCAGCTTATGCACTGGGACGGCATCGGAACAGACGACAGCGACGATGAACGCTTTGAAAAGCGCTTCGAGGAATACATAGAAATCAGCATAAAAGAGGACGAGGGGGAGGGTAAAATTGCTATGCGCCCTACCATTGAGGGCTTTTGTATGGCTTGCGGAATATCTCGGCAGACTTATAACTCGTGGAAAATGGGTACAATCCCTGTGTCGGAACGGCGCAGAGCAGCCATTACTAAGATAGACGGCTTCTTTCTTTCACTGCTGACAGAATGGAGCTTGAACGGCAATATAAATCCTGCTACTTCTATATTCTATCTTAAGAATAACTACGGCTACGCAGACAAGGTTACACACGAGCTCAAGCCGGAACAATCGTTACTCGGTAAAGCTAAGAGCAATGACGAGATTATGGCTATACTTAAGAGTGACACAGGCATAACAGGAATATCAGGCGGAAAGGACGGTACAGATGACAAAGAGTGAAATAATATCATTAGTTACAGAGTATATCTATCAGCACGAGATGTCAGACGGCGAGCGTGAAACATATGAGCTTGTAGACAAAAAAGGATATACTTACAAGCAAGCGGCAGAGCAACTGAACATATCAGAAAGCAATGTATCTAATAAGCTGAAAAGAGCACGCAAAAAGGTTAAGGCTCTCAGTCCACGGCTCTTATCACTTGTTTATGCAGCCGTTCCAAAAAAATGAGTCGGGCGGCTTTAGGGGGGTATTTTGAAAAAACTTCCCAAAGGTCAGGTTTCAAGCTAAACAAAAAACACAAACAAAAAGCGTGTCTGAATGTGGCACGCTAAAGCGGTAAAGATTTGACCGTAGACCTAACGAAAGGAGAATAAGCAAATGATAGTTTTATCTGTATGTTGTGGCTTGCTTGCCGGGGTTATTCTCGGCAGTTGCGGCACAATAGCAATAGCTTACCACATTAGCCACAAATAAAAAAACTGCATCATAGCAGGCAAAAAGAAAAAGCCCGAAAGTATCGGGCTTTTTTTATATGTACATTTCATTTTTTAAGTAGTATTCAATTAGAGGAGCAACCCACGACGGCGTAACCGTTCGCCCCTGCTCCCAGTTTCTAAGAGTTGAAATGTTCAAACCCTTGAACAGTTTGCAAAATTGCGATTGACTCAAGCCGGTGGCTTTTCTTAGTTCTTTAATAGTCATCACTTCACCCACCAAAATAAAATTTT
>ERZ1034962.806-NODE-806-length-12312-cov-21.606347_pt1 | contig 12312 bp, 15 predicted proteins | sample MGYA00520696_ERZ1034962 | MGnify/ENA primary metagenome ERZ1034962 (study PRJEB33766, sample SAMN09781770) | gut metagenome | biome: gut microbiome | host: Homo sapiens | place: Madagascar | study: EMG produced TPA metagenomics assembly of the PRJNA485056 data...
GTATAAACCCTTTATTTTAAATGAAAAATGCTACTTTTAAAATTAATTATAAATTTACAATTAAATTTTTATAATAATATCCTTGACACTTTCCGTAAAAATGTTATAATTAATTCATAAGTAAATTAGAAATAAATAAGATTTTCGACAAGGGGGATAATATGATAAAAATTTATACAGTTGCTGGTTGCAGCTCAAGCCAAAAAGCAAAAAAATGGCTCGTTGACAACGGTGTAGATTTTCAAGAAATAAATCTTCTTACAGATGATATTAAGAAAGAAGACTTTCTTGAAATTCTTGCTTTGACTGAAAATGGTACGGAGGAAATTATTTCCAAAAGAAGCCGTGCATATCAGAGTTTATCATTAGACCTTGAGCGATTTTCTTTAAATACTCTGGTTACAATCATGAAAGAGAACCGTTCCATTTTACGTCGTCCGCTTATTTTGGATGACAAGCGCCTTCAGATTGGTTATAATGACGATGATATTCGAAAATTTCTCCCACGTCCTGTTCGTGAGGTAAGATTGAGCGATATTAGTCGTAAAGTACGTGATATTGTATTAGAACGTGACTTCCATATTCATGCGAGTTAATAAAAAACCAAGACCTCTGAATTCAGAGACTTGGTTTTTTTATTAAGCTTTATTTTTTAACTTGTCTTCATTTTTGATATTATTAAGTGATTGTTTCAAAACTTTAAGTAAACCATCGCTACTATAGATTAAAACATTTGATTTATAAAGTCGAGCAGAGAACAGGAGTATAAACAACATCGTTACAAACATAATCCCCATGGAAATCCAGACTTGTAAATTACTTGCTACACCTGTTGCAATTTGCATTGGCAAGACAAAACTCGAAATAAAAGGGATATAACTTGTCACGGTCATCACGATATTATCAGGTTGAGAAGCAAAAATTACAGAAAGCATGTAACCAAGTAGCCCAATCATTGTCATTGGTGTTTGTGCTTTAGGTACATCTTCAACACGAGAAATCAATGAACCGGAAAGAGCTGCTAAAAATGTAAACAGGAGAATTCCTAAGATGACAATCGGAATTACAAGCCAAAATTGTCCAGTAAACACTTCTTGAAGATTTAAACCGTTAAGGAAGCTACGCATCATGTCATTATCTCTGAAGATTAGATAACCTACCCCAATCTGAACAGCATAAGCAAGAACATTGACTGAACAGACTAAGATAATCCCCACTAATTTTCCATAAAAATGAGTTTCGGCTTTAACGCTTGAAAGAATCACTTCCATGATACGCGTTCCTTTTTCGCTGGCAATTTCTTGCGCCACAATACTACCATAAGTTGCAACAAAAATCCAAATCATGACAATCAAAACTGTTGCTATCACCTGTCTCAAACCAGAATAATCTGTACCTTGAATTCGATTGCCATCCGCGTCAAACTCAACATGCACAGGCTCTAATTTCGCGGAAGAAAGAAGGTTCGTTTTTTCTTCTGGTGACAAGCCTAATTGAGTGGCAAAGACACTTTGCTGGATTGCTGTAAGTGTCTGTGAGACAGTCATTTGAGTTGCCGTATCAAGAGAACGTGTGGTTTCTAAGGTTGAGCTTATTTTCCCTTGTTCCATCTCTAAAGCTAAAATCGCGCCTACATCTTCATCTTTAAGTTTACGATTTGCCGCTGTTCTGTCCATTACTTCATACTTAATATTGCCTTTAACTTCAGTCAGCGCACTTCCAATTTCCTTGCTTTTTGTCACTACCGCAATCCGATCAACATCACCTGCTCCATCATCCGCTACTCTTGCAATCACATAAATAACTAATCCAATGAGAAGCGGGAGAAAGACCATAACTAAAAAGGCAACTGATTTAACATTTTTACGAAAGACTTCTTTCACGATTGTCCAAAACTTACTATTCATGAATATCACCTGCCTTCATTTTGAATATTTCTTCCAAGCTTGGTGGTTGTTGTGAAAACATCTGGATATAGCCTGATTGTGTAACATAGTCAAAAACAGCTTTTCCTGCTTCTTCATTTTCTAAAGTTAACTCATAAGTACCATTACGTTCCACCTGTACTTCTTTTACACCTTCTAGCTGAGCTAATTCTTCTTGTGATACCGGTGCTTCAATAAATACTTTGGTCCGCCCAAAACTTTGACGTACAGCATCAACGGTTCCATCCAGTATTTTCTTACCTTCTTTTACCATTATCATCTTATCCACCATTTTTTCGACATTCAGCATATTATGGTCTGAAAAGACAACGCAGACTTTTTGCTCACGTAATTCAGCTACAGCTGTTTTGAGCAACTCTGCATTCACAGGATCTAAACCAGAGAACGGTTCATCTAAAATAACAAGTTTCGGTTCATGGATCAGCGTAGCTATAAGCTGAACCTTCTGCTGATTCCCTTTTGATAATGTTTTAACCTTATCTGTGCGCTTGCCTTTAACCTCAAATTTTTCCATCCAATAATCGATTTTCTCATCGATTTCTTTTCGCGTTTTGCCTCTTAGTTGACCAAAGAAACGCAACTGAGTTTCTATACTATCTTTAGGATAAAGTCCTCTTTCCTCTGGTAAATAACCAATAATGTTATATTCATCACTAGAGAGCGGCTTACCATTCCAGAGCACGCTTCCTGAATCTTGCATCAAAAAATCCAATATTAATCTAAATGTTGTTGTTTTTCCCGATCCATTTTGTCCAATAAAACCTAAAATTTCACCATCTTCAATAGTAAAACTCAGATCATCAACAGCAACAAGTTCTCCGAATGTCTTTCGGAGATTTTTCACTTCGAGCATCCCTTCCTCCTTAAAATTAAATGATAATCTTTTAACTTAGTATACCTTATTAAGTAGATATATTGAAGTAAAAACCTTATCCTTTCCTAGTTAGAGGTGAAAAATTAAAAAAGAAGCAAGTTCTCCTTGCTTCTTGTGTCTACTTTTTTACTAAGGACGGATAAAGCTCACGCCGGCTGTTGAACATTCACGTTCAGTCCCCCAACCACCGTTAAAGTTGCCTTCTTTGACTCTCATCGTAGAGCCAGAAACAGAGATGACTACTGCAACATGTCCAACGCCACCGGCACCCTGGTTTCCTGGTGGAAAGACAGCAATGGTTCCCGCTGCTGGGCCACTGTTTGCGTAACGTACCCAGTCTGCCGCATTGCCTACATATGTTGGAATTGCACCACCAAAGTAATCCCAAACATAAGCCGTACATTGTCCAGCTGGATATGGATTCGTCGTTGAAACTGGTGGTTTAGGATCTGTAATTGGCGGCTTAGGTTGCTCAATTTCAGGTTCTACAGTTGGATTGCCTTCATCAACAACTGGCGGCGCCACTGGAGCTGGTTTGTTTTCCACTACAGTTTCTTTGACCTTTTCCTGTTGGGCTACCACTGACTCTTGTGCAGCTACTTTTTGAGCTTGAACAGCTTCTTGTGCTGCTTGCTCAGCTTCAGCTTTTTGAGTTAACAATTCTTGTTTTTTGCCTTCTTCAGATGTGATTGTGGCTTGGTAATTAAGTTGCGCAACTTTAAGTTGTGCTTCTTGTGTTGCCAATTCATCGGCCTGAGTGCTCAACTCTTGTTGCAAGCGCGTAACTTCCGCGTATTTTTCCATGTTATCTTTGAGTTTCGCTTGAACATTCTTTTGATCTTGTTCTTGCTGTTCAATCATTGCCTTATTGGCACCTGCAACAGTCGACATAGCTGTGATTTTTTGAATGGCATTGGTTAAAGATTTAGAATCCAAAATTGCTGAAATATAATTCGTTGCTGAACCATCAGTTTGAGCACTTCGTGCTTGTGCTTCTAATGCGTGACTACGTTCTTCAATATTCTTATCCAATTCACGAATCTGTGTAGACTGCACTTTTTGCTGTTCTAACAGCTTTTCTATCTGTTCTTTCATTGAAGTTTGCTTAGCTTTTAGAGCCCCTACTTGGGTCCCAACTGCTTCAACTTTCGCTTGTGCCAAACTCGCCTCATCCTTCAAGTTTGCAATCTTTGAGTCCTGTGCTGCTAACTTATTTTCCGTTGAATCTGCTTTTACAGCAGCTAAGGGAGCACCTGTAGTCAGGACAACCGTTGAAAGCATTAGCGTCATAATTAATTTCTTTTTCATAAATTTTAAATTTACTTCCTCTAGGTTTTCTTGTTTGAACATTACTATTGTATCACAAAACCTTTTAATTTTGTTACAGAAGCTGCTTATCGTGTTACATTTAAATTACCTATTATTGCACTGGCGTAACTTGTTTTTAATACACTATATAATTTAAAGAAACAAAAAAAGCTCCAAAATAAGGAGCTTTTAAATAAAAAGGCGTTAATTAATATTATAGTTTTGCAAGAACTTTATCAACAAAGGCATCAACTTCATTGATTTGTTCTTTTGTTAAATCACCACCAGCAGGTGCGAAAAATGTCATACCTTGCATGTTTAAATGCAAATCAAAAGATTCTTCATTAACTTTAATGCCTTTGTCTTTTGCTGCTGCAGTAATTTTTTTAATTGCAGATTCCAAGTGACCCGAAGTAGAAAAGGCAACAATTTGTTTGATTTTACCACTGTCTAAAGCTGCCAAGTATTCCTTCATGTCTTTTGTTACAGAAGCAAACCAAACACCTGCTCCAAGAAACAAGACATCTACTTCCTCTTCTAGAGGTTCAGAGATTCGTTCTGCTTTCACATCAATTTTTTTCGCAATTTCATCAGCAACTGCACGTGTATTTCCACCTCGTGAAGCATATCTTACTGCATATTTCATCTTAATAATTCCTCCTTTGTTCCTTCACTTATAGACTATCATATTTTGTGAAGTATGTGAAATTTCTAGCTTATAAATTTCGTGGACTTCATCATATTGCTGTAGTTATTCCAAATAAAAAAGCTTTTCCTTGAAAAGCTTTTTTATTTACTTATTCTACGTCTCCCTTTTGGCTTCACTCTTTTATAGGATGAACGAGACAGACGCGCTCTTTTATGTTCTAATTTCTTTCTACCTGCTTCGCGAACTAATACGAACTCAGGCAATTGATTATATTTCATGGAAAGTACGAGCCCTAAACCAATAATATTACTGATCAATGCCGAACCACCTTGTGAAATGAACGGTAAAGGAATACCCGTCAATGGGACCAAGCCAATCGCTGCTCCAATATTTTCAAAGACATGGAACAGAATCATCATAATAATCCCCGTGGATATAAAGATATAGAACTGGTTATTGGATTGAAAAGTCACCCGAATCATACGATAAATCAAGATGAAATAAAGTAAAATGACAAAAGTTGCACCGACAAAACCAAAATCTTCTCCGATAACGGTAAAAATCATATCTGATTCACGGACTGGTACGTTGACATTTGCCACTCCAAATCCATGTCCAAAGAGACCGCCGACACCGATAGCAATCAAAGCACGAGATTGTTGAAGTGAGAATGTCTGTGTGTACTCAAAGGGATGAAGCCAAGCTAAGAAACGATTAACCTGATATTGGCTGAAAACAGTTCCTAAGAGCTCTTGTCCCTTAGGATTCATCACCATAGCTACAACACCCACGGCGACTAGGATAGCTATGAGGAGGACAGGCAAGATAATTTTCCAAGATACCCCTGAAACAAGAATGATTCCCGCTGCAATCACAAGGAAAACCATAAAGGTACCAAAGTCTTTTTGTAAAGCTGCAAGAATAGCAATGGGCACAGTAGCCAAGCCAATTTGTCCAATTAAGATAAAATCATCTTTAAGATAACGTTTTTTCAGTTTGTTTTGAAAGGAAACGACAATCCTTGCTAAAAACAATATATAGGCTATTTTCATGAGCTCCGAGGGCTGGAAAAGATTGGTGTTATGAAAGGCAACCCAGTTCTTTGCACCTGTCAGCTCATACATCGAAGGGCTGTAAAAGAATATGGGCAGCACCATCAAAATAAGACCAAAACCATACAGAACCGGCGTAAGGTTCCAAAGCAGCCTCGAGTCCATATGCATGACAATTAAGGCTAAAATAACACCGACAATAATCCAAGTCCCTTGTTGTCCAACCATCTTAACCGCTTGTGTCGGATAATCATAACTTACAGCAACCCAAATGGCATAAAGACCGATAACTGTTAAAAGAAAAGCTGGTAGAATAAGCGCATAGTCAATACGACTGTCAAAAGTTAGCTTATTTTTAGGCTGCTTTTTCTTTTTATTTATTGTATTTGTTTTATTATTCAAAATGAAGCTCCATCACTAGAAAGTCTATAGGCTCTATTATACATTATTTATATAAAAATGGTTGCTTTCGCAAAACCATTATTGTTTGTTATTTAAAGTTCTTCTTAGAACAAATTTCCAAGTAAGTTTCCACCGAAGATTAAAGCATACGAATAGAACAAAATCGGTAGTGGTTTACATAAAATCATCACCCAGTTAAAGAATTTCCAACTCATACGAGTCTGACTCGCAATGAGAACCAAAGCATCATCAGGCGCGATTGGTGAGAGAATTAAAAGTAGAAAAGCGATATTAAATCTCTTTTGCCCTTTTTCGAGCCAAGCCATATACTTGTTGTAGGTTTTCTCTTTGACAAAGACCTGAACTAAGGACTGTCCATACTTTCGACCAAGATGGAAAAGTATCACTGAACCAACAACTATCCCGACATAATTGTAAACAAAACCCCAGAAAGGTCCAAATATTAAGACCCCTGCTGCAATTGTTAATCCTCCCGGAATAATCGGAATAATTACTTGAATAATTTGCATACAGAAGAAAATTATCGGACCAAGCAAAGCATGCGCTGTTACTAGACGTTTCAAAATTTCTTGATCTTGAAAAGCCCCGAGATGCCAGAGGTAAACACTACCAACAATAGTAGCAATAAAACCCAAAATTGTAATCACGTTAAAAACTCGTTTGGTATATTTTAAGACATTGTTGTTCATCTTCACCTCGTGTGGATTTAGTTTGCTCTTTCTTTCAGATATTTTTCGCCTTCTTCAATCCAAAGTTCTCTTTTCTCAGCTAAACTTTTAAAGCCAATCTTATTACGAGAATCTGTGAATCGTTTTTTACGATAAAAGTAATGATTTTGTGGATTTTCTTCGAGACTGCGAATGGAGAGACTGACTTTACCATTGTACTCATCAATATCTATTATCTGAGCTTTTACATGTTGCCCTACTTTGATAACTTCTCGAATATTTTTGACGAAACCTGACTGAACTTCAGAAATATGAATCAAGCCTTTATGTTCAGTATTTTGACGGTCCGCAAACTTTACAAAAGCACCATAATCTTGGAGCCCGATTATCTCAGCAGTGACTTTATCACCAATTTTTACGGATTTATCAATCATTTTATTTCTCGATAATTTCAATATTTTCGATGACTACACCGTCAACTGGACGATCTTGCATTCCGACACGTACAGCGGCAATTTTATCTAAAACTTCAAATGATTTTTCATCTACAAGTTGGCCAAATACTGTGTGACGCCCGTCCAGATGCGGTGTTCCACCTTGAGTGTAGACTTCAGCAACTTCTTCAGGCCATCCACCATCAATCAAGGCTGATTTTGGATAAGGGAGGTTTTGGTTTTGAACAATGAAGAACTGGCTTCCATTTGTATTTGGTCCAGCATTGGCCATTGACAAGGCACCACGAATATTGAACGCATCTTGTGAAAATTCATCTTCAAATTTTTCACCATAGATTGATTCACCACCCATACCTGTTCCTGTTGGGTCGCCACCTTGAATCATAAAGTCTTTGATAATACGGTGGAAAATAATACCATCGTAGTATCCTTTTTTGCTGAGTTCAACAAAGTTTTTAACAGTTTTTGGAGCAAGCTCGTCAAAGAGTTTCACAGTCATATCCCCATGATTAGTATGGATGATTGCTGTTGTTCCATCATATGCTTCAAGATTAAGTTGTGGGTAAGTCATTTGTTTCTCTTTTCTAAATTTTATCAAAAATCTCGTAGATGAGACTTTCATTTTTGTAAGTTTAATCGATGAGTTGAAGTGTACGCAAAGCTTTTAAAATACCATCTTTCTGTACTGTATCCGTGACATAGTCTGCTTTTTCCAAAATGAGAGGATGTGAGATTTTCATAGCCACCGAAAGTCCAGCCAAATCAAAAAGCTCCTTATCATTAAGCTCATCGCCAAAATTCATCATATTTTCTGGTGCAAGACCGAGATATTCTAATACTTTCATACAGCCATTGGCTTTGCTCCCTAAAACCGGAACAATATCGGAAGAATTCGGGTGCCATCGTACCATTCTTACTTTTTGAGCCAAACGTTGAGGCAGTCGAAGTCTTTGATCATGCTCAGAGATTGTAAGGAGTTGAAAAACATCATGCTCTTTGTAGTAATCTGGTTTAACTTCGAGTACGCCATAATCAGCTGGAATAACGCTCTCAGTTAATCCTTCCCATTTTGAAGCTTTTAAGTTCTCATTTCCTACAAAAAGATATTCAGCACCTTCACTCTTTAGCCAAGACACTATTTCATCAACAGTTTTTTTATCCAAGGGATTTTTGTAAATAATCTCCTGCGCCTGGTTTTGCACCAAAGCACCATTAATCGTTACAAAAAAATCAGGATTTAAATTGCGGATTTCAGGGAGAACATTATAGTAATTTCGTCCTGTCGCAATACCTGTTTTTATTCCTTTTTGGCGTAAAGTTTCAAAGATAAAGGGTAAGCTTTCGGGTATATAGCCTGTTTTTAGGTCACGTAAAGTATCATCAATATCGAAAAAAATAATTTTGATTTTTGAAGCTTTTTCGATTAAATCTTTCATGACTCTATTATACCAGATATAGGTTATTTTCGCTATTGTACATACAATTAGGGATGATGATTTCTACTTTTTAAAATTTTTTACTGATCGACCAGTTTGTGTTGGATAGCGTAAATTGTTGCTTGCGTCCGATCATTCACTTCTAATTTATTAAAGATGTTAGAGACATGTGTTTTAACTGTTTTAAGACTTATAAATAGTTGATCCGCAATCTCCTGATTAGAAAGCCCCTGGGCTAATATTTTCAAAACTTCCATTTCTCTTTTTGAAAGATTGTCATACAATTCAGGTTTTCGATGCTTTTGTTGGTTGATTTTTTCCTTAACCGCTCCCGACAAAACATCTTGCCCGCTCGCAACTTTACGGATAGCACTGGCAATTTCGGCAGCCTGAGAAGTTTTGAGAATATAGCCTTTTGCCCCAGCAGCCAAAGCTGGAAAGACTTTTTCATCATCTAAAAAGCTCGTCAAAATCAAAATCTTCTGTTCTGGCATTTCCGCTAAGATTTTTTGCGTCGCCCCAATGCCATCTAGACGGTCCATAACCAAATCCATCAGAATGACATCTGGTTTTAAATTTTTTGCTTTAAGATAGCCTGATTCGCCATCCGCTGCCTCTCCTACGACTTCAATATCGGGCTGAATATTCATAAAGCTAGAGAGCCCTAAGCGGACCATTTGATGATCATCAACAATTAATAATTTTATTTTATCCATTTTTTCCTTTTAACTTCTTATTGGTTCACTTGTGGAATGCGTATCTCGACACTTGTACCTTGATTTGGCGCACTAATAATTTTAACATCCCCACCGAGCAAAAGCGCGCGCTCTTTTATATTGACCAGACCATAGCTGGCTGATTTACTGTCTCGTGTATCAAAGCCGACACCATCATCTGCTATTCTAAGAATAATATTGTCATACTGCTCTTTCAGAACAACTTCAATATTATCAGCTTGTGAGTGCCGTAGTGCATTGCTCAGAATTTCCTGTGCCATGCGGAAGAGGTTATCTTCAATGTTAGAGGAAGGTTTAATATCACTGAGTTTTACATTGATATTGGCGGATATCTTTGCTTGCAATTCATCCGTCAAGGAATTTAAACCTGCCGAAAGGGACTTGCCGTCCAATTCAATAGGTCTTAAATGTAACAATAAGGCTCGCATCTCATTTTGTGCTTCATGCAAGATTTTTAAAACTAAACGTGTTTGTGTCAAAATTTGATCTTGTGTGAGATTAGAGTTTTCAGCTTCGCTACCCGTTACAGAAGAGAGAATCATCGTTGCGGCAAAAAGTTCTTGACTGACCGAGTCATGAAGCTCTCGTGAAATACGTTTTCTTTCTGTTTCTACAATTTCGGCTTTATTTGCCGATTTTTGACTTGAGAGTTCTTGCAGCTCTATAGACATCTCTTTTAAGCGCAAATGAAGAGCCTTCAATTCTGGATGCTCTGGTTCTTGGTTTTGACTCACACGCTGGATATCTTCATAAAAGTCTCTCTTAATTTTGCTGTTTTCCAAAAAATTGAAAAAAGTAAAAACCAAAGCCAATAATCCCGCTACAGAAAGAAAAATCCATATCCCATAAAAATTATTCGCAATCTCGCCCATAATACTGGCTGTTGAAACACCGCTCGTGATTGAAAACAATAGCACATCAACCAAAACAATAATGATAAAAAGGACGGTAAAGGTTTTAATGATTGATTTCTTCATCCTTTCACCACCTCAACATTTCCTGTTTCAACCTGGAGTTTAATACGCATCCGTTTTTGCGTATCTTCTGTCATATCTGAGAAATAACGAAAATTTACAGGGTTAATTTCGGTCTCTTCATCAAAAATCTTGACAATGCCATTGTGTACCGTAATTTCTAAAGCTACGGCAACATCTTCCGGCACGATAATTTTAGTATTTCCTGCTGATTTTTTGATGCTCAAGCTGTTTCCTTCAGGCCTAAAATTGACATCGTAGAGATCAATTACATCATTTCCATTTGCCCGTGTGATGTCTTCCTGACTCTCCGCATAGGCTTGGCTATAAGAAGAATTTGGCATCGTATATGCTTGTCTTTTCCAGAAGCTAATCCCAGCCAAAAGAGGAAAGAGAAGAGCAAGCCAAAACCATCCCGCTGTCAAGAGCATTACTGCAAAGAAAATCCAGAGCACAGCTGTGACAGGACGTAGAAAAGTTATTTTACGTGACAAAATACTGAAAGATATAGCTAAAGCAAGCAATACAAGGAAGTACGGTGATTTTATAATATGAAAAAGCAAAGCAACGATGATACAAAGCTCTATAACAATAAATGTTTTTATCCGTCTATTCATACCTCTATTCTACCAAAAAAAGACCGCTCTATGCTCGGTCTTTGGTCTTATTTTAAAATTTCTATTTAACCTCTACCCAAAGCAAGCTTTGGCAATAAACTTCTCTTTGACGGCTTCTTATGAAAGCGTTATAATAACAAATATAGAACTGTTTGTTTTTAAATACAATATTTATTGTTCACCTTTTACTCTTTTAATTCTCATATATGATTCATAGCTATGAGTAACTGTTACTTCTTTTTTAATTTCCTTGTCTGTACCATCATTAACAGTCATATAGATAGTGCCGCCTATAACATCATCACTTAAACGGAATCCCTCTAAAATCCCCCCATAATCATCTGATGTACCAACTTTATGAATCGTACCATAATCAGAGATAATATTACTTGCCTCAACTGTATATTCTGAGTTAGGTTCTGTTTGCCCCTCAACATTGAAAAATCCAAGATTGTTTGTCGTCACATTTTCATCTACAGTTAAAGTTCTTTCTGGTTCAGTATTTTGTTTCGTACTTTGTATTGGACTCTGTGTAGTACTATCTTTTGTAGTAGCTGTGTCTTTGTTCTGAGAACAAGCACTCAGCGATATTCCACATAAAACAATCATTCCAATAATTGCAACCTTTTTCATAAATCTCTCCTTAAAAATTAAAATGAATATACAATTTTGTTCATTCGCTTCAAGTATAGCAAATACTGAATTTCTACTCAAGGTTTGTTAGTGGGCTAAATTTCAATATCATAGTAATTAATTGCTCATTAGTTAGAGACTGTATATATGTTTGAGTAATGGATAAATTACTGTGCCCTAATAACTTACTAATAGTAAATACATCTTGTCCTAGTTGGACATTTTTGACTGTATAATAGTGTCTAAAGGTATGCGGTGAAGGAGCTAATTGAGGGATGCACGATAATATTTCCGATACAGGAAAATATAAGTTTGAAATAAATTTACCAAAAGTTTCTCCTCACACACAGGCTACTCTGGATGATTTAAAAGATAAAACTAAGATTTTCATAGATAATACCTTGAAAGATGGAAAATAAAAACCTAGTAACTAAATATCGACTAACCATCTAATATAAAATACTTCTTAAAGTTTTTAGCAATAATTAAACATTTAGTGTTAGAAAACCTCAATTTTATGAACACACTGATATTCTATTT
>ERZ1034962.807-NODE-807-length-12312-cov-12.937342_pt1 | contig 12312 bp, 9 predicted proteins | sample MGYA00520696_ERZ1034962 | MGnify/ENA primary metagenome ERZ1034962 (study PRJEB33766, sample SAMN09781770) | gut metagenome | biome: gut microbiome | host: Homo sapiens | place: Madagascar | study: EMG produced TPA metagenomics assembly of the PRJNA485056 data set...
ATATAATGAACGCAAAATTATTTGCTCGCAAGGATGCTGATTTTGCGGAATGCATAGAATGTGCGAAGCACATGATAAAAAAGCTTGATAAGAAGGTGAATGATTTGGATAAATATAACGTAACAGGAATGAGCTGTAGTGCCTGCAGCGCAAGTGTAGAAAAGGCAGTAAAGAAAGTGAAAGGGATTGACAGTTGTACTGTCAGCCTGCTTACAAATTCGATGACGGTAGAAGGAAAGGCTGATCCAAAAGCAGTTATCGAAGCAGTAGAGAAAGCAGGATATGGAGCCAGTCTGATGACAGGAGAAGACCGGAAGAATGCCGGGAAGAAGCAGGCAGCGGATGCAGATGAATTGGATAATCATGCAGCCCTGCACAAGATGAAGACCCGGCTGATCGCATCTATCGTTCTGTTAATTCCGCTGATGTACATTTCCATGGGACATATGATGTGGGGATGGCCGCTGCCGGCAATCATCAGTGATAACCATGTTGCTATGGGACTGATCCAGATGTTATTTGCAATTGCAATCATGGTTGTAAACCAGAAGTTTTTTATTAATGGATTTAAGGGTGTGATCCATGGAGCACCGGGTATGGATACATTAGTAGCACTTGGCTCAGGCGCATCCTTTATTTACAGCACATATGTATTATTTGCAATGACAGATGCCGTGATGCGGCAGGATAATGACCGTGTTATGACCTTGATGCATGATTTTTATTTTGAATCGGCAGCTATGATCCTTGCATTGATAACAGTTGGCAAGACACTCGAGGAATATTCCAAAGGTCGTACGACAGATGCCTTAAAGGGATTGATGAAGCTTGCACCCAAAACAGCCATTGTTCTTCGTGATGGAGAAGAACAGGAAGTTGCTGCTGAGGATGTGGCAGTCGGAGATGTATTTATCGTCCGTCCGGGTTCCAGTGTTCCGGTAGATGGTGTGGTTATAGAAGGGAACAGTGCGGTTGATGAGTCTGCTTTATCCGGTGAGAGTCTTCCGGTCGATAAAGCAGAAGGAGATAAGGTATCCGCTGCAACGATCAATAAATCCGGTTATCTGAAATGCCGGGCAACCAGGGTCGGTACAGATACGACTTTATCCCAGATCATAGAGATGGTCAGTGATGCAGCAGCAACAAAAGCTCCAATCGCAAAGATCGCAGATAAGGTATCCGGGATCTTTGTTCCGGCTGTCCTGATCTGTTCCTTGATCACTATTATTGTATGGATCATTGCAGGAGAGAGCACAGGCTTTGTACTTGCCAGAGGTATATCGGTGCTTGTGATCAGTTGTCCATGTGCACTTGGACTTGCAACACCGGTTGCCGTTATGGTAGGTAATGGTGTCGGAGCAAAACAGGGTATCTTATTTAAGAATGCAGCGGCACTTGAGATGACAGGAAAAACAGATGTGGTTATATTAGATAAGACAGGAACGATCACAAACGGAACGCCGGAAGTGGTAGATGTAGTTCCGGAAAATGGATACAGTGAGACAGATCTGCTTACCTTTGCAGCAAGTCTGGAGCAGTACAGTGAGCATCCAATCGGCAAAGCCATTATGGAATATGTCGGACAGAAGGGAATTAAGCCACAGAAAATCGAAGATTTTCAGGTGCTTCCGGGAAATGGACTCCGCTGTAGATTAAGCAGTGAGGCGGCATCACAGAATGAAAGAGGATTTTGTGCAGGACAGGACCATTCTCAGATATCAGATCATATTTTGCTTGGTGGAAATGGAAAATTTATCAGCCGGTATGTAACCTTATCCGAGGCGGATAAGACACTGGCAGAAGAATTAGCTTCACAGGGCAAGACACCGATCTATCTGGCAATCGATGAGAATAAACTGATCGGTATCCTTGCAGTTGCAGATACGATCAAAGAGGATGGAATCCTTGCGATCAAAGAATTAAAAGAGATGAATTATTCAGTTGTTATGTTAACCGGAGATAATGCAAAGACAGCAGAAGCAATCGGTAAACAGGCAGGTGTTGACCGCGTGATCGCTGATGTACTGCCGGATGGAAAAGAAGCGGTAGTAAGAGAACTGATGAAGGAGCACCGTGTGATCATGGTTGGTGACGGCATTAATGATGCCCCTGCTTTAACCCGTGCGGATATCGGTATGGCGATCGGAGCCGGAACTGATGTTGCAATCGATGCGGCAGATGTGGTACTGATGCGGGAAGGTCTTCGAACCGTTCCTGCAGCAATCCGGTTAAGTATGGCAACGATACGAAATATCAAAGAGAACCTGTTCTGGGCATTTATTTATAACATTATCGGAATACCGCTTGCCGCAGGTGTCTGGTATCCGATGTTTGGCTGGAAATTAAACCCGATGTTTGGAGCATTTGCCATGAGCCTTTCCAGTTTTTGTGTAGTAATGAATGCATTACGGTTGAATTTCGTGAAGATATATGTTAATAATAGTAAATACAGAATACACCAAAAAATGGTATCAAAAAATGTTGAGGGAAATAATAAGATAGAAAAGGAGACTGATAATATGAATAAGACGGTGTATATAGAAGGAATGATGTGCGGACACTGCGAGGCAAGAGTGAAGAAAGCATTTGAGGCACTTCCACAGGTAACAGAAGTGGAGGTCAGCCATGAGAAGAAGCAGGCGGTGCTTACTTTAAGTGGCGAGCTATCCGATAAAGAGATTAAGAATACAGTGAAGGAAGCCGGATATAAGGTAACTTCGATCAAGTAAAATAGAAATACGGGATAAAAGATAAAATGGCAGGGCACGGTTTATGGTGTCCTGTCATAAATTAATAAGAAGGAAATTGTCTATGAAGAAACTATTGAACAGGTTATTTAGTCGAATGGTAATTACATGTCTGCTGGTAGCGGCACAGTTGATCTTCTTTATGGTAGAAGTATTAAAGCTGCAGCAATACTATGTATTGGTGGCGGCTATTCTGCATTTGTTAAGTTTTATAGCTGTGATGCATCTGTTATTAAAGGATGTGAATCCGTCAATTAAACTGGCATGGATCGTTCCGATTCTGATGTTTCCGGTTCTCGGTGGTCTGCTTTATCTGCTCTATGGACATATCATTATGCCGAAGAAGTTAGAGAAATACATGAAGCATGCGGCAGAATGGGACTACGAGACGGATCTGTATGCCAATATGGCATATTTCAGTGATGTGATAAAGGGGCAGCCGCCATACCGGTTGTTCAAATATACAGAAGATTATGCAGGTTCGCTTGTATATCAGAATACGGATGTCCGGTATTATCCGATGGGGGAAGATGTCTGGCCGGATTTTGTTGATGACCTGAAAGCGGCAAAAAAGTATATTTTCCTTGAATATTTCATTATCAATCCGGGTGAAATGTGGGATACGGTTCTTGACATCCTAAAAAAGAAAGTAAAAGAGGGCGTGGAAGTTCGTCTGATCTATGATGACATCGGCTCAGTCTTTTATGTGCCTAAGTATTACTGGCGTGAGATGGAGAGCTATGGGATCAAATGTATGGCATTTAATCAGGTGGTTCCATTTCTGGCAACGATCTTTAATAACAGGGATCATCGGAAGATCGCGGTTATGGATGGTACGGTCGCTTATACCGGCGGTTTTAATCTGTCCGATGAATACATTAATAAGAAATCACCTTATGGCAGATGGAAGGATAACGGTATCCGTATGGAAGGTGATGCTGCATGGCGGTTCACGATCCTGTTCCTTCAGTTATGGAACAGCATCCGGAATGAAGATAAGCATATCTTAAGCTATCGTCCGGCAGAGCAGAAGAAGCATTTGAATGATGGATATCTTCAACCATATACGACAAATCCGCTCAAGAAAGAGCCGATTGGCGAGAACATATATATGCAGATGATCAATGACGCAAGAGAGTATGTATATATCTTTACACCATATCTGATCGTATGCAATGAGATGATGACAGCATTAAAGCTTGCGGCAAAGAGAGGCATCGATGTCAGAATCGTAACACCGGCGATTCCGGATAAGAAGATGATCTTTCGTATGACACAGTCGAGCTACAAAGAGCTGCTTCGTGCCGGCGTGAAGATCTATCAGTACACACCGGGATTTATCCATTCCAAATGTATCCTGACGGATGATAATCTGACATCGATCGGTTCTATCAATATGGATAACCGAAGTTTTTATCATCATTTTGAATGTGGTGTATTGGTATATGATTCCAGTATCATTGCAGAAGTGAAGTACGATATGGTTTCAACGATGAGGGAATCCGAAGAGATCACACTGGACTGGTGTAAGGAGCATATGTCAAGAATTACACTGGTGGATGCTTTCCTCAGACTGTTATCGCCACTGCTTTAAACAGAATTGGAAATAAATGAAAAATGCTTTTGTAGAATGGATATAAAAATATGGAAAAAGTAGATCAGAAGAACAAAAGAGGAGATATTTATAAGATAACGGATGCAGTGATCCATCTGTATCTGGTCTATATGTTTGTGATTTTTCCTCTGGTTCTGCATGATGGATATAAAGATATTACCATAACAAAATATAATTTTTTTAAGAACGGTGTTCTGGCACTTCTTATAATCATGGCACTGCTTCTGGTTCTGTATCTGACAGATCGTTCGGGAAATACAGGTCATCCGGGAAGTGATAGGGCAGTATCAAAAAAACATACCATACTGGCATCGGATGTCTTTATGGTTTTGTTTTTGATTGCAGGATTTTTTGCTTTTTTAGCAGCAAAGGATCGGATGGCGGCATTCACCGGGGAATTGGGAAGAAGATGCGGTTTCGCATTTTTGCTTCTCGTCGGAGCAGCCTATATCTGTGTGGCAGTAGGATGCAGCGTGAAAGAATGGATCTATCCGGTATTTGCCTGTGTGAGTGGACTTACATATCTGATGAGTATTCTGCAGCATCTGGAGATTGATCTGTTTCATCTGTATGCGTCGATTCGATTTGACCAGAGACCGATGTTTATATCGACATTTGGCAATATTAATATGTACGCAAGTTTTCTCTGCCTGACGATCCCGTTATTCATGGCGGCAGGCATGTATGCAGACAAATGCTGGAAGCGTGTGTTATATACACTCGTTTTGTTCCTTGGAGGAATGGCAGTTATTGCCGCAAATAGTGATGTAGCTTATATTGGTATCGGAGTACCGATGGTGGTGCTGTTATTAGCAGGGATAAGAAATCGGGTAAAGACATATGATGATCGTATGGTGATCGGACAAAAATCCACCTGTGACCCGTTTTTAGGTTGGCTTATAGGATATGCCGGTATCGTTCTTGGTTATACGCTGATGGCATTTCTTACGACCGGAACCGGAAAGGGATACGATAAGCTGACAGGGCTTGCAAAGCTGGTGGATCATCGCCTGATTTTAACAATTGAATCTATAGTGTTGGTGATAGGCAGTCTGCTCTACGGATGGGGCAGTAGAAAAAAGGCAGATTGTGTAGTTGCCCAAAAGAAAGGTTTAAGGTCTGTTAAGGATAAAAAGCAGGCATCTACAATGGGATGTTGGAAGGTAATATTTTGGAGCGTGGTTGGGATAGTGATCCTTACTGCATTTGTAACAGTGGTAACAGGAGTCGGCAACCAGTGGGAGATATTTACCTTTGACGATGAATGGGGCAATTACCGGGGATATGTCTGGAACAGACTTTTCCGGATTTATCAGGATCTTCCATTTGTGAATAAGGTATTTGGTACGGGAAATGAGAGTATCTATACATTGATGTCCGCAAGGTACAGTGATGAGATGATAGAAGTGACAGGAACAGTCTATGACAGTGCACATAATGAATATCTGCAATATCTGGTAACTATGGGTATCGTTGGTCTTATCACATACCTTGGGCTTATCATTACGTCCATTGTGAATGGAGTGAAGCTGGTAAAGGAAAATCCTTTATGTATGCCGCTTCTTGCAGGCATGATAGGATATGTCGTACAGGCATTTGTAAATGTGGAACAGCCGATCACGACACCGTTTTTATTCCTGTTTCTTGCGCTTATGGCAGGAATGAGAAGGAGAAGTTGACAGGAGTTGACGGGATTGTGGAAGTACAGGCTTGTCAAAGTGTTATATTTCGTTGTATAATCACAAAGTATGTGTACTATAGATGAAACAACTGCCGGAAAGTGGTCGAAGACATATATTTTGCCGGTAGCCGGTTGGACACAGAATAAAAAGTAGATAATAATTATGATATAAAAGGTCAGCATCTAAGCAGATGCTGTTACAGGAGGAAAAAATGAAGGTTTATGATGAGTTAGTGGCAAGAGGATTGATTGCCCAGACAACAGATGAAGAAGAAATTAAAGAGCTGGTAAATAACGGAAAAGCTGTTTTCTATATAGGATTTGACCCAACCGCAGACAGTCTTCATGTAGGACATTTCATGGCACTTTGCCTGATGAAACGTTTACAGATGGCGGGTAATAAGCCGATTGCCCTTATCGGTGGCGGTACAGCTATGATCGGTGATCCATCCGGACGTACCGATATGAGACAGATGATGACAACAGAAACGATCGCTCATAATGTAGAATGCTTCAAGAAGCAGATGAGCCGTTTTATTGATTTCTCAGAAGGCAAAGCACTTCTTGTAAATAATGCAGACTGGTTACTTGACCTGAACTATGTAGATGTTCTTCGTGAGGTTGGCCCTCATTTCTCAGTTAACAACATGCTTCGTGCAGAGTGCTACAAGCAGAGAATGGAGAAGGGCTTAAGCTTCTTAGAGTTCAACTACATGATCATGCAGAGCTACGATTTCTATGAGTTATTCCAGAAATACGGCTGTAATATGCAGTTCGGTGGTGATGACCAGTGGAGCAACATGCTTGGTGGTACAGAGCTGATCCGTAGAAAGCTTGGCAAGGATGCATATGCCATGACGATCACCCTGCTTCTGAACTCAGAGGGCAAGAAGATGGGTAAGACACAGAAGGGTGCTGTATGGCTTGATCCAAACAAGACATCACCATTTGAGTTCTACCAGTACTGGAGAAATGTTGCAGATGCCGATGTATTAAAATGTATCCGTATGCTGACCTTCCTTCCACTGGAAGAGATCGACAAGATGGACAGCTGGGAAGGCAGTCAGTTAAATACAGCAAAAGAGATCCTTGCATTTGAACTTACAAAGCTGGTTCATGGCGAAGAAGAAGCAGTAAAGGCACAGGAGAGTGCAAGAGCATTATTCTCCCAGGGTGTTGCTGCTGATATGCCATCTGTTACATTGTCAGCCGATGATTTCAAGGATGGTGCGATCGATATCGTATCCGTACTTGTAAAGTCCGGTCTGGTATCCTCCAGAAATGAAGGAAGACGTGCGGTAGAGCAGGGCGGCGTTGCTGTTGATGGTGACAAGATACCTGATATCTCAGTTACAATTCCGGAAGAGAAGTTTGATGGAGACGGAATCGTTGTAAGACGTGGTAAGAAGAACTTCCGTAAGGTAAGTAAATAAGGTTAAATATAAAATAAGAGAATGATTCTCCCTGTTTTGCAAATACTAGTTCGTATGAATATGTATCTATGAAACAGGGAGATTTTTTATGAAAGATAAAATATTTGGAATATTACAACGAGTTGGACGGTCGTTTATGCTTCCGATTGCGATCCTGCCAGTGGCAGGACTGCTGCTTGGAATCGGAAGCTCATTTACCAATGAAACCATGCTTGAAACATATGGGCTGATGCGGATCCTTGGGCCGGGAACGATATTTGCTGCTATATTTGAGGTAATGAGCGAGGCAGGAAATGTGGTATTTGCCAATCTGCCGATCCTGTTTGCCATGGGCGTGGCGATCGGTATGGCAAAAAAGGAGAAAGAGGTCGCTGCACTGTCAGCAGCTATTGCATTCTTTATCATGCATGCATCGATCAGTGCGCTGATCACGATAAATGGTGGTACGGAAGCAATGCTTGCAGGGGCAGTTACTTCTGTCTGCGGTATCACATCTTTGCAAATGGGTGTATTTGGCGGTATTCTGGTAGGCCTTGGTGTGGCTGCTCTGCATAACCGCTTTTATAAGATTGAGCTGCCACAGGTGTTGTCCTTCTTTGGTGGTTCCAGATTCGTTCCGATCATATCAGCACTGGTATATACCGGAGTTGGTATTCTGATGTTCTTTATCTGGCCGGCGATCCAGAAAGGCATCTATACCGTAGGCGATCTGGTCTTAAATTCCGGCTATGCAGGAACCTGGGTATATGGATTTATGGAACGTCTGCTGATACCATTTGGCCTGCATCATGTGTTCTATCTGCCATTCTGGCAGACTGCGGTCGGAGGAACGCTGGAGGTTGGTGGGCGTGTCGTAGAAGGAGCGCAGAATATCTTTTTTGCACAGCTTGCAGATCCATCAGTTACAAAGTATGCGGTATCGGCCACCAGATTTATGTCCGGTAAATTCCCGCTTATGATATTTGGCCTGCCGGGAGCGGCTCTTGCCATGTATAAAACAGCAGTACCGGAGAAACGGAAGGCAGCAGGCGGACTGCTTCTTTCCGCAGCCCTTACAGCCATGATCACAGGTATTACAGAACCGCTGGAATTTACATTTTTATTTGTCGCACCGGCTCTGTATGGAATCCATTGTATTTTGGCAGGCTTTGCCTATATGCTGATGCATGTATTTGAAGTCGGTGTGGGAATGACCTTCTCCGGAGGACTGATCGATCTTACCCTGTTCGGAATTATGCAGGGAAATGCAAAGACGAATTGGATCTGGATCGTCATTGTCGGTATCGGTTATTTCATCGTATATTATGTATTGTTCTATTATCTGATTCGGCGGTTTGATCTGAAAACACCGGGCAGAGATAACAATGACGAAGTGAAATTATATCGTCGAAGTGATGTGGATGCCAGAAAGCATGGAGAAAATGCCGGAGAGCAGGAATCAGGCAATGACCGGAAGTCGGATGCTGCCCGGAATCACAGCCCACAGATGGAGACTTCCGGGCTGATCTGTGAAGGACTCGGCGGCAAGACCAATATATCGGATGTTGACTGCTGCGCAACCAGGCTTCGCTGTACGGTATATGATGCAGCTCTTGTAAAAGAGGATGTTCTCCGGACAAGCGGAGCGTCCGGTGTGGTGAAAAAAGGAAATGGCGTACAGGTTATCTATGGTCCGAAGGTGTCTGTGATCAAATCCAATCTGGAAGATTATCTGGAGGGGGATGATGAGAAAGCAGTTATTGCAGACGTGGGAGGACAGAGAGAGGATGTCGTTGCAGGCCAAGAGAAGAACAGAAGAAATGCAAGAAACAGACAGAAAAAGTATATGGATGATAATACAGTCTCTATATTGAGTCCGGTTACAGGAGAGGTTTTTGAATTATCAAGTGTGCCGGATGAGGCGTTTTCCAGTGGAATGATGGGCGATGGAATCGCTGTATTGCCAGCGAATCCTGAAATAACCGCACCGGTTGCCGGAACAGTTGCTTTTGTCTTTGATACGAAGCATGCCATAGGGTTGGTAACGGAACGGGGAATCGGTGTGATGATCCATATCGGAATCGATACGGTAAAGCTAAATGGCAAAGGCTTTGACGTATTGGTTGAGACCGGACAGACAGTGGCTGCCGGACAGCCGGTCATGCGGCTTGATCTTCCTTATCTGAAGAAGCATGCACCATCCTTAGTATCCCCAGTCATTATAACAGAACTTCCGGATGGATATAAGCTGCACCCGGTAAAGACCGGAAAGGTGAAGAATGGCGAGGAGATTCTGGTGGTGGAGAAGGGATAGAGATGTTATAAATTTTGTAAATAAATATAATGAGATGGGATATGGATTTTCCACATGTGGAAAATTTGGGTGAGATATATTATAATGATGGATATATCAGTAGATACGGAAGATATGGACAGGAGGTTTGTATATAGTGAGGGAACAGATATTATACCATGGTAGTAATCTGGTTGTACAAAATCCTAGAATTATGATAAATGGACATTATAAAGATTTTGGATATGGATTTTATTGTACAAATATTGAAAAACAGGCAAAACGATGGGCTTATACAAAAAGAGGAAAATCAATTGTTAACAGATATAGTTACAGAGAAGATATGAATTTGAATATATGTTCTTTTAAAGAAATGACAGAAGAGTGGTTGCAGTTCGTTGTAGATTGCAGATTAGGGATAGAACATGAGTATGACATAGTAGAAGGCCCTATGGCAGATGATCAGGTATGGGATTATGTAGAAGATTATATGGCAAAAGTCATAAGTAAAGATGCATTTTGGGAGTTGGTGAAATTTAAATATCCCACATATCAGATTGTATTTTGCACAGAACGAGCTCTGCAAACTCTAAGATTTGAAGGGAGTGAAAGCATATAATGAACAACATATATTTTCCTGAAGAAAGAATACAGAAAGATGATGTTTATTTTGTATGTTATATGATTGAAAGGGTTGCCAGAAAGATTCACCAGAAAAATCGTTATGTAGTAAATCAAATTGGGAAGAAGAATCTGGAGCATTTGCTTAGTGTGGCAAATGTGCTTCATGCGGAGAATCCATTGCAGGTAGAGGATGACTGGATTGAAGAATATGCACTGAAAGACGGAGAAAACGATGTTACAAATGTTGATGTTGACTTAGTAGAAAAAATACCAAGTCCATTGCAAATGGGAAAAGTTTATTTGCGGCTTATTTATGATACAGGGTTGCCTGATGAAAATGAGGTAGACGGAATTGTACGAGTTTATAATGACCCCATCTGTGATGTGATTGATAACTATAATTGTAGCGCATATTACGAGCCATCTTATGTAATTGCACGAGCTTATCAGAATGGTGGATTTTAAAAATAAAGGTAACAAAGGCGGAAGGATAAATGGCAGGAAAAAAACTGGATGAACAGATGGAAAAGGTAATACGGAATAATTACAGACGATTGACAGGCTGGCTGATCAATCGGAAAATGACGATTACAACCATGGAAAGTATCACCTGCGGGCAGATTGCTTCCCTGATCACAGATACTGAAGGGGCATCTGCAATATTAAAAGGGGCATTTGTAACCTATTCCAACGAAGCAAAGATCATGCAGGGTGTTCCGGAAGCGGTGATAGAAACTTGTGGTGTCTATTCCAAAGAAACAGCGCGAGCAATGGCAGAAGCCTGTAAACAGGCATATCGTGCAGACATCGGAATCGGTATTACCGGTACAACGGGAAATATTGATCCAAACAATCAGGATAGTGTACCGGGAGAAGTATATTATGCAGTGGCTATTTCTGATACGATCATCGATGGCTATTTCCAGATGGGAGAACAGGATTCCAGACTGTATTATAAACTTTATGCCGCAGAAAAGGTGGCAGAAACGCTTGGGGATATGCTTGGGGTTAAAATAGAAGCGGTTTTTGCCTGATGGTGTGACGAATATATTGTTGGAGAAATATATAAGATATGGGGGATGAAAATATGAAAAAGAAATTAATGGGGTTGTTTGTATGTTTAATAGGATTTGGAATGGGCTTTCTGTCCTTACTGTATTCCAATGAGGCTGTGCAGTCTCTGGAAGAATGTACGCGAAAAGTAGTTAATCCAAGCATAAAAGATAAAAGGGACTGGATATTTTCCTCAATTGGGAATATAGGAATTGTACTATTGATCGTTGCTGTAATAACAGCAATTGTGCTGGCAGTTATCCGTTTTTTTGCTAACTCAAAATGTATGCAGTCGGCAATCACAATAGGACAGCTTGTAACAGATGTCATTTTATCGTTGTATATTACGGAGGTAATTATATATTACCGCAATCAGTTGCAGCAGGAACGTTTTTATACAACGATGGGAGATTCGGTACATATTGGAGTGTATATATTAGAATATGCGGTATTCTATATTTGTATATCCATCTTGTTCAACCGATCTGTTGAAAAAATAATACGAAAGCCTAAAAAGGACTGCAGACTATCCATATGGCAGGTAAAGAATGAACAGGAATTTATGGAAATAAAGGAACTGGTACATAGGGAACATTTTAGCGATTGTTATGGATATATGAAATATCGTGAGGAACCGTTGGCTTCGATGCAGTTTTATGTGATCAGTGAGATGAACTGGTCAGGAAATCAGGAAGTAGCACAGTGGAAGTATTATTCAAATGGTGACTTTATAGACCTGAATGATACAGAACTCAGAACCAAACTGCTGGTAGCAAAAAATGCTGAAAATATAAACTGGCAGTTATAGGATAAAAAAGTGAGTATGTTTTGGATATTGTTACTGCTATTAACTTTCTAAAAAATTTCCCCTCAAAATTTTTATTTTT
>ERZ1034962.808-NODE-808-length-12302-cov-23.392504_pt1 | contig 12302 bp, 12 predicted proteins | sample MGYA00520696_ERZ1034962 | MGnify/ENA primary metagenome ERZ1034962 (study PRJEB33766, sample SAMN09781770) | gut metagenome | biome: gut microbiome | host: Homo sapiens | place: Madagascar | study: EMG produced TPA metagenomics assembly of the PRJNA485056 data...
AAGATGGTTCGCGGCGGCAACCTGGGCTGCAAGACCGGCAAGGGCTTCTACGTTTACAACGCAGACCGCACCAAGACCCCTGTCGACGCCCTGTAATTCAGTAACTTACGCGCCTGGCGCGGTCAAAACCGTGCCGGGCCGCGTTTGTTTGGTCGGGCAGTATAGTCCGGCCCCAGTATATGGAGGTTTTATCAATGGATTTTACTCTGTCTAAACAGCAGCAAATGGTCCAGAAGATGTACAAGGAGTTTGCTGAAAACGAAGTCAAGCCCCTCGCCAAGAAGGTCGACGCGGAGGAGTACTTCCCCAAGGAGACCGTCGAGAAGATGGCTAAGCTGGGCATGATGGGCATCTACTTCCCGAAGTCCGTCGGCGGTGCAGGCGGCGACGTCCTGTCCTACGTCATGGCTGTCGAGGAGCTGTCCAAGGTCTGCGGCACCACAGGTGTTATCCTGTCCGCCCACACCTCTCTGTGCGCGGCTCCCATCTATGAGAACGGCACCCCCGAGCAGAAGGCCAAGTACCTGCCCAAGCTGTGCAGCGGCGAGTGGATCGGCGCGTTCGGCCTGACCGAGCCCGGTGCCGGTACCGACGCCCAGGGCCAGCAGACCTTCGCCGTTGACGAGGGCGACCACTGGAAGCTGAACGGCTCCAAGATCTTCATCACGAACGCAGGCTTTGCCGATGTGTTCATCATCATTGCCGTCACCGGCTTTGTCACCGACAAGCGCGGCCGCAAGCAGAAGGAGATCAGCGCCTTCATCGTTGAGCGCACCGATCCCGGCTTCAAGGTCGGCAAGCCCGAGGACAAGATGGGCATCCGCGGTTCTTCCACCTGCGAGCTGATCATGGAGGACTGCATCATCCCGAAGGATCGTCTGCTGGGCGTGAAGGGCAAGGGCTTCCAGCTGGCCATGGCTACGCTGGACGGCGGCCGTATCGGCATCGCCTCCCAGGCTCTGGGCATTGCCGAGGGCGCCATCGACGAGACCGTCGCCTATGTCAAGGAGCGCAAGCAGTTTGGCCGCTCCATCGCACAGTTCCAGAACACCCAGTTCGAGCTGGCCGAGATGAAGGCCCGCGTTGACGCCGCCAAGTATCTGGTCTACGCAGCTGCCCAGAAGAAGCAGGCTGCCATGGACGGCCAGAAGGTCCGCTACAGCGTTGAGGCTGCCGAGGCCAAGCTCATTGCCGCCCGCACCGCCAGCGACGTGACCCGCCGCTGCCTGCAGCTGTTCGGCGGTTACGGCTACACCCGCGATTACCCCATCGAGCGCATGATGCGTGATGCCAAGATCACCGAGATCTACGAGGGCACCAGCGAAGTCCAGATGATGGTCATCGGCGGCGCGCTGCTGAAGTAAGGAGGACAGACGTAATGAAAGCAATCGTTTGTGTCAAACAGGTTCCCGATACGCAGGGCAAGGTCGCTGTCAAGGCTGACGGCACCATGGATCGCTCTGCCATGGCTACCATCACCAACCCCGACGACCTGAACGCCGTCGAGGCCGCCCTGCAGCTGAAGGACGAGACCGGCTGCGAGGTCGTCGTCGTCACCATGGGCCCGCCGCCGGCAGAGGGTATGCTGCGTGAGCTGATGGCCCGCGGCGCTGACCGCGGCGTGCTGGTCTCCGGCCGCGAGTTCGGCGGTTCCGATACCTTCGCTACCTCCCAGATCCTGGCCGCTGCCGTCAATAAGATCGGCGTCGGCCCCGAGGACATCGTTTTCTGTGGCCGTCAGGCCATCGACGGTGATACCGCTCAGGTCGGCCCTCAGATCGCCGAGAAGCTGCATCTGCCCCAGGTCACCTATGTCACCGACATTCAGAAGGACGGCAACAGCCTGACCGTCAAGCGTCAGCTCGAGGACGGCTACATGGAGCTGAAGGTCCAGACTCCCTGCCTGCTGACCTGCATCAAGGAGCTGAACACCCCGCGTTACATGAGCGTTTCCGGTATCTTCGAGTGCTACGACAAGCCGCTTGAGGTCTTTGATTACAACGCTCTGAAGGACGATCCGCTCATCGAGACCGACACCATCGGTCTGAAGGGCTCCCCGACGAACGTTTACAAGTCCTTTGCTCCTCCGGTCAAGGGCGCCGGCATGAAGGTCGAGGACGCTGCCCAGCTGGTCGGCATCCTGAACGACAAGCACCTGATTTGAGGAAGGAGAAACGAACAATGGCTGAATTCAATGCAATGGACACCGCCGCCTTCAAGGGCGTGTGGGTATTCTGCGAGCAGCGCGAGGGCGAGATCCAGTCCATCAGCTATCAGCTGCTGAGCGAGGGCCGCAAGCTGGCCAATGACTTGGGCGTTGAGCTGGCAGGCGTTGTCATGGGCAGCGGCCTGGCCGAGGCTGACCTCAAGACGCTGGGCGGCTACGGCGCTGACCGCGTTTACAACATCGACAGCCCCCTGCTGAAGGACTACACCACCGATGGCTATGCCAAGGCGCTGTGCGACCTCATCATGGACAAGAAGCCCGAGATCATGCTGATCGGTGCGACCAACCTGGGCCGCGACCTCGGCCCCCGCTGCGCAGCCCGTCTGCACACCGGTCTGACCGCCGACTGCACCCATCTGGACGTCGATGTCGAGAAGTACAAGAACTTCCTGCGCACCACCTCCAACATTGATGTGGACAACACCAAGTTTGAGGAGAACACCAACCTGAAGATGACCCGCCCGGCTTTCGGCGGCCACCTGATGGCTACCATCATCTGCCCCCGCTTCCGCCCGCAGATGTCCACCGTGCGCCCCGGCGTTATGCAGACCCAGCCGTTTGACGAGGCCGGTGCTGCCAAGGTCGTGGTCGAGAAGGTCACCCCCGCTCTGACCGCGGACGACATCCATGTTCAGGTGCTCGACATCAAGAAGAGCGCCGAGAAGCTCGTTGACCTGATTGGTGCCGATGTTGTCGTTGCCGTGGGCCGCGGCATCTCTGCCGACCCCGAGAAGGGCATCAAGCTGGCTGAGGAGCTGGCCGGTGTTCTGGGCGGCGTTGTCGGTGCCTCCCGTGCCGTCACCGATGCGGGCTGGCTGTCTGCTGACCATCAGGTCGGCCAGACCGGTAAGACCGTGCATCCCCGCATCTATGTTGCGCTGGGCATCTCCGGTGCCATCCAGCACGTTGCCGGTATGCAGGATTCCGAGAACATCATCGCCATCAACAAGAACGAGAACGCCCCCATCTTCGATGTTGCCACCTACGGCATCGTCGGCGATCTGTACAAGGTCGTTCCCGAGCTGATCAAGGAGATCAAGGCCGCCAAGGCTTGATTTCCGCCCGTAATCAACAAGAGCCGTGCCCCGCAAAGGGCACGGCTCTTTGTTTTTTTGTATCGCTCAGTCTGCCACAGCCGGGGCGGTCAGCAGCTCCGGGGGCAGCTCACTCTCGTCCTCATTGACGAGGGAATCATCGACATCAAATGTCGCACCAAAGGCCTTTGCGGCAGCGTCCGCCAACAGATCGGCATCGACCAGCTCACTGTCTGCCATGACATACAGCAGCTTATCATCAAAGCTGACCACGCGGGCCTTATCTGCCTCCACGCAGACCCACTTGCGCATACTGATGTTTTCCTCCATCGAATCGGCGATCTCACGGGCATCGGCCTTGTCCTTGAGACGCAGCAGCACCAGGCTGTACGCCTGGCTTCCGGTCATCGGCTCGCTGACTACTGCGGCATCCACCTTGTCCACATTGTCCGCGGTCAGCCCCGCCAGATAGCCGTACCAGCTCTCGTCGGTCAGGTCGATGGCCACCGTCTCCATGCCCATCAGGTCAACCGGCTGGACGTTATAAATAGCATCCACCATCTCGCTCAGCTCCGCGTCCGGCTGCGGCTCGGCGGTCTCACCGGTATCCTCATCGTCAACGCTGAACTCCGGGTCCAGCTCCGCGCCTTCCTCGGGTCTTGTGGCAGGTTGGTTCGCAAGATCGTTGCTGTCAGCCTTTTGGCTGCCGCAGGCAGACAGGAACAGGGCGGTCAGCAGGGCTGTTGCAAAAAGCAGCTTTTTCATCGTAAAATTCCTTTCTCGGTCAGAATATTCTCGGGCGCAAAGCGTGCGTCCCAGTCGTCGCAGGGCAGCTCGTCCAGCAGCAGGGCCTCGGGGCAGAGCAGCAGCCCCGCTCCCTTATAGTGTGCCAGAAATCGGTCATAATACCCGCCGCCGCGCCCCAGCCGGACCCCGTCGCGGCTGGCGGCCAGGCAGGGGACAAGGGCCAGCGCCGCGGCGTATCCCGCCGGGTCAGCGGCGGGCAGGTCGGCGGGCGGTTCCTGAATGCCGAACGCCCCGGGCCGCAGCAGGCACAATGCCGGTATCTCCACCCAGTCCATCTCGGTTTTGCTCCGCACGCGGGGCAGCAGCAGGCGCTTGCCGTCGGCCAGCGCGCGTCTTAGCATTTCCGCCGTGTCCGGCTCATCCGGCATGGCCGCAAAGCCCAGCACTGCCCCGGCACTCTGCCATTGCGGCAGGCTGAACAGCGCCTGCGCCATACCGCGGCCCACAGCCGCCATATCCAGTTCCGCGCGCCGGGCCTTGGCCCATGCGCGGGCTTCGCGTTTTGTCATTCTGCACACCACCTTCCGGGCTATCATACCACATCTGCCCTCTACTTAACAAGACGGAAAAGCCGTCCTGTTGTTACAGCAGCGACAAAATTTTTTCGCCATCTTGCCCGGCGCAGTGAAATAGAGTATAATATATCCTGTATCGCTATGTATTAGACTTATGAAATATAAAAAGGAGATTCCAAACCATGAGCAAGTTCAATTTCATCAAGACCGATATTCCTGACGTGCAGATCATCGAGCCGACTGTTTTTGGCGATGACCGCGGCTATTTTATGGAGACCTACCAGATCGACGAGTTCGCCGCAGCGGGCATCGACAAACCCTTCGTGCAGGATAACCAGAGCCGCTCCACCAAGGGCGTGCTGCGCGGCCTGCACTTCCAGACCAAGCACACCCAGGGCAAGCTCGTCCGCGTGACCCTGGGCGAGGTGTTCGACGTCGCCGTCGACTGCCGCCCCAACAGCAAGACCTTCGGCAAGTGGGTGGGCGCAACGCTGTCCGCCGACAACAAGAAAATGCTCTGGATCCCCGAGGGCTTCGCCCACGGCTTTGTCGTGCTGTCCGATGTGGCCGAGTTCTGCTACAAGTGCACCGACGTCTACGACCCCACCGCCGAGGGCGGCATTCCCTACGATGACCCGACGGTCAACGTGCAGTGGCCCGACTGCGGCTGCGAGCACAAGACCAGCGCCAAGGACAAGGAGCACACCCCGTTTGCCGCCCAGAAGTTCGAATATTTTGAGAAATATTGAGGGTAAACCGTGCAGAAACTGAAAGACACCTTCGCAGGCTTCTGGAAATACCGTTACCTGCTGCAAAACCTGATTTCCCGTGATTTCAAGCTGAAATACCGCCGCAGCGTGCTGGGCGTGGCGTGGAGCGTGCTGAACCCGCTGCTGACCTGTCTGGTCATGTGGGCCGTGTTCGGTGCGCTGTTCAACCAGCGCGGTCAGGGCATCGAGGACTTCCCGCTGTTCCTCATCATCGGCCAGCTGATGTTCAACTTCTTCCGCGAGAGCACGACGATGGCCATGGAGAGCGTGCTGAAGAACGGCCCGCTGCTGCGCAAGGTCTATATTCCCAAATACATCTTCCCGCTGGAAAAGTGCTGCTTTGCGCTCGTCAACTTCTTTTTCAGCCTCGTGGCGCTGTTTATCGTCGCGCTGCTGACCTGGTCGCACATCTCGATCGGGACTGTACTGCTGGCCATTTATCCCCTTGTGATGCTGTTTATTTTCAGTCTGGGCATCGGACTGATTTTGTCCACGCTCTACGTTTTTGTGCGTGACATCATGCATATCTGGGAGGTCTTTTGCACACTGCTTGTCTACGGCAGCGCCATCTTCTACGACCCGCGCCAGATGGAAAGCTGGATGCAGTACGTCATCAACCTGAACCCCATCTACTGGTACATCACCGCCGTGCGTTCCTGCGTCATGTGGGGCGAGGGGCTGACCCCCAACATGGTGTTGATTCCGTTCCTCTGCGCCGCGCTGAGCCTGGGCCTCGGCATCTGGGTGTTCAAAAAGAATCAGGACAAGTTCGTCCTGTACATGTAAGGGGGCATCGAAATGGCAGAGCAGAAACCCATCATCTCCATCGACCATGTTTCGATGCGCTTCAACCTCTCCAAGGAAAAGCACGAAAGCCTGAAAGAGTACTTCGTCGCGCTGCTGCACGGCGGTGTGCGGTTTGACGAGTTTTTCGCACTGGACGATGTATCGTTTGATATTATGCCCGGCGATTTCTACGGCCTCATCGGCCTGAACGGCAGCGGCAAGTCTACGCTGCTGAAAGTGATTTCCGGCGTCTACAAGCCCAGCGCCGGCAAGGTCACGGTCAACGGTACGATTGCGCCGCTGATCGAATTGGGCGCGGGCTTTGACATGGACCTGACCGCACGGGAAAACATTTATTTAAACGGCACCGTGCTGGGCTACACGCCCAAGTACATCGACTCAAAGTTCGACGACATCGTCGAATTCAGCGAATTGCAGGAGTTTCTCGACGTGCCGCTGAAAAACTACTCCTCCGGCATGGTCGCGCGTCTGGCGTTCGCCGTGGCAACGATTACGAAGCCCGACATCCTGATTGCCGACGAAATCCTGTCCGTCGGTGACTTCCTGTTTCAGGAGAAGTGTGAAAAGCGCATGGCCGAGCTGCTGTCCGGCGGCACGACGGTCATTCTGGTCAGCCACTCCATTGACCAGATCGAGCGTATGTGCAACAAGGTAGCCTGGCTCGACCACGGCCATCTGCGCCGCATCGGCGCGACGAAGGAAATTACCGCCGAGTACCGAAGGTTCGAGAAAAAGGACGCCATGCCGGCCAAAGTCACCGAGGAATAAGCTATGTCCGAGAACACGAAACCGAACAACGAGCGCCCTGCCGACCTGGCCGTACAGGACAGCGTCGGCGGCATGGCGCGGCGGCTTTTGAACCCCGCCCACCTGCGGGACCTCGCGGGGCGCAGCGTCAAGACCCTGCGGGAGCAGGGGGCCGAGCAGCTCTGGCGCGATGTGAAATTTCGCGTCGGGCTGGCGATGCACCACGACGACTGGCGGCACCGCGCCGACATTCCGCTGCGCCGGGAGCTGAAGGCCCAGCGCGCCGCGCACCTGCAGGGGCCGAAGATCAGCATCATCGTGCCGCTGTACAACACGCCCGCCAAGCTGTTTGACGAGATGCTGCAAAGCGTCGTCAGGCAGACCTACACAAACTGGGAATTGGTGCTGGTGGACGCATCCGACGCCGACAAGCGGCTGGAGCGCCGTCTGCCCAAGGCTGTGCCCGGCACGATTGTGTATGAGCCGATTGAAAACGGCGGCATTGCCCTCAACACGACCCGCGGATTTGCGCTGGCGCACGGCGAGTACATCACGCTGCTGGACCACGACGACGTGCTCTACCCGAACGCGCTGTTCGAGGTTGTGCAGACGATACAAAACACCGGAGCGGATTTTGTCTATAGTGATGAAATCGTTCTCTCCGCCGATTTGAAGGAGCTGGGCGGCTACCACTTCAAGCCCGACTTTGCGCCCGACTACCTGCGCGGGGTCAACTTTATCACGCATCTGGCGGTGTTCAGCCGTCCGCTGCTGGACGCGGCGGGCGCGTATGAGTCGAAGGAGTTTGACGGTGCGCAGGACCATGATTTGATCCTGCGCCTGACAGAAAAAGCACAGCGCATCGAGCATATCAAGAAGGTCCTCTACATCTGGCGTGCCGCGGCCGGCTCCACCGCCGCGGGCATGGAGGCCAAGCCCTACGCCGTCGCGGCGGGGGAGCGCGCCATCGACGCGCAGCTCAAGCGTCTCGGTCTGCCGGGCCACGCCATGGCCGTGCCCGACGCGCCCGGCGCATTTCAGGTGCGGTACGAGCTGACCGGCCACCCGAAGATCAGCGTACTGATCCCCAGTAAAGACCACATTGACGACCTGGACCGCTGCCTGACGAGCCTGTACAAAAACGCGGGCTACGAAAATTTTGAGGTCATCGTCATCGAGAACAACTCCACCGACCCGGCAACGTTTGCCTATTACGAAACACTGCCCAGCCGCTTTGCCGACTGCCGCGTCGTCTACTACAAGGGCGCGTTCAACTTCTCGGCCATCAACAACTTCGGCGCGACGTTCGCCGAGGGCGAGCACCTGCTGCTGCTCAACAACGACATTGAGGTGTTGTCGTCCGACTTCCTGCGCGAGCTGCTCAGCTACAGCCAGCGGCCCGACGTAGGCGCGGTGGGCGCGAAGCTCTACTACCCCGACGACACGATCCAGCACGCGGGCGTGCTGATGGGCATCAACGGCAGCGCGGGCCACAGCCACAAGAGCTACCCCCGCACCGCTGTGGGGGACATGTACCGCTTGGTCACGACGCAGAATTATATGGCCGTGACGGGCGCCTGCCTGATGACAAAAGCGTCGCTCTACCGCGCATTTGGCGGGTTGGACGAGGAAAAGTTTGCCGTCGCCTACAACGATGTGGATTATTGCTTAAAGCTGTGGCAGAAGGGGCTGTTGAACGTTTACACCCCGCGCGCCGAGGCCTATCACTATGAGAGCAAGAGCCGCGGTCTGGATACCTTAAGCGAGAACGCCAAGCGGTATGAGCGCGAAAAGGCGAATTTCTACGCGAAATATCAGCAGTATATCGACAATTACGACCCCTATTACAACCCCCATTTCAACAATCTGTTTGAGAATTTCGGGTTGAAGTGATGGAAACCGTATTGCCGAAGCGCAAGTCTCACCATTTGCAGGGTTACGATTACAGCCAAAGCGGCGCCTATTTTATCACAATATGCACGCACCAACGCAGAATGTTGTTTGGCCCGAACCGGACTCCCGTAGGGGCGGATTCCATATCCGCCCGCATGGCGGCGCGCGTTTTCCGGGAGATCATCGGCCAATATCCGGCGGTCCAGTGCCGTTATTTTGTGGTGATGCCCAATCATTTTCACGCGTTGGTCGAGATTGAACGGGCACGGGCGGATATGGAATCCGCCCCTACGATTATCAGCATCGTGCAGGCGTTCAAACGGTATTCTACCGTCGAGTACATCCGTCTTGTCAAGCGCGGGCAAGCCGCACCGTTCGATAAGCACCTTTGGCAGCGTTCCTTTCACGACCACGTCATCCGCAATGAAACCGATTACCGCATGATTGCGGAATACATTCAATCCAACCCCCGCCTTTGGCACAAAGACTGCTTTTATGAGGAGCCATCCCATGAGCCTTGAAACGAAACGCATCAAAGAACTGTTCGGCTATGCGCGGACGCTGACGAAAGAACAGGGCGTCGGTGTCATGGCCGGGCGGGCTGTCGGCTTTTTTAAGCGGCGGTTCTTCGGCAAAAAAGCGCGGTATCTGCCGTCGAAGCAGACGCTGGAGGCCCAGCGTGCCGACGCAGCCGCCCGCGCCGACGGCTGGCCGACCATCAGCATTCTAACGCCGCTGTACAACACTCCGCCGCAGTTTTTGCAGCAATTTTTGGACAGCGTGCAGGCCCAGACCGCGCCGAACTGGCAGCTGGTTCTGGTGGACGCCAGCGACGGTGCCCACCCCGACGTGGGCGAGACAGTCCGCACCCGCGCCGCGCAGGACAAGCGCATCGTCTACGCCAAAATCGAGAACAAGGGCATTGCCGCCAATACGAACGAGGCCGCGAAGCTCGCAGCGGGTGAGTATCTGGCCCTTGCCGACCACGACGACATGCTCGCGCCTCATGCCGTCTATTGCATGAGCAAAGCACTGGCCGAGAGCGGCGCGGCGTTTGCCTACAGCGACGAGGCCCTGTTTGAGAAAACGCCCGAGCACCCGCGCGTCGGCCACTTCAAGCCCGACTATGCGCCCGAGTACCTGATGGCCGTCAACTACATCTGCCATCTGGCCGTGTTCAAAAAATCGCTGTTCGACGCCGTCGGCGGTGAGCGCCCGGCCTGCGACGGCGCGCAGGATCACGACTTATTCCTGCGTCTCATCGACGAAATGCAGCGCCGTGACCCCGCAGCCAAGCCGCTGCACATCCCGCAGGTGCTGTATTACTGGCGCGTGCACGCGGCGTCCACCAGCGGCGGCACGGCGGCCAAGCCCTATGTGGAAAAGGCGGCGCAAAAGGCCGTGGCCGACCATCTGGCCGCCACAGGGCGGCAGGGCAGGGTGGAGCCGGGCAAATTCCCGGGCACCTGCCATGTGGTGTGGGACATTCCCGAGCCGCAGCCGCTCGTGTCAATTTTGATTCCCAACAAGGACCACACCGACGATTTGGAAAAATGCCTGCACAGCATCTACGCCAAAACGACCTACGAGAATTTCGAGGTCATCGTCATTGAGAACAATTCCACCGACCCGGCCACAGCGGCCTACTACAAAAAACTGCCGGAGCGGTATGACCGCGCGCGGGTCGTGACTTACAAGGACGGCTTCAACTTCAGCCGCATCAACAATTTTGGCCGCAGGTACGCGGCGGGCAAGTATCTGCTGCTGCTCAACAATGACGTCGAGGTCATCAACGGCGACTGGCTCACCCAGATGGTGGGCGAGTGCAGTCAGCCCGGCGTCGGCCTCTGCGGGGCAATGCTCTACTATCCCGACGACACGATCCAGCACGCCGGCATCATCACGGGGCTGGGCGGCTACGCCGGGCACAGCCACAAGTACCACAAGCGCGGCGGCAGCGGGTATATGTTCCGGCTGGCCACGGTGCAGGATTTCTCCGCCGTGACAGCGGCCTGCCTGCTGGTGCGCACCGCCGTTTACGACGAGCTGCACGGCCTGGATGAGGAGTTCACGGTTGCCTACAACGATGTGGACTTCTGCCTGCGTGTGCGCGACGCGGGCTGGCGCATTGTCTGGACGCCCTACGCCGAGCTCTACCACTACGAAAGCAAGTCCCGCGGCTCCGATGAGAACGATCCCGCCAAAAAAGCACGCTTTGACGCCGAGCATGAACGTCTCTACGCCGTGCACGGGCGGGAGAATATTCTGCACGACCCCTATTACAGCCCGTCGCTGTCGCTGGATTACGAGGATTTCCGCGAGAGCGGGGATTTGCGGAATCTGAAATGAGTTGATTGCCTTCCCCCGTGGGGGAAGGTGCCCGAGGCCCCGACCGAGGGCGGATGAGGGGTGGGTTTGCCCTATTGCCCGTCAGTGGGAATTTCCCGGTAAGTTTGCCCCTCATCAGTCAGCGGGCGGGGCCGCTGACAGCTTCCCCCTCTGGGGAAGCCATACTGACAAAAAATGCACGCCGTAAATTTCACGGCGTGCGTTTTTATTATTCTTTTTTATCCGGCGGGAACTCACCCTGCTTTTCGGCTTCCAGGCGGCTCAGGCGGGCTTCGAGCTCGGAGATGCGCTGGTTGACAATATCCGGCAGATCCTGCTGGTCCAGATCGTCCGCCGGGCAGCACTTGATATTGCCGACGCGGACGATCTCCGCGGGTACACCGACGGCAGTGGCGTTGGCGGGCAGGTTCTTCAGCACAACGCTGCCCGCGCCGACGCGGACGTTATCACCGATGTAGACCGGGCCCAGCACCTTCGCGCCCGCGCCGATCAGCACATTGTCGCCCAGCGTCGGATGGCGCTTGCCGGTGTCCTTGCCGGTACCGCCCAGGGTGACGCCGTGGTAGATCGTGCAGTTGTCACCGATCTCCGTCGTCTCACCAAAGACGATGCCCATACCGTGGTCGATAAAGAGCTTGCGCCCGATCTTGGCGCCGGGGTGGATCTCGATGCCGGTCAGGTGGCGCGCCAGCTGGCTGACAAAACGGGCCAGGAAGAAACACCGGTGGTTGTACAGAAAATGTGCGATCTTGTGCGTGACCAGCACATGAAAGCCGGGGTACAGAATGATGACCTCCGCCACATTGCGCGCGGCGGGGTCCTTATCGCGGATATTTTTTGCATCTTCCCAAAGGCCCATAGTTCGTTCCTCTTCCTATTTACCATACTTATTATAAATATACCACAAAGCCGGACAAAGTGCAATGCTGTACGCGCCGCGCACGGATTTTTGCGGATTTTGTCAAATCCTCCAAAAGTCAGCGCAAAAATCTATAAAATCCTTACTTTTGCAAAAAGCCCGTTTGCATTGACACCGCCGTCCCTGCATGGTACAATAAGTAAAACGTAGGTAAAGTCATAAGAAGGAGTGTGCCGGGATGATGCGTTTTATTTCTGTCTTTAAAAATCACGGCACAGTGTTCTTTCCCGTCGC
>ERZ1034962.814-NODE-814-length-12173-cov-7.497854_pt1 | contig 12173 bp, 14 predicted proteins | sample MGYA00520696_ERZ1034962 | MGnify/ENA primary metagenome ERZ1034962 (study PRJEB33766, sample SAMN09781770) | gut metagenome | biome: gut microbiome | host: Homo sapiens | place: Madagascar | study: EMG produced TPA metagenomics assembly of the PRJNA485056 data set...
ATGAAGGAATTGACATCGAGAACGAGGAAAACGGCACAAAAGAAAAGATGCTTACACGAAAGCAGGTCGGAAGAATGATCACGGAAATTGGCTTGCAATCATCAGCACAGCTGATGAACGGTGTTGTTGTTGACAGCACGCAGAGTGCTGAAAAAAACGTATAATCCCCGATGAGGATGAACCAGAGCCAATAGACTTTACATGGTTCTACTTTATCGGGCGTAACAAACTCGGTTTTACATTTCATGAGGTTGGCAGATTGACACTGACAACTTTCAATCTGTATTACAAGCATTACAAAGACGATTTTGATTTTGAACTGATGCTTGAAAAGACAGGAACAACATACGCAAAAGCATACGAGAAATCACAACATGAGGACGATTGGTTCTAGGAAGGGGGTTGCATATGGCACTTGGTGGAACAATTAAATTAAAAGGCGAGAGCGAATACAGACGTGCATTAAACCAGATCACACAGAACTTGCGTGAAGTATCTTCTGAAATGAAGGTTGTCACGAGTACATATGACAAGAACGATACAAGCACCGAAGCATTGACAGCCAAGAGTGATGTGCTGAACAAGCGCCTTGAAGAGCAGAAATCGAAGCTGAAACTTGTTTCTGACCAGTACAAGACATATCAGGATGCTGTTAAACAGTCAGCAGATGAGCATGCGCAACTCGGTGAAAAGCTTGAAAGCGAAAAAGGAAAGCTTGCAAGTATTGAAGCTCAAGTTGGCAAGAACAGTCAAGAGTACAAAGAACAAGAAAAAGTTGTTAACGAATTGCAGAAGCAGTATGATGAAAGCACCGCAGCACAGGACAAGAACAAAAAATCATTGTCACAACTTGCAGTGCAGATGAACAATGCTCAAGCGGACGTCAACAAGACCACAAAAGAGATTGACAACCTCGGCAAAGAATCTGACGATAGTGCAAAGCAGGTTGATAATCTGTCGAAAAAAATGGGTGATGCTGATGGCGCATCAAAAAAGCTTGGTGATGGGTTCACTGTTCTCAAGGGAACAATGGCAAATCTTGCATCACAGGCAATCAGCAAGATTGTTGATGGATTCAAGCAGCTTGTAGGCGGTGCAGTGGACTATCAGAAGTCCATGGAGTATTACACAACATCATTTACGGTCATGACAGGTTCAGCCGATAAAGCAGGGGAAACGGTCAAGAAACTTGCTGATATTGGAGCAACAACTCCGTTTGATATGCCACAACTTGCAGATGCAACATCTTTGCTGATGAACTTTGGCTTTAGTGCTGATGATGCTGTCGATAGTATGATGATGCTTGGTGATATTTCACAGGGTAATGCAGACAAGCTGAACTCCATTGCGAGAGCATATGGAAAGATGAACTCAGCACAGAAAGTATCGCTTGAAGACATCAACATGATGATTGATGCAGGATTCAACCCGTTGCAGGAAATCTCAGAAAAGACTGGAGAAAGCATGAAAAGCCTTTACGACAGAATATCAAAAGGTACAATGTCGGTTGATGAGATCACAGAGTCAATGAAGCGGTCAACATCTGAAGGTGGTAAATACTTTCAATCAATGGACGCACAGTCTCAGACTTTGGATGGTAGACTTTCGACATTGAGTGATACGATTAATTCAAAACTTGGTGAAGCATTACAACCCATTTTACAAAAGGCCGCTGATGAGTGGATTCCAAACATCACAAACGCAATCGACAATATGGATATTGATTCTGTCGTATCTGTCATTGATGATATTGTTTCTGGCGTTGGTGATTTATTCGGATTCATCATGGATAATGGCGGTACGATTATTTCGCTTGTGGCTGGCATTGGTACCGCTATGTTAACGTGGAACGTTGTAAGCATGATTAACGGTGTGGTTGGAGCGGTTAAAGCATTTCAGCTTGCTAATGAAGGTGCATCTGTTGCACAGGCATTGTTGAACGGCGTGATGAATGCCAATCCGATTATGCTCGTTGTAACGTTGCTTGCAGGACTTGTAGCCACAATCATCACGTTGTGGAACACAAACGAGGGATTCCGAAACGCTGTTATAAACGTGTGGAATGCATTCAAGGACACGGTAGGAAATGCAATCACATCGGTTGGTGGATTCATAGACAACCTAATATCGTGGTTTCAGGCTCTTCCTGGGCGTATTGGCGCATTCCTTGGTAATGTTATAAGCAACGTACAGAATTGGGCTTCTAACATGGTTTCTAGGGCTTCTGAGGCGGGTTCTAACTTTGTCAATGGTGTTGTTTCATTTATCAGTGGCCTGCCGTCTGCTGTATGGAATTGGCTATCAAGTGCATTGACTAACGCATGGAACTTTGCGGGACAGTTGGCACAAGCAGGAGCAAATGCCGCTAGTGGACTTGTAAATAACATTATTGGGACAATTAGCGGACTTCCTGGGCAGTTGTACAACTGGGGTGTCGATATGATTCAGGGTATTGCAAACGGCATCAGGAGTGCGATTCATCATGTGACAAGTGCGGTCAAATCAGTTGCAGATAAAATCACGTCATTTCTTCATTTCTCAAGACCTGACGAAGGGCCATTGGCTGAATACGAGAGTTGGATGCCTGACATGGTGGAAGGTTTGAGCGATTCTTTAAGGAAAGCAAGTCCAGAGCTGATAAATCAGACTGAAGCACTGGCAAATGGTATGTCTGATGCATTCAATGTGAATGGTGGCATTTCGACAAGCAGTGGAAACTATAGAAACATGGTTGATGCATTCAAGGAAGCTTTATCACAGGTTAAAATCGTGATGGATGATGAGGAAATGGGACATTTCGTCGATAAAACTGTTACAAAATTGATATACAATTAAGGGGTGAAGGAATGCGAAACTATGTAGTTCAAAATGGGATTGACAGCCGATATATAAATGGATTGCTGATTCAGGAATTGCCGTCAATTAGTAAGCCTTTGATGCGTACAAGCATTGAACAGATAGATGGTCGTGATGGTGATATTATTACAAGACTAGGATATTCAGCATACGAAAAAAAAATGAAAATCGGTCTGTTTGGCGATTATGATATTGACGAAATTATTCCGTTCTTTAATACAAGCGGAACAGTCACGTTTTCAAACGAGCCAGATAGATATTACAAATATGATATTCTTGATGCTGTCGATTATGAACGCCTTATGAGGTTCAGAACGGCTGAGATCACGTATCATGTGCAACCGTTCAAATACAGCACAATCGAAAGAATGAAGGTGTTTGACAATCCAACAGGAGCTATCACTGTTAGAAATAACGGCAATTATGTTTCCAAGCCAATTATTCATATCAAGGGTTCAGGAACAATAAATCTGTCGTTGAATGGTGTGCAGTTGTTCCGTATTGATTTAAGTACATCATCCGCTATCACTATAGACACAGAAAGGCTCGAAGCGTACAATGATGATGTATTAATGAACAGATACGTTGTCGGAAATTACGACAAATTTATGCTGAAAGTCGGTCCTAATTCCGTGTCATGGGATGGACAGCTTACATATATTGCATTTGAAAATCTGTCGAGGTGGATATGATGGAAAAGACAAATCTTGAAATGATAAAAGGCGACACATTGTCATTTGCGGTTGAGATTGAGTTCGATGACAAACCGCAGGAGCTTGAAAAGGCGCTCTTTACGTGTAAAAAGAATCTTGATGATGGCGATGTCGTATTTCAGAAAACACTTGAAGATGGCATCTCATTCAGGAAGCAGGAGCGCAACAAGATGTATTACGTGGTGCGAATTGCGCCTGAAGATACGAAGGATATTGAAACAGGACATTATTTTTACGATATGCAAATTGAGATCAATGGCGATGTGTTCACTATCCTGATAGGCGCATTGAAAATACGAAATGGAATTACAGACTAGGGGGTGCATAAAATGGGCGAATACTTTACAAAACCTGTTTGTAAGGTTTTCATGCTGAAAGGCGAAAAAGGCCTGAAAGGTGATAAAGGGCCGAAAGGCGAAAATGGTCTGAATGGTAAAGATGGCCTGAATGGCGAAAAAGGGGAAGGCATTCCAACGGGTGGTATAAAAGGACAGTTTTTGAAAAAGAAAAGCAACACTGATTACGAATATGAGTGGGCTGATATTGCTCCAACCTCATCTATTTCAAATAATGAAATTGATACTATCGTGAAAGAGTAGGTGATAACATGGAACACATTACAATGCCGAGAGGTGACTTGAAAAATGTTCATTTTACCGTTCACGATGCAAACGATGCAGAGGTAAGCAAAGGATTTACTCAAATCACTTTTACGGTAAAAGCAAATACATCATCGAGAAAGATTATCATTCAAAAAAAACTGACTGATGGAACGATAACTAAAGATGGAAATGTATATTCATTCTCAATTAAGCCAGAAGATACAGACTACATTGATTTTGGTACTTATTATTATGACATTGAGCTTATCAGAGGTGACCAGATACATCAGACATTTTTAGGAAAGCTGATTATCACGGAAGAAGTCACATTTGCATGTGACACCGAAAAAGGAGTGTAAAGTATGGATGATTACAAGATTATCATGCTTGCGGATGATGATCACTTAACTGTAAAATTGGATAGCGTTTCAGTTGTCGGGACAGACGATTATAATCAACTAACAAATATTCCTAAAATCAACAATGTAGAAGTAAAAGGAAACAAAGCACTTGCAGATTATGATATTGAGAGCGCAAGCGAAGCAAAAAAAAAGTTTGAAAATTTGAACAGCGAAATAAATATACATGTAAACGATGCAGATATACACGTATCACGTACAGACAGACTTAAATGGAACAGCGGTACGACGTATACTGTTAATGAAGGAAATCTGATAATAGGAGGACAATAATGGCGGATATTTCAGAAATCACATTACCTAGCGGAGCAACTTACGACATCAAAGATGCAACAGCAAGACATGACATTAGCATTCTAAAGGGCTCTGCAACAGGTGCTATGCATTACGCAGGAGTTACAACAACGGCACTTGCGGATGGCTCTAGCACATCACCAATCAAGATCAATAATGCAGATTATACGCCATCAAATGGCGATGTCGTTATTTACAACTCGCTTGAACTTGTGTGGTCTACATCTGATAACAAGTGGCATGAGTTCGGTAGTACAGGCAGTCTTAAAGGACTGGCATTCAAGGATTCTGCGAGTGCATCATATACACCGGCAGGTTCAGTTTCCGCACCGACTGTTTCGGTTGCTGTAAATACAACGAGTGTTACGCCTATTAGTGGTGTAGGCACATTACCAAGTTTCACGGCATCGGTTTCAAATGAGGTTCTAACACTTGGATTTTCAGCAGGTTCTTTGCCAACAAAAGGAACAGCAGTAACGGTTGCCACAGGTGTTAAGTCTGCTAGTGCATCCGCACCAGCGTTTACAGGCACAAGCACAACGATAACATCAAAATAAAGGAGGTTGCTTGAATGGCTGATGTATCAAGTATCAAACTACCAAACGGGACAACATACACGGTAAAGGATTCCGCAGCCAGAAGCCATATAGGAAATGGGAGCAATCCGCATGGGGTCACAAAAGCACAAGTAGGTCTAGGCAACGTTGCAAACTATAATCAGTCAAAGGCAATCAAAAGCATTTCAAGGTCAGGAACGACATTTACGGCAACGGCACTAGACGGAACAACGTTCACGTTCACTCAGCAGGATAACAATACAACATATTCTGTTGCGACACAATCTGCTAATGGTTTAATGTCTGCGGCTGATAAAACTAAATTGGATAGTCTGAGCACAACAAGTGTATCGGCAATTCCAAATTCTGAAATCGACGCGATAGTCGCAAGTTAAGGAGGAAAAATGGCTAACTATTTAGATCAAAATGGACTTAGATACTTCTGGGGCAAGATAAAAGCTAAAATGCCTGGACCGCTTCAGGCTTACCCAGTTGGAAGTATCTACATGAGCATTAGCTCTAGCTTTAACCCGAATACATCATTCGGTGGAACATGGTCAAAGATTGCGGAAGGACATTGCTTAATACAGGCGGGAGAAAGATACGTACTTGCAAGTACTGGCGGAGAATCAACACACAAACTAACCGTCGATGAGATGCCGAGACATGCACATGCAGTTGTTAGAAATGACGGGCAGAAAATATCATCGTGGGCAACAAATGTGGCTGATGGGGACAAATGGTATATACCTGTTGACGGTAATAATACGTATGGACATACGGAATACATGGCGGATTTTCAAGGCGATAGCAACGCACATAACAATATGCCACCATACCTAGCAGTTAACATTTGGAAACGCACAGCATAAGGAGAAAGCAAAATGGAAGAAGCAAAAATGGAAGAAACAAAAAAGCTTGTCTTGAAAGATGGGACAAAATTAGAAATCAAAGAATTCAATGCTGAAGAAGGTCAAGTCTCAGTAACCATATTAGGTAGTGGATACCAGGAAGTTATAGAAGCTTTAACAGTGGAACAGATCGCAGACATCCAAATTCTAAACGAACTTGGTGATGTAGTTTTGACAGCGAAAGGATACAGCCTTGGCAACAGAATCTCTGTAAACACCAAGGAGAACACAACTACAGTAACTTTCGAGGTTAAGGAAACAAGAGAAGCTGTTGTAGACGCAACAAAGGCAATTCAGATATTGCAGAACACATCTGAGCAGAACACTGCTGACATCACAGCAATCAATGAAGCCATCGCTTCACTTGCAGAAATCGTAGGAGGAACAGAAGAATGATTAAATGGTATTTACGACAGATTCAGATGGGAAGAATGACTCTTGATGAAGTGCCTAAGAGATGGCATGATGCTGTAGAAAAAGCGTTGTCCAAGTTGTAGAAAAAAAACAGGCGCAATGAGCGCCTTTTTTTGTATAATTTAAGCGAGGTAAAATTATGATAAAACTATTTGGAACAACAGACACAGACTTTTCAAGCAACGGCGATGCAGTCATTCAGCCATTCAAAGCAAAAGCTCACAAAGAAGATAACGGCAAATTTTATTTGAATGTTGAAGCGGATATTTCTTATGCTGACCTTTTGACAGCAAATAGGATTATCGTTGCAGATACTCCACAAGGGGCACAGGCTTTCCGTATTAAGAACCCTGAAAAAACAAAGAACAAGATCACGATAAAAGCTCAGCACATATCGTATGATGCTCAAAACTATGTGATTGCAGACAGTTACGTGGTCGATAAAAATTGCAATGATGCGATGGACCATCTGAACAGCGCCACAGACAATCCTAGCCCATTTCAGACGTATTCTGATATTGCCACGATAGATTCATACAGATGTGTTAGAACATCGCTGTATGACGCTTTTAGCACGGTTGTAGAGCGTTGGGGCGGACACTTTGTACGTGACAATTACAGGTTCGCAATCATGAGTACTATCGGGCGTGATAACGGGGTTACGGTACGATACAAAAAGAATCTTAAAGAAATGACATGCACGGCAAATTGGGACAGTGTAGTCACAAAACTTATGCCAGTTGGAAAAGATGGTCTGCTTCTTGATGAGGTCTATCTTTACAGCAAAACACAGTATGATATTCCATTCACAAAAGTTGTATCTTTCAATCAGAATGTTGACCAAGACCTATACAAGGATGCAGAAGGACATCTTGATGAGACAGCATATAACAATGCACTTATTGAGGATTTGAGACAGCAGGGACAAGCATACGTTGACGAGAATTGCGTGCCAAAAGTGAATTACACACTCAAGGCTAATCTTGAAAAACTGACGGATATAGGTGATACAATCGAAGTCATTGACGAACCGATGGGTGTGGATATTACAACACATGTTATTTCGTATGATTATGATTGCATTTTAAGCAAGTATACGGAGCTTGAATTTGGGAATTTTCAGCAGAAAGTTTCTGACCTTATGGGAACAGTAAGCTCAACAATTCAGCAGAGTGTCGAAAAAAACAACTCTGCTTTACAGGTTGTGTTTTCAGATGCAATTCAACATGCTCAGGAAACAATTCTAGGAATGCTTGGAAATTCTTATGTTGTGTATGAAGGCGACAAAATTCTTGTTGTTGATGCATTGCCAAAGGAAGAAGCGCACCACGTTATTATGATCAACAGTGGTGGAATCGGATTTTCAAGTACTGGAATCAATGGAGATTTTGAAAGTGCATGGACGATTGACAATGTGCTGAATATGCAACATATCAACGTTATAAATTTAGTTGCTGACATGATAAAAGGCGGAACGTTAAAGCTTGGTTCTAACCTTAACCAGAATGGACAAATTGAAGTCTATGACGAAGCGAATAATCTGATTGCGAAGCTGGACAAAAACGGGCTGATTATGTATGGACTTGATGGTTCATATCTGGTGGTCAATAATTATGTAGGTTTTGCAGGATATGACAGAACAGGTGCCAAAACATTCTGGGTTTCAGGTGATGAGTTCCATCAAAAGAAATCTGTCATCGAGGAAGAGATCACGTTGTGCAACAAGGCGAGATTTATTCCGATAACTGTAAAAGATGGCGATACTGTTACAAATGACGGCATCGGCATTGTGGGGGTGTGATATGGCTACATCAGGAACATTCAAAACATCAACTTATGATGGTGCATGCTTACAGTTTGACTGGTCATTGAAAAGCCAAAGCACCGTAAACAATCAGTCTGTCATTTCGTGGACGTTGAAGGGTGCAGGAATCAAGTCAGGCTATTGGTACATGGCAGGCCCTTTCAAGTGTACTGTAAACGGCACTGTTGTTTATCAATCAAACACTAGAATTAAGTTATACACTGGAACGGTTGTTGCATCTGGTGAGCTTGCAATCGGTCACGATACTAACGGTGCAAAGAGTTTCAGCGCATATGCAGAGTGTGCAATTTATGTTACGAGCGTAAACTGCAAAGGTTCTGGAAGTTGGAGCCTTCCCGATATTGGCAGAGCATCACAGCCAAGTTTGAACACATGGCCGAACAATTCTCCTGATTTTAATATCGGCGATACTATTGTTGTACATATGAACCGAAAGTCAACCGTGTTTACGCACACTGTTGTGCTGAAGTTGGGTTCATATAGTTATACTATCGGCACTGGCGTAACGGATAACATTACACTTGATACAGATAGGATTGCATCTAATCTTTATGCACAAATGCCAAACAGCAATGCCATGAATGGAGAAATCATTGTCACAACGTATAGTGGCAGCACGGTTATAGGAACATCAAGCTGTGCCATTATTGCGCACGTTGTAAATTCTAATCCGACATTTGATGCTGAATATGAGGATTCAAATTCGGCAACTGTTGCAATTACAGAAAACAATAAGTACATTATCAGGAACAACTCGACATTGAAAATCAGCGTAAGCAATGCACAGGCATTAAACAGTGCCACGTTGAAATCAATTACTGCCGTAGTAAATGGTAATGCTTATACAAGCACGTTAAAAGGCTCTACAGGAGTTGTAAACGTTGGTATGGTAAATATATCATCCGATGTGAAAGTGACAGTTAAATTGACGGATTCGAGGGGAAACGAGGGCATCAGAGAAATCACGGTGCTTGTGTATGATTGGAGCTTGCCGAGTGCGATTATCAAGCTGAACCGTAAAAACAATTATTACTCAGATAGCATTTTGAATGTTAATGCGAATTATGCATCAATTGGCGGCAAGAATACAGTCGCAATCAGGTATCGAACAAAGAAGGCTTCTGACAGTTCATATGGAAGTTATGCAACCGTGCAGAATAACACCGATGCAAGCTTTACGGCTGATAACGAGTACGAGTGGAACGTACAGATTGAGGTTTCCGACAGAATAGGAAAGACAACCTACAATCTGATTCTTTCGAAGGGGATTCCGGCCGTTTATGTTGATATTAAGAAAAACAGTTTCGGCGTAAATTGTTTTCCAAAGCACAATAAAAGCCTTGAAGTCGATGGAGTGTGCATTAGTGGTAAGGTGCTTTACAACAGTGCAAGTGGAACAGCAGGAACTGTCACATTGTCAGACAGTGTGGAAAACTATACATATATTGAGATATTCTACAGATCGTCTGGTGATAATGCTTGTGGCAGCGTTAAGGTGTTCAGCCCGAACGGAAAACTTGTGCATTTAGGAACGATTCATTATATTGCGGATTATGACTATGCAAAGTTTGCTCTTGTAAGTGTGTCGGGGTCAATGATAACATTCAGCCAGAATTATCAAATCACGTTGAAGAACAACGGCTCAACGTATTCAGCAGAAAATGCAATTTACATCACTAGAGTGGTTGGATATTAAGCAGAACTATGATATACTAGGAACGTGGTGTTGTTCATGTTCACCACTTCCTTTCTCAGCTTGTCGGGGGTATTCGGCGGGCTGTTTTTTTATCTGCAAAATTCTATACTAACTTGTCATAGCCTACAGGTTAGCGTATGTTAGTACAGAAAAAAATCACCGTTTGCATTCGGTGATATATTGGTGTATATTATAGGCGTAGGGTTTAGTTGACATTTGGGCATGAAATTCTCCTAGTAATCGGCAGGCAGAAATGTCTGCTTTTTACTTGAAGAAAACTTCTATTCCATCAGGTGAAACATGGACAGAATCAAGAACATTTCGCCACAGTGTGCGCTTGTTCTCACGTGTAAGGTTGTCATATATTGAGCGCCAACCGCTGTTCAAAAATTGGTTAAGATGATCGGTACTTTGAGGTTTGAAAGATTCAAGCCTTTTTATTTTGTCTTCTGTCTCAGCGTACAGACGTTCATAGGTACTAACAGGCATACGCTTCTTGATGAAGATATAATTCAGATTATCAAGCTCTTTTCTTAATTCTTTTAATTCCTTTTCGGTTGTGTTCTTTGTTTCAGATGTGATACTTGATATTGTTGCTATATGGTCTTTAAGCAGAGTATCAAGATTAGAAAGCAGATATTTCTCCGTTGCAAGTTCCGCATAGTGTTTTTTGTGTGTGCATGTATGCACAGAGTGGGCATTGTTACATCTATAGTAATAATATCGTTTGCCACCTTTTGGATGGCTCACTCCAACCAATTTAGAGCGACATTCTGGGCATCTTAACAGTCCAGTGAATAAATATACATGTCGTTGCACTCCCGTGCGTATATTTGCCTGTAATGCGGTCTGAACGTCATTGTATGTTTCTTTCGTGATGTATGGCTCGGCGTAGTTGGAATTGCCACGATATGATCCTGCATAAAATTCATTCTTTAATATGTGCATATATGACATGTAAGGCCTAGAAAGTCCGTATTTATTGTTTACGTATTCGACAGTGTAATGGACTGATTGATGCAGGAGAAATGATGCGAAAATGTCTTTCACTATTGGTGCTTTGGATTCATCAATCACAATGCGTTTATTGCCATTTTCCGTGGCAATCCTGTAACCAAAAGGAACATTGCCAGTGATAGGTTGACCTTGTGCAATTTTGTACTCAAATACGGCTTTGATACGTTCAGAGCCTTTTTTTAATTCATGTTCTGCAAGATTGACTTTAAGGTTGAACATAAACAGACCGTTTGCAGTGGAAGTGTTTATATCGTCCTCACAAATGGAAATCATGGCAACATTGTTTTGTTGAAGGAGTTCAAGCATTTTGTTTGCTTCAAGAACGTTACGTGAAAGACGGTCAAGGCGTGTGAAGGCGATTGCATCAAGATTTTTCAGATTTGACAGCATGGCTTGCAGCTGAGGGCGTTTCATTGTGCTTGCTGAAAATCCTTCGTCAATGTAGATATGTATTAGGTTATGATCATTGTCGTTGCACCATTGCGTTATTTCTTCAGTCTGAGCCTGTATTGAATATCCATATTTCTTTTGTTCGTCAGTTGAAACACGAGCGTATCCTGCCACTCGCAGATTTTTTCTCATAAAAATACCTCCGATTGTTTGAAAATAAAAAAAGCAGTCCATACTAGCCGATGAGGGGCGGTGAAAATATGGACGCAGAAAAAATATATTCGTTGTTGTTTAATTTGTATGCTGAACAGGAAAATCTTAAAATTGATTATGAGTTAGACAACTCTTTTTTTTCGACAGATGGTTTCAATCAGAAACATTCTTGCTGTCAAGGTACAGTTTCATTATCTTCAGATACAGTTCATCCTTCTCAGGCTCAGGAAGATCGTGAAACAGAGACTCGATGCGTAGTGTGAGGT
>ERZ1034962.815-NODE-815-length-12166-cov-9.755099_pt1 | contig 12166 bp, 10 predicted proteins | sample MGYA00520696_ERZ1034962 | MGnify/ENA primary metagenome ERZ1034962 (study PRJEB33766, sample SAMN09781770) | gut metagenome | biome: gut microbiome | host: Homo sapiens | place: Madagascar | study: EMG produced TPA metagenomics assembly of the PRJNA485056 data set...
TCAGCCCGAAACAGACCGAGCGCGGCACGCTGCCCGATGCAGAGCAACGTCCGCGCCGTGGGGCAGATTTGCCCCGCCAGCGGGCGAAAGAAAAAGTCGTCACCGCCAAGACCGCACCACGAGATATTCGTGGTGTGACCCAAGGTCAGCGCCAACTGCGAACCGCCGCAAATGAAACTGTGCGGAGCATAACAACCCAAGCACAAATGCAGACCCGTACACGTCAAGTGCAGCTTGCTATCAAGAAAGCCGCCAGCAGCGCCCGCAAGACGGCTGTGGCGGTGCGCTCGGCAATACGGCATTTTCTTGTCGGCCTGCACAGTCTTGTCGCGGCCATTGCTGCAGGGATTAGCGTGGCACTCAGTATTATTATTGTCATCAGCCTTGTGGCCTTTGTGTCCGGCTCGGCTTACGGCATCTTCTTTGCCGCCAACGCGTCCAGTGCAAATACAATTACCGTGCAACAGGCGGTAGAAACACTGACAGAAGAATACCGCGACAAGCTGGAAGAAATCTCTGATACTGTACAACATGACCGCCAAGACATTACGGCCAACGATGATGTGTACTTCATCCGTTGGCAGGATGTCTTGGCGGTCTTTTCTTCGTATGTTTCAGGTGATGAGCAGGGCTCCCCAGTGGCGGCACTGACAGAGGAACAGGTGGATAAACTGCGGGAAACTATGTGGGCAATGAATGCAGTGGACTATTCCACCCACCCGGAGACGACTACCATAGACACTACCGATGAGGACGGCAACCCGACTACCACAGAAATCACCGAAACTGTCCTCGTAATCGAACTGACCCACAAAACACCCGACGAGATGGCGGCAGATTATCATTTCACCACCCGCCAGAACACCTATCTGCAACTCCTGCAAGACCCACAGTATGAGGAACTGTGGGCAGAATTGCTCGGCGGTTTTGCACAGGGCGGTGGAGAACTTATGAACCCGGACAGTACCCGCACGCCAACAGGCACCCTGCAATGGCCGCTGCCAGTCGCGGGTACGATTACCTCGCAGTTCGGTCACCGCGTGGACCCCATCACCGGCGAGGTCAGTTCCCACACCGGCACCGACATTGCCTGCGCCGAGGGTACGCCGATCCCTGCCGCGGCAGACGGTACAGTTACCGTTGCCAACGGTCTTGACAGTTGGGGCGGCAGCTACGGTTACTATATCCAAATCGACCACGGCGGCGGGCTGGAAACACTGTACGCCCACTGTTCGTCCATCTGCGTCACCACCGGTCAGCAGGTGCAGGTCGGACAAGTCATCGGCTATGTGGGTCACACCGGGCGGGTTACAGGCAATCATCTGCATCTGGAAGTAAGAATTGATGGTAATCGTGCGGATGCAATGCAATATTTCACACTATAACAATGATGGTTGGTATTACTGCTGGATTCCCGAAACAACCAACAACATTATTATCAATGCAAATGATGCAGCGGTTCAGACCAGTGATTACAAGCTGGAAAGCAAAAACGCTTGGGTTACGGTGACTGATGCAGAAAATGTAGAAATCAGTTACGATGCACAGACTACCGGTGATCTGCCTGAGTATGTGGAAAAGTTCAAGATACCGCCTGAATAAAATACTGCTATTCTATGTGGGAGATAGGGACGACACTAAATATCAAATTGGGGGGGCTGGTTAATATCCACTAGTTGATGTTGTAGATAGATGAAGTCTACGATCCACTAAGAACATATGCTTCAAGAAAGGCGCTTACTACACTGTATGCAATGATCGATAGCAACGAGGAGACATTGATTTCATGCGGTGAAACATTCGGCCAAAGTAACTACTATCTTCAAAACCACAGCGAAATGCGATGTCTGTGATGGTGTCTTGGGTACAGCAGAGCTGCTCTGCTGCACATTCAATTCGATAGTAATTTAGATATTCTATTGGAGTTTTACCGGTTACTTGACGAAACAATCTGCAAAAATATTTTTGGCTCAAATTTGCTTTGCGCGCTAAGTCCTCTAAAGTAAGCGGAGTAGCATAACGGTTGCGGATAAGGGTTAACACCTCTTTGATGGCACGAATTTGACGTGACTGGCACTGCTTTTCTGGCTTGGCCAGTAGATAAAGATGCTGAGTCAGAATTACACCCATCAACTGCCAAAGTAATCCTGTTGTTGTAAATTCATAGCCATTGCTTTCCGTCTCCATTGCCTGAAACAAGTCGCTGACGAGTTTTGCTGCTTTGGTATTTGACCGAAACATACACTCTAGTCGTGTGCCAGATGAACGTAACTCAGCGAGACGGGTACCACATTTGCTCGCGTCCGGCAAAAAGCGTTCCAGATCAAATACGATACATTCGTAGATGCAATTGTTGGGGGAACCGCCATGAATCGCCCCGTCAGGGACTAACAAGCTATCGCCGGCTGTCAAATAATACGGAGTGCCATCAACGAAAAGGTGCAGCGTACCCTGTAACACCATAATCAATTCAAGCTCCATATGCCAATGTAGAGGCATTTCGTAACGGGGGTGGGTTGGGTCAACGTAGTATAGTTCGATTGGAAAATCAAAAGAGCCACGAACTGCACTTTCGTGGCTTGCAAGATATCGCATACAATACCTCCACACAGAAAGTGAATATTATCCGATTATTTCTGAAAATACGTCAAGACAATCATCTTTGCAAGGTGATATAATCTGGAATAGCTAGCAAGATGGGAGAATACGTCATGCGTAAAAATATCTTACGTCGAGTGATAGGCGTTCTGGTTGGTGTTGTTTTGATGGGGTTTGCTATCTCATGGCTGAACCCGTGCAAGTTTGGCACTGACAGTTACACGGCAATGAACATGGCTATTTCGGAAAAGTTGGGGATATCCTTCGGCAACTGGCAGGCGGGGCTGAATGTTCTGCTGTTTTTGGTGGTTTTGGTATGTGGTCGCCGCTATATAGGGGTGGGAACCTTTGCCAACATGTTCTTGGTGGGATATTCCTGCGATTTTTTTACCTGGGTCTGGAACCAGGTATTACCGGCAGATTTTTTCGCAACATTTACCGTTCGGGTGTTGGTAGCAATCCCGGCGCTGTTGCTTTTCATTTTCGCCGCTGCTGTGTATATGGATATGGATTTGGGCACTGCGCCGTATGATGCGCTGTCGTTTATTTTACACGGGGCGATTGGAAAGCGAATACCTTTCAGTGTACTGCGCATATTGTATGACCTGTGTGTGATTATGTTGGGATACTGTTTTGGCGCTCCGTTTGCTGGGGTGACGCTTGCCATGGCTTTTCTTTTGGGACCGGCTGTATCAACAGTTGGTCGCTGGCTGGGAAGAATGACCGGTAACATCCGATGAAAAAATAAGGAGTTTACCAAGGATTTCCATAGACGGTGTTTTTTGTCTGTGAATGATAGCATACTTGAAAACCAGGAATTCTACGCTATACTAATGGTACTATCCCTATTACCTCATGGAAGCGATCTTCCGTCTGGAAGGCCGCGAACTTGCGATTTTTTGATAAAGGAGCCTACTATGAAGATCGATTTTCAAACCAAAGGTCGCCCGTTGCCTCATACCTGGTCCTGCTGCGTGGGAGCAGGCCGAGCCAATGAAGGGCTGCGGGCCGACTGGCAGCAGCACCTGGCCATGGTCAAGAAGGCATGCGGGTTCCGTTACCTGCGCTTTCACGGGTTGTTCCACGATGATATGCATGTTTACACAGTGGAAAACGGCGTGACCCACTATAATTTTCAATATGTGGACAAACTGTTCGATGCCATGCTGGACCTAGGGGTTCGCCCCTTTGTGGAACTGAGCTTCATGCCCGAAGCTCTGTGTTCCAACGACCAGACTCTATTCTGGTGGAAAGCCCGGGTCGCTCCGCCCAATGATTTGGAAAAGTGGGCTGATCTGGTGGAACACACGATTAGGCACTGGTTGGAACGCTACGGAGCTGACGAGGTGCACCAGTGGTACTTTGAGGTGTGGAACGAACCAAATCTGGATGCTTTCTGGTCCGGCACCCGGTCCCAGTATTTTGAATTGTACCGGGTGACGGTGCAGCGCATTAAGGCTATCGATCCTGCACTGCGGGTGGGCGGCCCTGCCACGAGCAATTATGTGCCGGACGCCCGCTTTGATGGCGAGGTAGAGAACATAGCTGAACAGATGACCTTTAAGGTGGATGATTTGGACAGCCTGCAGTGGCATGGCGTTTGGATCGATACTTTTTTGCAATTCTGTGCAGAAAATCATCTGCCGGTGGATTTTGTTTCCTGCCATCCCTATCCGACGGATTTCGCTCTGGATGGCCACGGAGAGAGCAGTGGACGTACCCGCGGTCGGGATTCCTTGTATCAGGATATTCTCTGGCTGAAAGAAGCGGTGGCTCGCAGTGCTTATCCTGATGTGGAACTCTATTTGACCGAGTGGAGTTGCAGTCCTTCTTCCCGGGATTACAGCCACGACTATCTGCCCGCAGCTGCTTATGTGCTGCGCAGCAACCTGCGCTGTGCGGGCATGGTTGATGCCTTGTCCTACTGGACCTTCACCGATGTGTTTGAGGAAGTGGGGGCTGGTCCAAAGGCGTTTCATGGCGGTTTCGGCATGATTAATCTACAGGGCGTCAAGAAGCCGGTGTTTCATGCCTACCGTATCTTGAATGAATTAGGCGATTGGTGTCTGGAGGAGGAAGAGGGCTGTATCGCGACCCGCAAGGGGAATCGTCTGAACATGGCTTTCTATCATTATCCGGATGAAGTTGCCGGCACGGTACCCATGTCGATGTATCCGGATCAGTCTGTTGCCCGGGGCTGCCAGCAGACAGGCAGTGACCGTCGTTACCGGATTTATGTGACCGGTTTAAAGCCTGCTGAGCACTACACCTTGCGGTTGCTCAAGCGGGACAACATTGCCGTTAACTTGTGGAACGCCATGGGAGCGCCCACTTCACCCACTCGCGAACAGGAAGAGGCTCTTCAGTTCCAGGGGGATTTTATGGAGCAAACTGTCTTTACAGTGGGGGATGACGGTACACTGGAAATAGACTTCACGGTTCCGGCTTGGACTATCGGCCAGCTTGTGTGAACCTTGGTCTAAGCAATAAGGAGAAATACAGATGGAACTTTGGTACCGGCAACCTGCTAGGAACTGGTGTGAGGCACTGCCCTGCGGCAATGGCTGTCTGGGCGGCATGGTGTACGGAGATCCGGCGCGAGAACACATTCAGTTGAATGAGGAAACCGTCTGGAGCGGACCGGCGATGCACCGGCTGAATCCCGATGCAAACGCGAACCTGCCCCTGATTAGGAACCGGCTGCAGGCTGGGCGCATTCCTGAAGCGGAAGCACTGGCTGTGCAGAGCTTATCCGGCATGCCGGAGTCCGGGCGGGCGTATCAAACACTGGGGGACCTGTGGTTGAGCTTCGAAGGAATTGATTCCTACAAGGATTACCGCCGGTCACTGGATCTGGAAAACGGTGTGTTGCGGGTGGAGTTTTCCGCCGGGGAAACCCATTATACGCGAGAGGTGTTTGCTAGCGCGCCGGATCATGTGCTGGTGATTCGTCTGCAAGCCCACGGACCGGACAGGATGAAATTCAATGCCCGGCTGACACGGCCGGGATGGCCGGATGTGGCAGGACATTGCGGGGATAACTCTATCCGAATGGCGGGCAGTACGGGAAACGGCGGTGTACACTACTGCGGGATGCTTACGGTTTCGGAGATTGATGGCAGATGCCATACGGTCGGAGAATTTCTCTGTGTAGAGAATGCCCGTAGCATTGTACTGTTGTTTGCGGCGTCTACCGGGTTCCGCGAACACGACCCCGACGCCGCTTGCGAGGAACGACTGCAAAAGGCGGCGGCACGACCGACCGGCGATCTTTATTCACGCCATCGGAAAGAGTACAGGATCTTATATGGTGCGATGAGCCTGTGTCTGGAAAATCAAGGGGAACAGCGCCCCACCGACGAGCGTTTGCAAGCCTACGCGCAAGGTATGCAAGATCCGGGGCTGGAAGCACTCTATTTTGCGTATGGACGCTATTTGTTGCTTTCGGCTTCCCGCCCTGGAAGCTTGCCTGCTACGCTGCAAGGAATTTGGAACGACCAGTTGGACCCGCCTTGGGGATCGCGATACACCATCAACATCAACATTGAGATGAACTACTGGCCTGCGGTGCCCGCAGGCTTGGAAGAATGTGAAAAGCCGCTGTTTGAATTTCTGCAAAGATTGGATTCCGAAGATACCGGAAAACGGACTGCTCGAGAAATGTATGGTTGTCGTGGTTTTGTGGCTCATCACAACACCGATCTGTATGCAGATACTGCGCCTCAGGATCAGTATATTCCTGCCAGTTACTGGGTTATGGGAGCAGCGTGGCTGTGTACCCATATATGGAGACATTACACCTACACACAGGACATCGCCTTACTGGAGCGGTATTACCCTGTGTTGGAGGATTGTGTACGATTTTTTGCGGACTTTTTGCAGCCGGATGAGGAAGGTTACTTGGTGACCAGCCCTTCCGTTTCTCCTGAAAATACCTATATTTTGCCGGACGGTACTAAGGGATGTCTGTGTGAAGGCCCAACCATGGACAATCAGATTTTGCGGGAATTGTTTGGTGGTTTTGGAAAAGCCAGCAAGGTACTGGGGCGAACAGGGGAACTGGTAGAAACCGCGAGATGGCTTTGCAAAAAGTTGCGTCCTACACAAATTGGTGCTGATGGTCGCCTGCTGGAATGGAAACACCCTTATGAAGAGGCAGAGCCGGGGCATCGGCACATCTCTCACCTGTATGGGCTGTATCCCGGGCGTGAAATCACCCCTGACAAACCGGAATTGTTTGCCGCCGCCCGCCGTACTCTGGAAACCCGCTTGGCTTTTGGCGGAGGGCACACCGGCTGGAGCCGTGCATGGATCGTGGGCTTGTGGGCCCGGCTGCGGGACAGTGAAAAGGCACACGAGAATCTCCGGGCTTTGTTGTCTCGGTCCACTTTTCCAAATTTAATGGATAGCCATCCTTGGGGCGAGGATAGTGCGGTGTTTCAGATTGACGGAAATCTGGGAGCGACAGCGGCTATGCTGGAACTGCTGGTAGACAGCAGTGAAACGGAGACCCGGTTACTGCCGGCTTTACCTGCAGCATGGAAAGATGGTGAGGTTAGAGGAGTGCGCTTGTGTGGTGGCGCAATATTAGATATGAGCTGGCATGGTGGCATATTGCAAATGGCAAATTTATATGCTCGGTGTGATTTTGAGCAAACGATTTGTTTAGGTGATCGCAGTGTGCGAATTCAGTTGAAAGCGGGAGAACGCTGCTGCCTGAATGGTCTATTACAGACCAAAGCGGAATAATTGTACACAGGCGGCTCTTTCATCCACGTCGGAGGACTCCACGGTGAAGCCATGAACTGCATGGCAGGCTGACGTTTCTGCGCTTCTTTTACCCACGGAATCAGGCACGCTTTGTCGCGCTCTATTGAGAAATGTTGTAACTCGTAGTCACCGGGGACTTCATCATAGCTGTACCACCCATGCGCAAAGTCACTCCGCCCCTATGGGCAGTCGGCAAAATGTGAAGTTGCAGCCATTTGCGGAAAACAGCGCATCGTTTATGAGGTTCTTTTCTTCATCGCAAAGCCCTTGTAAGGCGTTTGCGCCCAGTTCACTAAAGCATCCGCCGAATCCGCGTATTGTCTGCCGCAGTTCTCCCTGCTGTATTTCAATGCTGTCTGCCTGTGCGGTTTTCTGCGCATTTTCTGTCACCCATTGGCGCATCGGTGTGGTTGAAACAATCATAGATTCCTCCTGTAAAAACGGTCCGGCAAACACCGGACCACAAAATATTCAGTGATTTTTCGTAAGCTTTTGCCACGCGCGGTAATAGCGTCGGCCAAATGGTCAAACAACAAATCGCCGCGCTGCCATTCGGTAATACTGGTGCCGCCATCGGCACAGGGAATCAATCCGATCGGTGCCACATCCTTGCTGTACTGTTCTGCAAAACTGGTGGCAAGGCAGGCGCCGCTTTCCGGGCGGTCCGGGGGTGATGGGTTCCTGCAGCGGCTGCCAGCGGCCCATGCGAAGCATGGAGCAATTTTTCGAGGTTACTGCCGTGTCCTGTGTCAAATCCCCGCGTCCGGCCATATTTGACTGACCAACCATTAAAAAGGAGTGTATCGTTTCTTCCATTTTACCCGCCTCCTCATACTGTGGTGATGAGTGCTTCGCAGTTTCCCTCTATTGCATATGCCCCACTGTTCGCTTCAATCAGGAAACTGTCACCTTTCTTGACGTTCCACTGCTGTTCGCTGCAAGTCAATGTACCCGCTCCCTCTGTAATCAGAATAGAAACGAAAGATTTTCCGTCTGCAGCTCCGGAAAAACCGCCTTTCACTGCATCCACTGTAAAATAGTCGCATTTTGCCAGATGTCCGTCAAAATTGTACTCTGCCGGCGGTGTGCGTAATGTCACGTCCAACGCTTTTTCAATATGCAGCGTTCGCGGCTTTCCATCTGCGCCAATGCGTCCATAGTCATAGACACGGTAGGTCACATTCGAGTTCTGCTGCACCTCGGCCACGACAATGCCCTTGCAGATGGCGTGCAGCGTGCCCGACGGAATAAAGAAGCAGTCGCCCTTGTGCACGGGAACGGCGTTCAGAACCTCCGTCAGCGTGTTGTTTTGGATGCGCTCGACAAACTCCTCTTTGCTGATTTCGTGGTCAAACCCGTAGTACAAGAACGCCCCCGGCTCACAGTCCAGCACATACCACATCTCGGTCTTGCCGTACTGGTGCTCGTTTTTCAGGGCGTAGTCGTTCGACGGGTGTACCTGAATCGACAGATTGTTCTTCGCATCGATGAATTTCGTCAGAATCGGGAACTGTTCAAATTTTGCGCAGTCCGTACCAAGGCAGCAGGGGTGGGCCGCCACATAGTCCGCCAGCGTTGTGCCATCGGCAAGATAGCTCGGGCCGTCCGGGTGGCAGGACAGCACCCACGCTTCGGCTAAGGGGTCAAGGTCGCTCTGCACGCCGAAATCGGTCCGCAGGCGGCTGCCGCCCCACAGGTAGTCCTTGCAGCTCGGCGTTAATTTGAGAATTGCCATACAATCACCCCTCCGTTCCCCAGACTTCGATCTGCGTCAGCGCCGGAAACGGCGATGCATCGGCAGCCTTTTTCAGTTCAAACAATTTCAGGCTCTGCACGGTGCGCGGGGCGATGGCAAACGCCTGCGGAGCGGCGGTTTTGGTCAACTGCAAGACCTCGCGGCTGCCGTCATCAAATTCTACAGTAGCCTGCGTCCAGTAGCTGTCGTGCGGGAAGTCAGCACGCAGCGTCAGCCGCAGCTCGTCCACCGTGACCGGGCGGCCAAATTCCACGGTCAGCGCGGCGTTCGGGTCGCGGTTGATGCCCCAGCTTTGGTAGGGCCATGTGCCGTGGGCATCGTTCTCATAAATGCCGTCCACGGCATTGCGCGCGGCAAAGACAGCCTCGCCGCGCGTTTCCACATTGGCGGATGCGTGCGGGTAAAACCCGTGGCTGCCGTGGCAGTCGTAGGGGTTGAACCCGAGGTTCCGCCGCGCGGCGACTTCCTCCGCCGTGGCAAGGCGGGCGCGCAGCAGATGGCAGGTGCCGATAAAGCTGCGTGGGCTGTAATTTATACGGTTATCGGCGGGCGGGATCGGGAAATCCAGCCCGCGCTCCCTGATGTATACGAGCGCCGGGGGCATCGTATCCTCGAGCTGCACCACACAGTACAGACCCGGCTCGTCGCACTCCAGCGCGATCCAATCGCCGTCCGCGTAGGGGGCTGTATGCACAAGCGAGATGCGCTCCCCCGCGCGGCTGACGGACAGCGTGTTCCCCGCTGCACCGATGACTTTCAGCTTGATTTCTGCCATGCTTCACACCTCCTGCTTTGCCAGCAGTGCCGCGCCGATGACACCCGCCCGGTAGCCGAGCGTGCAGGTCGTGATGCGGGTATGCTTTTTGGCAAAGGCACTGCCAAACACCATCGGCGCTGCGGCGGCACGCAGCGGCTTTAGCAGGTTTTCGCCCTGATTGGCCACGCCGCCCGACAGCCCGATGACCTCCGGGAAAAAGATATTGATAAGATTTGCCACGCCGACTGCCAGATGGTGAATGTAGTCGTCCGCAACGGCTTTGGCGGCGGCATCCCCCTGCGCAGCGGCATCAAAAACCGTGCGCCCGTTGACATCTGCTTCGGTGGGTGCCAGTGTGTTCAGCAGGCTTTCCGGGTGGGTGCGGCGCGCCGCGCGCGTCATGCGGATCAGCGCCGTGGCACTGGCAAGGGATTCAAGGCAGCCGCGCCGCCCGCAGGTACACAGCGGGGCATCGGGCGTGTCGGCAATCACCATATGTCCGGCTTCGGATGCCGCGCCGGTATAGCCGGTCAGCAGCTTTCCGCCCAGCACAACGCCCGCACCGACGCCGGTGCCGAGCGTCAGGATCACCGCGCTCTGCGCCCCTTTGGCGCAGCCCGCCAGCGCTTCCCCGAGGGCAGCTACATTGGCATCGTTGCCAAGGCAGACAGGCAGCCCGGTTTTGGCTTGCAGGTAGTCTGCCATAGCAAAATTGTGCCAGTCGAGATTGTTGGAGTAAAGCACCACGCCGTCACACACCGTGCCGGGGCAGCCCACGCCAATGCCGGCGACCTGCTCCCCCGCGCTGAGCTGCAAGCACAGCGCGGCAATATCGTCACAGACCTCCTGCGCCGTGCGGGGCAGGTTGGTGGGGGCGGCGGCTTCATTTACAATTTCGCCGTTTTCGCTTACAAGGGCGGCTTTGATGTTGGTGCCGCCCAAATCCACACCCAAGTACAGCATAGGGTTCCTCCTCCTTCATCGCTGTTCCTCATAGTCAAAACAGGCAAAATCCGCGTGGCTTTGGTGAGCATCCATATCCTGTGCGCAGATGCCGACCATCGCGCCGGTGAAGGCGCACCGCCCGCGGCGGGTTTCGACATAATCATCACTGAGATGGTCGGCGGGCTGAACCCCGCCCAGGGGCTGCCAATCGCCGTCCGCTTTGTAATAAAACTGCGCCTCTGCGCCGTTTACGCACACCTTCAGCGAAATTTCGCCGTCCGGCAGGGGGACTGCCTCACTGCCGTAGGTGAAATCCTTGTAGTCGCACCGCAGAATTTGCAGTGTGCGGGCGTTGATGCGCTCGTCCCATGTGATATAGGCGTAGATCCAGTTGCAGGTGTCGTAGAACAGCACCAGCCCCGCCACCTGCTGAAAATTCTGCGGTGCAAAGTCGATTTTTGTCTGTGCTGTAAATGCAAAATGCTGCCAGCGGCGGGCAAACAGCGTCTGCTTGTGGTGGCTGGAGAGCGTCTGCCCGCCGTAGAGCCGCAGCCAGCCGGGGCGGGCGGTCAGGCTGTAATCCGTTTCGGGCGTCAGCGGGGTGCGCAGCGTCTTAAAGGTGTGGGGCAAGCCCTTGTCCGGCGCAAAGGTCACGCGTTCGCTGTGGTCGAGAATCTGCTTGGCATCCCCTGCCGCTTTCGGCGCAGGAATGACCAGATCCGGGTGGTGCGTGCCGTTGGCAAGGCGCGGCCAGCCGTCCGCCCACTCGATTTTTTGCAGGGCGGTTTCGCGCCCCAGCGTGCAGTTTCCGCGCTCCGTCAGGGGGCGGGCGCAGATGTGGGTGATGTACCACTCGCCGCCGATCTCGACAAAGCAGGCGTGACCGCTCTTTTGCAGCGGGTTGGCGGCATCGTCCCGCGCGGTCAAAAGCGGAAAATAGGGCGAATCCTCCCACGGACCGTCCAGCGTTTTGGCGCGCGCGACCGTGGCGGCGTGCAGGTAGCCCGTGCCGCCCGCCGCGCAGAGTAGGTAATACCAGCCGTCTTTTTTCAAAATCTGCGGCCCTTCGCAGACGCCCAAGCTTGTGCCTCGATAAAAGTGCTTGCGCTCGCCCACAAGCTGGCGCGTGGCGGGGTCAAACTCTTGAATGACGGTCCCCGCAAAGCCGGGGTTTTCGAGCCGCCAGTCAAACAGCATATTCAAAAAATAGTGGTGTCCGTCGTCATCGTGGAACAGCGCCGGGTCGAAGCCGCTGGCGGTGACAAGGGTCGGTTCACTCCACGGACCGGTGATTTTTGGCGCAGTGACGACATAGTTCAGGGTATCCTTGAAGGCAGTCG
>ERZ1034962.819-NODE-819-length-12100-cov-3.857700_pt1 | contig 12100 bp, 25 predicted proteins | sample MGYA00520696_ERZ1034962 | MGnify/ENA primary metagenome ERZ1034962 (study PRJEB33766, sample SAMN09781770) | gut metagenome | biome: gut microbiome | host: Homo sapiens | place: Madagascar | study: EMG produced TPA metagenomics assembly of the PRJNA485056 data set...
TTTGGCTAACGTCGCCAAGCTCCTCAAGCTGCTTTGACAAGCTTTGGGAATCGGTGCGCCCGTCATCGGCCCACCACTTCTCGGCGATATCGCCGTAGATGTCCAGGTCGGCGGTATCGCCGTCCTGCACCAGCTGGAAATACTTCTTCATCGTCATTTGTTATCACCTCCTTGCTGCTGCAATTGCCTTAGCACGTCCTCTATGGCGCCCAGATTCTTGGTCATCATCCGGGATGACGTCGTCTCATCGTTGACGCGTTCGCGGCCCAGGGACTCGAGCACATCGTCGATGGTGAGAACGCCGCTCGATACCAGGTTCATGACGGCCGGCGCGGCGTCGAAGATATCTATGTGCTTGATGGTGGACGTGTCGACCTTGACGCGGCTCCCCTGGCACACCTCGGAGAGCGAATAGTTCTTGCGCGTCATCTCATCGGAGAGCATCTGCGCCTCGGGGTCAACCGAGAACGTGAGCATGGTGTTCACCAGATCGCCCATGTTGGTCATATCGCCGTACATGATTGACTTCGGGATTTTGAACGCCACGGCGCACGCATCGTAGATTTCCTTGCGAAGCTCAGTGATGTCTGCGGGTTCCGTCTTGTTCTCGATCTTCACAGGCTCCAGGCGCTGGCCCTTCGTCTCCATGTACACGCTGTTTGCGTTGCCGATGAACGTTTTCAGGTTGGCTTTGAGCATTTCCTGCAAATCGCCCTCATCGGCCCTGGTGCCGGTCGGCGCGCGCTCGATGGATACCTTGTACTTCTGGCCGCATGTGTTGCGATACGCCGTCATCGCCTGGCCCATCATCTGGGCGTACTGGTCGAGCGTCTGTTCGACGTAGCTGGATATGTTGCGGTCGTTCAGCTTGAAGTACATGCAGTTGTTCGCCGAGAACGGCTTGCTGTAGCCGTATCTTTCAACGGATATGTTCGTGAAAAGGTTGTTTCCCAGCTGTCGTTCCTGCTGCGTGAACCCGTCTGCAACGTAGAATCGCCCCCTGATGGGGACCACGAGCGCCTCGCCGGTGCGGCAAAGCCGCTCCATGAAATAGTTCCAGAACTGGCTGGCCGATTGGTTAGGATTAGGGTCGTAGTTGAGCCGGTACCATAGCTCGTTTCGGGCCTCTTTGCCGTGCTCGTACACGCGTATGGTGCACATGGCTATGGCGTTCGCCTTGTACGATATCGCCGTTTCCAATGCGCACAGCTTGAAGTAGGCGGCAGCGGCAACATCCGCCGAAACCACTCCCCCGCCGCCTGCGGCTGGCTTCATCTCCGGCGTTTTCACGCGCAGGCTCAAAAATTCTAACAGTCCCACGGCATCACCTCCTTTCTTAGAACGTCAGGGGTGCCATGAACTCTATCTCGGAGGTTTCGGGCAGCTGGTCGGACGCCGTGAAGGCGGCGGCAAGCGCCATGAACCCGTCCGTTTTCCTAGATTTGGGCTCGATTTTCTCATAGCTGTAGTTGCCGTGATCCGATGCGACCAGCTTCACGTTGTTGGTGTACCAGCGCATCATGGGGTCTTCTCCCCAGGCTATGGTGCCGTTGAGAAACGCTGAGTTGATGACGGGCTGCACCTGCATCAGATCGGACGGACGCGCCAGCTTCACCGTCTTCTCCTTGGCGGAAAATCCGATTTCGTCGAGCGCCCTCATGAACGTGGTGTGGCGGTAAAAGTCGATTGCTCCGCCCAGCACGTCGTATTCGGCCATCTGCTCGTAAATCCAATCGCAGACTAGCGATGGATGTATCTCCACGTCGTCCACGTACTCCAGGATTCCCATCTGCTCCCACTCGTCGAGCGGCGCGCGGATGCGCGGCAGGTCGTTTGACCGCTTGCATACCCACGAATGATGCATCGCCATGTATTCGCCGTTTCGGCGGAACAAAAGCGCCGCCGCCACGAAGTCTTGCGTCTTCGCGAAGTCGATGCCGAACACGCACGGCATGCCGCGAAGATCGGGAAGCGCGCGGCTGGCGGTTTTCAGGTTCTCGTAATCGGTCACCTGGTAATCAGGATTGCCTGACGGCAGATTCATGCGCTTGGTCATGAAGTCGGCGTTTCCTGCCGGGTTTACCAGAAAATCGGCGTATTCCTCCTCGATTTGCTGCATGAGCACGGGAAGGTACGGCAAAGAAGGGCATGCTTTGGGCCACATGGCCTTGTCGTGCACCTCTTCGGCGGCGTCCAATTTCCAGATAAGCGGCAGAAAGCCGTTGTCAGGCATCTCGCCCGCCAGGATGCGCCGGGCCTTTTCGAGCAGGTTGTCGAGCACGCCGTCGCGAACATCGCCGTCCGTGGTGGTGTACAGGCGGCGCGGATGCGGCTTCTTGCCCAGGCCGGTCGTGAAAACCTTGATGTTCCGCCAGTCTTGGTAGGCGTGCACCTCGTCGAAGATGACCATGCCGGAGCGCAGGCCGTCCTTCGATTTCGGGTTATCGGTACGGTATTTGAGAGTCGAGTTCGTCGAACGGCATGTGATGTGCTCGAGGTTCCACTTGAAGCCCTTCTGGAACTTCGCGCGCTTGCCGGTGTTCTCCAGGATGTTCCACACGTCCGAGAACGACGTCTTGGCCTGCTCCTCCGAGTTTGCGCATATGTCTACGTCGTAATCCCGGATGCCGTTGACCTTGGTGAGAGCGCAGAACGCAACGAACGAGTCATATCCGTTCTTACCGCCGCCGCGCCCCATGTAGACAAGCTCCTGCGACCATCGAGGAGTGCCGTCCGCCTTGAAGACGCACATGAACAGCGTGAAGGCGAACCACTCCCACGGAAACAGGTCGAACGGGAAGTATTTCTCGTACGATCGGTACCCTTCGATGCGCTCGTAGTCGATTATGAGCCGCTCGTTGGCGAACACATTGCGCAGATAGGCCATCAGCTGATGCTGCTCCTTGCATGCCGGGACCTTTCCGGTCTCGACCATGCGCATGTATTCGCTTATCTCGGGGCATGTGATGCGCTTGCGCTTGACGGCGCGGCTAGAATTCGCTCTCGTCATCGTCTTCACCGCCGGAAGGGACGACAAGCCTGCAGCGCGATGTTACCGTAAGACCTAGGGCGGACGCGCTCGTATGAGCCTGCTTGAACGCCTTATCCTGGGCAACCTGCAGGCTTTTGATACCGTCAACATCATCTAGCTTCACCAACTTACTCGTAAGCGATTCAAACAAACGTTCTGATACCAGATACCGAGCGAGCAAATCGGCATCCGGCTGGCCGAACTGCTCGGGCATGATGTCGCTGAGCATCTCGGCGTAGCGGTAGAACGCATCGACCAAATCGGGCCACTCGCTGAGATACTCGGGGGCCTGCACCGCGCGAAGGTGCGGCGGCACGGTCGCTTCCTCGGCCTTGCGGCGCTCCTTCTCGGCTCGCGTCAGATGCGATTTCCCGCGCGCCACGATCACATCAACGGGCTGCTTATGACGTCCTGCCAACGGCCCCACCTCCTATCGATTTTTCCCAAAAACGGAGAAAAAGTCAGCCTGTCGGGTTTCCACCCCCGTTGCCTTCCCCTCCCTTAAAAGGGGGCTATGGGGTGCGTGGGGTATGCCGCTTTCGGCTTCTCCTCGCACCGTGCCGCATGCTCAGTCCCACCGTTCGGCCGTCACGTCTTTCCGTCTGCTTTTCTTCGCGCTCCGACGCTCTCCGTTGCATCTGTCGTGCGCTTCGTTGTGGCATCGGTTGCACAGAGGGTGCAGCACCTCTCGCCGCGTGCCGTCGGGGCCTTGCACCCATCGGGTGAGCGCCAGCCCCGGGAACTTGCGCACCTCCTTCTCGTGATGCACCGTGTCGGCTCGCGTGTACTTGCCCTTGGCGGCGCACGCCTCGCACTCGTTGCCGTGATCGCGCATGACCTGCGCCTTGAGGGCGCGCCATTCCGGCGTCTTGTAGAACGCGTACAGCTTCCCTTGGCTCTCCAGCTCGCGTATCCATGACGCGAGCGGCCTGTCAGTCGGCACGTGCGTTTAGCTCACCTCGTTTCAGGGCATAAGAAAAGCCCCGCTTTCGCAGGGCTTCCCGTGGTACTATGTGCTTGCTTGTTTGCGGGGCCGGGGATTTCTCCCCGGCCTTGTTCGTTTAATCCTTCAGCGTCTCGATGATGGTGTCGAGCTTTCGCTTCCAGGCTTCCGCGTCTCCCTCCAGGCCCTTCAGCTCTTCGAGGTGCAGCACCAGCATCCTCTTGAAGGTTTCGAACTCTTGGTTGTTCATCTCTTCTTGCCTTTCGTCCATGGCTCGGGCCTTTCCCTTGCCGGTGTCTATATTATACTATATAGCCATCAGCAAGTATATAGTAAACTACATAGGTTTTTGGATTTCTTTCCTAATCAGCCGCTTGATCTCGGCGTTCACGTTGCCGCAGTTCTCCAGGTACTCGATGACGTCCTTGTCCGTCTCGTTGTTGCACCTGCAAACGAACGTTCGCATATGGTTCTTGATGTACTTCACCGTGGCCTTCGTCTGCGCCGCCGTTGCCATAGAATCACCCCCTCTCGGCTGCGATTAGTATACTATATACGCGCCTTTGGGATGACGGCATGGAACAGGAAAGCCGCCGGTGCCACTGACGGCTCCGACGGCTTTCATGCTGCTTACGCATTGCTGTCTATGTCGAACCCGCTACTCGAGCGTCCCACGAGTTTGCACCGACCGCTCTTGTCGCTTTCTCGACGTGTACAAGATAACAGCTTACCCCCGATTAAATGCGATTAAGTTGCCGAATCGGCTACATGAACCGCCATGCGCACCTGAGCGCGTTTCGGTGGATGTAACGCTCGTTGCTCTCGGAGTATCCCATGTCGTGAGCGGTGTTCACCGCCCCCTTGCCGTCTATGTACCGGTAATGGAGACATTGGCCCCAGATGTCGTTCGCCTGGCCCACGCGGTTGATGACCCTTCGAACCTCCGCCCTGGCGCGCTCCCATTCGGCTATCTCCGCCGGTATGCGCTCGGCTATGTCGCACAGCCTGGCCACGCCTTCGGCCATCTTGTCCCCGACGGACGAGCTTCCGCCGCCGCCTTCGCCGCCGGTCGATGCCGTGATGGAGTACACCTGGGATTCGATGCGCTCCTTCTCGGCGATGAGGCTCTCGATGTTGCGCGTCGCGCGCTGGTAGGATTGCAGGTAGCGGCGCACCTCGGATTCGTTGTAATCAGTCAATCAGTCACCTTCGCTTTCCGTCGTTTTCGGCTTGCATCCGGTGAGAAGCGCGTGCAGCCGGGTAAAATCAGGTTCGGAAAGGTGCCAGCATCTCCCGCTGAACATCTCCACGGAGTGCGTTTCGAGATGAATCGCCTCTATGCGCGATGCATCGATCTCGACCGTGGTCCCGTTTTGGCACACTGCACGATACCAGCTGCTATATACCGTCGCTCCCATATGGCTACCTCCCTTCATTGCGTTCGTCTTCGCACGCTCCTGCGGCGACGCACGCCCATGCGAAGAACGCGAGCGATACGGCAATTCCGCCGAAGAAGCACCCGGCGATGAACCATCCTGCGGCGCTCATTCGCGCACAACCTCTCGCCCGCACTTCGGGCAGTAATTGAACGTCCCCTTGATGCGGTAGCCCTCGTAATCCTCGACGCGGCTGCCGCACTCGCTGCATTCGAAGCCGTTGTCGCAGGCTCCCATCTCGTGCCAGTCGTAGACGTTTCGACACGTCGGGCAATCAATGAGATCTGCCAGCAGATGGAATATATCCCCCTTGCCGACGACCGCGCGGATTGCGCTGAGCGCCATGGCATTGTGCACTTGCGGTGAGCGCAGAAGCGGCACCCTGTCAATATGCTCGTCGAGACCGCGCAGCTTTGCCGCAACCTCTCGGCACTCCTCGTCGCTAACGCTCATAAATAACCTCGATTCCGTTGCGCACCGCAATGCTCTGCACCGTGGTGCATTCCTCGTCGTCACGCCATTCGCCGCAAAGGTACAGCCTGCCGCATCTGCTCAGGGAATCGAGGTCCCTGGAGATCCGATACAGCAAAGCGGACTTAATCTCCAACAGCGCCAGCTTATGCTCGGTGATGGTGTCGACCATCCCGTTGACGTTGTGCGTCGGCAGGTAGCCGTCCCTGAAAAGCCTTTCGTTGACGGCTGAAAGCATCTCCTTGTTTTGCTCTCTGGTTTTGCCCATAGTCGGAAAGAGGACGAATACGTCTTTACTCATCTGCATCCTCCTCGTCCCTAATCGGCTCATCGCCGCACCACCCCTCCGGCATATCGTCGACCCTGCGCTTGCTCGTGTACGTGATATCGATGATTCGCTCGAGAATGAACTGCTTCCCGCAGCTCGGGCATTCGTACGCATCATCGTATTCGCCCTCGAACTCCCAGCTGTCGGTGTCTACGTATCCGCACCAGGGGCAAGTGATCTCATCCTTATGCCATTGTTCGTTTTCCCATGCGTGTTCGCGTTCGAACCGCTTCTCACAATCGTCGCACCACGAACGCCCGAGCTTCCCCGCGATGGGGCCGCATGTCCACGGCTTGAAGTTCGGCGTGGGCTTGCCGCATAAATCGCACGTGTGCATCTCGCTCATGGCAAGCCCCTTACTCGTAAGCTTCCGAAGCCCGGCGACCGACAAGGGCCGATACCGTCGCTTTGCTCAGGCCGTAATCATCGGCCAGCTGCTCGACCAGGCGGCGGAGCAGCTTCGCGGACTGGTCCGCGCGCCCTCCCTCATCCTCGGCGCACCAGATATCGAGTTGCGCGTCAGCCGCGCAGAGGAACCTCTCATCTTGCTTGATAATCATCGAAACCTCATCATGACCTCTACCGTTCCGCCGTCCGGGTCTATTGCCTGCACCCGGACATCTCGGGGCAGGTTCCAATCAGCCTCCTTGTCGGACACGATGCAATGCATGCAGTCTCCGGGCCTCAATCCGTCGTTTATCGGGGACACCTGCCTGCACTCGTGGAACGCGTACCATCCCTCGTGCACGCACCCGCTCGCGTCGGTGTACCTGATGCGCGGAATCTGCGGCATCGGCTCCGTTTTCGGCAAATCGCCGTCTTTCACGCTCACGACGTCGGCCATCCTGCGGTTCCAATCCTTCGCCGGGTCTTCCGACACGGCAGAGGTCCTGATGCCGCAATGCCGGCATTCGACGATTCGCCACGAGCCGAAATGGATCACCCGGGGTTCGCCGCCGCAAAACGGGCATGGCTTCAGATCCATTCCATCCTCCTAACGTTCGGCCAGAACGGCCATCTGAATCGGGGCAATCATCCTTCGTCATCCTCCTCCTCGGCCGGAAGCTCCACGCCGCCGCCGAGCACGCAGCGCCCGACCTCGCGGCAGTTCGTCCATATGGGCCTTCCGGCCAATCCGCATTCCGTCTTGGTTCTGTAGCGCCCCATCTCGTGGGGGCAGCTCTCCGGCTCGGGGTCGGCGAACAGGCTGAGCTGCCCGGGAAACTCACGGCTCATCGGCGCATCGGGCGGCTCACTTCAGCCACCTTTCCTTGAACCCGCTCAAATCACGGTCACCGGTTTTCACCGACCATGCCAAATCGCTCAGCATGTCGCTTACCGCGATGCTCGTCTTCGTGATCTCGAACGCCGCCATGTCGAGCATGTGGGCCACGTCGCGCGGGTCCGCGCTCGCGTCGCTGGCGGCATCGCGGCCGCAAGCGGAGCGCAGCTGCTTCGCCCATCCGGAATCGATGGCATCGACCATTCCCGCCGCATAGGCGGCCCCGATGGGGTCTACGCCGTCCCTGGGCGCGAAATCCCGCATGGCCTCGGTTTCCGCCGCCTCGATTTCATCGGCGACGGCCAGGACCTTCGAAGCGTCCATCACGCATGCACCGCCTTCCGAATCGCATCCGCCCATTCCGCGAAGACGCCATCGCCCATGGCGTCGGCCAACCCGAGCAACGCCTCGCGGTCGACCTCGCGCCGGTTGCCCCTCGCCCTCCACGCCATGCCGTCTTCGATGAGCTGACGCAGCTCGCGATAGCCCTTGGCCGTCATCGCGGCCGAATACGAGCCGCATTGTCCGCGCCTCTCGAACTCATCGGCCTTGTCGTCCGCCCAATCGAGCCAATCTTCGGGCGTTATCTTCGGCGCGCTCATTTGCCCATCCTCTCGCCGCAAACCGGGCAATATGCGGCCCTGGGCGGCACGCCTTTGCGCCATGCCGTGGCGGTCACGTACGAGCCGCACCGTTTGCACGCGCCCTCATGTCGGGACTCGTACAGCACAGGCGGATTCGAGTTCTGTTTCATGCTCATAGGTACCTCGCCTTCTTCTCGGCCTCGTGGCATTTCCCGCAGTGCATGTCGAACGCGAGCGGGCAGATATCGCCGGGGCACTTGCCCGCGGAGGAAAGCTGCTCGCACTTCGTCTCGATCGCGCATCTGCGGTAATAGTCGCGCTGCTTAATCGCCTCGTTGGCGCGGCGCACCGCCTCCTGGAAGGCGTGACGGTACGCCGCCACCTGCAGCTCGGCGATTTCACGCGGCACGGTGTCGTTATGCTTGACCTTGCGGCGCGCCATGACTCACCTCCGATGCCTTGTACTCGACTTCGTAAACCTCGCTCATGTACGTGTTCCGGTTGCGCATCGCGAGCAAATCCGCCTCGTACCGCTCCTCGAACACGGCCACCGGCTCATCGTCGCAGGTGACCACGTATACCGCGCTCATCGGTCCATCCTTACGGGCATGATGCACGCCTGGAAGCCGTCTGCGGTCACGTAGATGGGCTTGACGGGGCTGATGAGTTCTATGCGCACCTCGTCGGCGGGAGCCGCTCCGAGCGCGTCTGCCAGGTACTGGGCCTGCATGCCCACATGGCACTCTCCGTCGTAATCGATCGCCTCCAGCTCCTCCTCGTACGCGCCCGTCTCGTCGTTGCGAGAGAGCAGGCATTCGGGGCCTATCTGCATCCGCACGTATCCCTTGCCGATGGCCTGGGCGCGTTTGACCGCGCTGCGAAGGTATGCGAGGTCGAAGGCGGCGGACGCGATGCGCTCGCCGTCGAAAAGTTGCTTGACGTTCGGGAACTTGCCCTCCACCGTGCGCGTGGTCCACACGCCTGCATCGGTCTTGGCCTTTATCTGTCCCGCCGATGCCGTCAGCACCACGTTGCCGCCGCATTTGACGGACAGCACGCCGTCGAGGAATGCGACGGGCGCGCAGCATTCGAACGGCGAGCCGTCGATGTCCATCCACGCCCGGCCCACGCGGAAAGAGTCCGTGCATTCCATGGTCAGCGTGGCACCGTCCGATGCGATGCGCGCGCACGTGAACACCTTGCGGGCTTCGTCCTTCTTCGCGGCGAACGGCTTGCACGCGGACACCATGGCCGCGAGTGTCGCGAAGTCCAGCACGAGCGAATCGCCCTCGACGTCGGGGAAGCCGGGGAAGTTGCCCGGGTCCAGAGTGGGCAGGTCGAACGCCGTCTTGCCGCACTCGACGATGATTCCGCGCCCTCCGTCCCTCAGGGTGACCGCCTTATCGGGAAGCGTCTTCACGACGCCGGAAAGCGCGAGCGCGGGCACCAGGGCGCATCCCTCTTCCTCGACCAACGCCATGGCGAAGCACCTGACGGACTCGTTCATGTCGGTCGCGGCCGCGTCGAGTCCGTCCCCTCGCGCATCGAGCAGGATGCACGAGAGATAGTCCACCTTCGCCGCGCGCGCCAGCTTAGCGGGAGCGGAAATCGCCTGCTCCAGCGCGTCTTTGCTAATCGTTATGTTCATCTGCGTCCTCCATCATGTCGAAAATCGATACCTCATCGCGCCTGCGCTCCGCTTCGCGCAGGTTTTTGACGGCTTCTCGGAAATACGAGGGCTTCAGCTCGATGCCCACGTACTCGCGCCCCATGAGGATGGACTGGTAGCCCTCCGAGCCGATGCCGCCGAAAGGGGACAGGATCACATCCCCCGGGTTGCTCCACAGCCCCACGCATCGCTCGATGACGTCGAGCTGCAACGGGCAGATGTGGCGCTCATCGTCCGCGTCTTTGGCGTTGCGGCCGTTGAGCGTGTTGGATTGGTCGATGTCCATCCACACCGGCGATGCCCATTCCTGCCACCGGGAGACGGGGAACTCCTCGGACGTGTGGCTGATGGGTTCGGGGTTGTCACCGGGCTTGCGCATGACCACCACGTAATCGGGCACGCCCTGGCGGCTCATGGATGAATCCTTGCGGATGGTCTTGTGCAGCAATCCCAGCGCCTTGGTGCGCTGCATGGCGGTCACGGGGTTCTTCCAGATGGTGACCTCGGAATGGTAGATGAACCCCGCGCGCTCGAACGCCCGGATGACATCCCCTCGGAAGTCCTTAAGCCCGATGACGCCGTCGCGCTGCTTGGACTTGGGCAGGTTCATGCAGTGGATGCAGCAGCTCCGACCGGGCATGAGCGTGCGGTACAGCCCATCGATCAGGAAATCGAACTGCTCCCAGAACTCGGCATCGTCCTTGCAGTTGCCCATGTCGTGCTCGCTGTCGCTGTAGGTGTAGAGGCTGGCGAACGGCGGGCTGAACACGGCCAGCCCGAACAGGTCATCGGGGAATTCCTCCAGGCGCTCCACGCTATCGCCCAGGAGCATCTGCCAGCATTTGCCCTCGGCGTCCGCGTAGGCCGCATCGGGCACGTCCGCCTCGGCGGCGCCTGCAATCTGCCGCTCGGTCTCTTCCGCCATCGCGGCGATCATGCCGCGCTTCGTCTCCTGCATCTGCTCCTCTTTTCGCTTTATCGCGTCCACCGACGACGATTCCTGGACGGTGGTGAACCCCTCGGGCGCGACGCTCTCGCGCTTCGCCCGGAGGAACTCCCGATATCCCCGCGCGCTCATGACAGCAACACCGCCGCAAGCCCGAGGAATATCGCGAACGCGGCAAGCCCGCACGCCACGCTAACCACGCCCATGCTCGCCCTCCTGCCCGACGAACGCATGCACGGAGATGTCCCCGCCGCCCAGCTCCTCGGCCACCTCGAGCAGCTGCGCCTTGTCCACGGTCACGGTCATGAGGTCGCTCGCGCTTTGCGGCTTGGGCTTCGCGGACACGAAGCAGCATGCGCCGTCGTGGTTGCAGCACGTCGCGTAATCCACCTCGTACATCTCCGCCCCGACGCACAGCATCACATCGCATCCGGCGACGCACTGCGCGAGTTCGGTCATCAGCTCATGCACTTTCATCTCAAATCTCCTATCTCGGTTCGAACCAATCGCAACCCGAATCGCTCGGCGTTGCCCCTCGCTCGATTTCCTCCGTTCCGTCCGCGTCGCACACCCACACATCGCAGGCGTCGGCGATTGCCTGGCGGGCGTTCTCGATGATCGGCTTCGCCCTGGGAACCCCGCATGCCGGGCGCACAATCAGGCTCGCCATCATCGAGTCGAACGCCCTCATGGCATCGCCGACCCCGCCGTTGAACACGTGGCCGTGGACGCAATCGGCGCACGTGGCGCTCCTGCGCATCGCCTCGTAGGCGGCTTCCCGTTCGGCGCAGTGCCTGTCCCAGGCAAGCGCGCCGCCGTATCGGTCGCACATCACCAGACCGCCTTCCAGCCGTTGCGCGAGAGCGCGTCCATCTCGCCTATAGGCTCGTCCGCCAGCAGGTAGCACCATCGGCCCCGCGAGTGCTGCGGGAGCGCCGGGGCGATATCGGAATCCCTGCCGTCGTTGAACCAGAACCAGAGCCTGTGGCTCTCGACGGCCCCATGGTGCAAAAGCCGCCCGTCGGCATCCCTCAGGTTGTTCCCGAAGCCGCACAGATGGATCACGGGGCCGTCCGCCCCGCCCAGGGAGCGCGGGACGACGTGATGCCCCTCGGGGTGCGGTCTGCCGCAGACGGCGCACCATCCAGGCTTGAGGGAAGGCCCCGCCATGTTGTGCCGGTTGTATCGGCTCATGTACTCGGTCACCGTTTTCCACCGCCTATCTGCTCGTCGGTGAACGTGTCGTAGCACGTCGGGCATTCCCATTTCGCCGTCTGCTTGTTCCGGTACAGCTTCGATTCGCACAGAGGGCAAACCGGGTTTTTCGCCGCAACGGCGGGCGCGGCTCCAGCCGCTGCCGCGCCGCCTGTTGCGGGCAAGGTAGTAGTGCTTTTTAGAGCACTACTACCT
>ERZ1034962.821-NODE-821-length-12047-cov-7.291528_pt1 | contig 12047 bp, 15 predicted proteins | sample MGYA00520696_ERZ1034962 | MGnify/ENA primary metagenome ERZ1034962 (study PRJEB33766, sample SAMN09781770) | gut metagenome | biome: gut microbiome | host: Homo sapiens | place: Madagascar | study: EMG produced TPA metagenomics assembly of the PRJNA485056 data set...
AAGGTAATGTTGACGTCCTGGTGAAGCACCTTGGTGATGTACGGACGCGACACCTGCATGCGCTTAGCAAGCTCCGTCTGCGACACCCCAAGCTGCTTCATCCGGAGCAGTATCCGCCTCAAAAACGCCGAACCGACTTTATCAATCGCCTTCATTCCCTTCAACCAACCCTTCACCTCAATCCTCTTCCCAAGCCCACACTTCTCACATCTCGCCGCACCGACCTTGATCCAGCCATCTCCCAGCCCCGGCCTGATATTATCTTTCACCTCCGACATCCAATCCTCCCCCTCTTCTAGTCTTACGATACGATACTGCTCCGCATTGTAGGTTTCGCAAACCATCCGTGCGCATCACCAGACACATCTGGATCAATGATCTCCTCTCCAACGATTTTCATCAAAATCATATTCATGTTCCCAATCCCAGTGCACAACAATACCTTGCCAAACTTCAAAAAGACATATATCAAGCGCCCCTTCTTTATATCTTCAATTATGTCTCTGCATCCACCATCAACGTCCTCTGGGAACAAGTTCATTTTGTTTATGCCAAAGAATAGATCAAGCCATTTAAGCATTCTTGCCTTTGACTCTTTCTCGATTTTTATCATACCAGATGGAGTTGGTTCGTTGCAAAGTTCCTCGGTAAAATCATTTCCATCATGCTTGTTTGGAAACACCAAGAAATGACCTGATTGGACCCGCTGTCTTTCGCTTAGATATGCTGACCGTAAAATAAATGGATTACACCATTCTGCAACTGCTTTTGAATCGCTTACATAAAGAACCGACGATTCACGCAAGGGAACGTTATCAACTCTGTCGCGGACCTCACCTATCATATGCTTGACAAATGGGTTATAGCTTTCCACCTCCCTAAATACTTGACCATTTATATATGTCGCCGGATCTAATTTCGAAACTGCGAATACCAGAACCCTGCCGTCTTCATCGGTTTTCTGGTCTGGGGATACTGGTTGACATGCAAAATATAAGGCCACAAGAAAATTTCTCGTTACATCCAACAACCGCGTAGGGACACCAAAGTGCTGAATCACAATCAACTGTTCCATGGGAGACGCCGTTCCACTTCTAAACACACTTGGGAATGCCCGTATCATCTCCCTGCGTATTATTTCCTCCTTAAAGAGCATATTACAACCTGAACGCGCTATCTTCGGCAGGATACTAAAATTACAAGACGGTTCTCCCCCTAAAGTAATACGTATTCTTTCTTAGGTCAACACCATGACTCCATTTGATCCACATCTCTTCACCCGCACTCTCATTGCCTAATTGTGAATCAGACAATGATTCATCGGACAACATCCGAACAATGGATCCTAGCTGCCTTTCTATATGATTCATATCCTCAGCAAACCCTTAAAATATCCATGTATGTCCGCACAAACGTCAGCATCTCCAGAAAATCTCGATTTCCCTTGTGGATTGCCATATTCTCAGTTACCGACTCAATTACTTGTCTTCATACGAGAACAGCTTCAAAGTCAAATATCTTGTACGCTTTGATTGCTATCCCAAGATTGTTTGGAATAAGCATTGACCCAACTGTACTAATCGCAATTTCACCATTTGCGGCATGAAGATATGTCTTAGACATCACGCCCAGCAATTTCACATGACCATCATGTTGCGGCATGAATACAACACGACGATCTTTTGCTGTTATTCCATGCCGAATGCCAAAAACAGGCGACCCGCTTGAACCAGGATAAACCGGCATATCCACCACAAACACCTCATCACCGTTATGGTCTAAATATGGTATTCCTGCCATTATTCCTCTTCTAAAGAAAGGCTGATTGTTTTTTACATCTCTTAATCCATCTGGATAACCAACCATATACACTTCATCTGTGGGTGCATATTCCATCAAATCTTCCCGTCTCGCAATCTGATTTCTCTCAAATGGAGTTATAAACCACTCTACCCCGTCCTTCTTTTCCACAATCGTCCTGAATTCAGTTGCTCGATAGCAGCAAAGGTCAATATTAGGATCTGGGTGAGCAATCCACTTCGCACCCAAAATGTCAATTGTTTGCGTTTTACCTATACTGACACAATTTTCATTTCGAAGAGAAACTATCATTGAGGTTTTCAGCGAATCCTCTACAACATGTCGATTAGTTACGAGTATAAGCTCTGTAACACCACCAGCTTGGACATTAACAAAGAAACCCGTACCACGCAACATGCTACGATCTTTACGCAGCACGATTATCTGAGTCGTTGCGAACGACAACTCTTCACATGTGTTCATACTAATGTCATCCGCAATGATTGATTAAACCGCCTCATAAAACTATAGTTGCAGCTCATTTCCCTGTGTTTGCACATTTGTGCCGACCTCTAATCTCATTCGTCCACGATTCAATATCCGAAATCGCGTTTCCCCCTGAACCTTTTTGCGAAGGCACTGCAAGATGAGCACTCAAATGGTTTGGCTCTAAAATATGCAACAGGCATAGAATATCTTTCGCAACCTGTTGTCGTTCTGCATCAGATATTTCAGTAAAGTAATTTCCCTCAGACGCAAGAGCCTGTGTCTGATACTTCAAATGGCTCTCGCCATTGAGTACGATTCGATCCATCCGAGAAGCAAAGTACTCGAAACAATCGCCAAGCTTGGCCTTAGCGACTGAATCATAAAATAGTGCCAGAAAGTTTTTGCGATACAGAAATGTAGAATACGCTTCAAGGATGCGTCGAATCTCATTCCCAACAGTAAATGCACATGTTTCATTCTTACCCGTCTTGGCGTAGCTGTAAACATCTTGTAGGAGAGAAGAATACTCATTATGTCTCTCTTTATTGAATTCAGAAAATCCACCGCTTTGGGTTAATGATAAGAAACGATGTCTTGCATTCTTTTGTGCGAGCATATCTTTGGTTATCGATTCGCAAGCATTCGCAAGTTGTATCATCGTATAAGCATCATGTGTCAACATTATAATGCGGCTATTCTTGTTCCCCTGCAACACATTGCAAAATTGTCGCACAAGAAACGATAATACACCGATCTTATTCTCTGCGTCAAAACTTGAAATTGGATCGTCAATTACTACCAACGATTCATCTTTAAAAAACTCATCCTGCCGATGATTCTCCATAATGTCGATAAAGAAATATGCTAATGCAAGAGCATGACGTTCCCCAGTCGAAATCTCAGAAGGCCTTATGTTAGCCCCACAACTCTTGATGATATATTCATCATCTTTTGGTTCTACAGTAAACCTCTTACCATATGTGTAGATATAGCTCAATGCTCTATTGATATAATCAACTGCTAGTTTTGTTCCTCTTTTTTGCGCTTTTAGATCGCCAATCTGTTTTTCGAGTGTTGCGATTCTGGTTTTTGAATCTTCATGTTGTTTGCGTTTCTCTTTTAGCACTTTATCCTGACTAAGATAAGTCTTGTAAGAGGGCGCAACTTGATAATGCGCCTTCTCTTTACAGAGACGAAAAAGCTTACCCCTAAGATCATCTTTTTGCCGTGCGACTTCAATGATGTCCGCACGCTTACGCTCTAGCACTGCTACCATTTCATTCACAGAATCAAGCGCTCCAGAGAAATTCCTATTAGCATATATGACATTCTGAAAGACATTGCCAGACTTCGATTTCACATCATTCTGATAGGATTCAATAATCGCGTTCGCTTTTTTAAGCAGAGATTCAATCTTATCCAAAAGAGCAGAATCCACTGGAGCATAAATTGCCTTGTCGAAGACAAGCACTGGGAAGGCAATGTTGGCAAGCTTAGCCTTATAATCATCGACCTCCCGATTTAGAACTTTTTTTATGCTCTCAATTATTGCCGTCTTCTCTTCGGCAACTATTGGGCGAAAGCAATATGGACAACGAGTAGTAGCATTATCCGTAAATGTTGTGCGAATCTCATCTACCCGCTCACCATATTTACTGATTACGGATAGAATTGCCTTCTCACGATCAGAAAGTTCTGGCTTCTCGATCTTCTGATTTAATAGCACAACTAGACCGTTTTCATCAAATGTTCCCGTTGCGAACTTGGACAACTTCGGAATGTCATTAATATCACCAGCATTTTCCAAGTCAGATAAGGAGCTTTGAATTTTTACTCTTTCCGATTCAATGTCCTTTTGCGCAGTATTGCAAATCATTGTCGCAATTTCCTCGGCCAAATTGTCAGTTACGTTCGACTTTCTTTCTGAGCCCCTCAGAATACGATCTTCGTCTGCCCACCCCACTTTCAATTGCTTCTTAATATCTTCCCACTGATGGGATGGTGAATTAGGCTTGTTACAATCCTCTAACTCACCAATCTCAACTGCCAATTTCTCTTCAATCTTTTTAGCCGCATCGCGCTCAGTCTCAAGATTCTTAATCTTCCCTTCTAAATTACCAGAATCAGAAAACAGCACAATCGTACCCAGTCCAGTCTTATCTGGCTTAAGTTTAATCTTTTCGTCGATATACTTCTCATCGAAGACTCTAATGGAAGCACTTGGCACCTTGCTCTCATCAGGGAGAGGGATGCGCGAATCATCGTTCATGACAACCGAGACAGAGAGTCGTGGGTCGGTTGAATCCGCGTACGCTTGCCGAAACGCAGCTGCAATCGTTGTCTTGCCTGTTCCGTTTCGTCCATATATAAGAATAAGTCGTTCCGGAATTGCACCAGCCTGCGGCACTGTGAAGAAATCAAGTGTCGTTCTGGACGCAAACTTGCACCCCTCGATTTCCAAGCCTTTAATTAATTCTATCATATCGTCTCCTTAAGCTTATATGCGTTAGTTCCGCCGGGGCAACAGGGGCAACAGGGTCACATTTGATTGCCACAGTAAATTGCCACAGTAGTTTTCGTTTCCCGCAGCAGCATACGCTCTCGCCCCGTGGGGTATGCAGCCGAATACCTCACCCGCGGCACTGTCGCCGCGCTCATCATGGGCTTCTCATTGCTCATGTCTATACGTATATTATACCATATTTGGTAACTTCTGGGTTACCTCATGCGACGGGAACACAGGTGGAGGTGGAAGGTGGAGGTGAACAATGGAGAGATTAAATCCTTCTGTTCGTCTGCGACTCACGCCTCACCTACTAAAGTGAGGACCTCCCTCTCTCAACTTCCTTCGCCCGCTTCTCCACCTTCCGACGACTCAGCTCCGTCAAGTTCCGCCTCAAGCTCTTCGATGCTGGGAAGGTCGCCCTTTAGCTCGTTTGGCAATGCTTGGCTCAATTCTTAATTTGAAACTCCGATAGGCATCGCGACTTGGTCGAGGACATAACGGACAAGCGTTGCATCACGCTCCTTGCAAACGAGCAGCCCGATTGCCGGATTGTCTCCGGATGTATTCAGCTTGGCGTTCACAAGAGCAACATATCCTGCAAGCTACCCAAGGTATGAAGTCTCAAATTTTCCTGTCTTGACCTCGACAACCACATATCTGTGTTGCGGTATCAGATAGAAGAGAAGATCGATTCGCTGCTCCGTCTCTTCAGTCGCGACAACATACTCACGACCAACAAACGCAAATCCGCGTCCCAGTTCAACCAGCAGCTTTTCGACATTCTCGACAAGAGCACGCTTCAACTCGGCTTCTCGGTATCGCTCTGTAAGCCCCTGAACCGCAAATACATACGGATCCTTCGTCAGCTGCTGCGCGAGATCGCTGTCTGGCGACGGCAGAGCAACGGCAAAGTTTGTCTGTGCGCGACCCTCGCGGCCATATAGATCGGTGGATATCCAATTCAACAACGAATCGCGGCTCCACTCGTTCTGAATAGTCCGCCTAACGTAAAACAGGACCTTCGCCGGGCAGTCGGAACACTTGTCTATGATGAATCGGTGGTGTCCCCACAGGATCCTGACCAATTCTGCCACAAGTTGTGGCAAATTCTCCTCCGCCTTGTATAACTCATAGAAGCGCTGGCAATATCGCAAATTCCGGGGAGAGAATCCATCTGCGCCAGGCATTGCAGATTTCATATCTGCGCTCAGATGATCAAAAAAAAACATTCCGTATGCTGCCGCATCAGCGTACCGTTCGCTTATATCCTTGCCAAGATTCCAGTAATACTCAAGCAAGGTAGTATTCACTGACATGGTAGCCTTGATCTGCGTTACCCGATAACGCCTCTTCAGCGCTGCGATCCAGCTGCGATATTCGCCAGAATCAGGCAACCATGACTTTGTATTATTTCTCATTCTCACAGTTCTACACGCTCTACACGGCTAAAAACGATACGCTCCTCGCCCGCTGCAGCAGCCGCAGATGCCCGACATGAAACCGGACATGTAATCACATTCGCCATTGCTCTCTCCTCTCTTTTGCCATCTGCTGGCAATCCCAGCACTCAACCGCCAATTCGCCGCGTCACAATCCAAACTCACTCTTCCCCGCCGCCTGCCGGCAATTCCTTCGTTCCCACCGCACTCACCACTGCACCACCCAAGATATATAATGGCATCATTTAGCACTAAAAATGCGACTCCCGCACAAAAAGCCCATTCCCAAAAAAGGAGCACGCGAAGGAAGCGTTATTTCTGACTGGATACTCAAGACATCTTCTGTTTCACCATCTACTCCTTCAAATTCTTTTGCCAGCCTTGACATACACGAGTCCCACTCGCTCATGATCATGTCAAAATAGGTATTGAATAAGGCTGGGACTTCTTTTACTTGCTGATGTGCTGCCATAAGAGTAATAAACCACTCCAATAAGAATGTACTCGTAAAATCTCGGCCCCTCTTTTCCCACATCGACTTATATTGTTTTACAATACAAATAATGGCCTGATCATTTTCATCTGCCAATGATTTCGAACCGACAAAATATGGAACAACGTCAGACAACCCAATTCTCGCCATCTGGCGAAGTCCATCATAATCCAATACACTTACTATTGACTCTCGAGCAATTTTAAATGCCTTAACTGCCACTGTCAACGCGCAAATCTCATTTTTCGTCATTATAACGCCTTCCTGTGTTCCATGCAAAAATATCGTCCCGGAAATCATCAAACGTAACACTGATAACTATTCATGCGTATGACATCTTCTCACAAACTATCCAACCCTAACTCATTTTTCATCGCATTCACAACGACCATCAGCTTTTGATCCAACTGAGCAAAATCATCAACGGGAAATCCCTTTCGTGATTCCTCGTTCCAAAACGCCTGATACGCCTGGCACATACTTGCTATTTCTATTGATCCATAAAACATCACATTCGACATGATCTCCGTTACTTTAGAGAAGTTATCTTTTATCTTTTCTTGATATATTGTTCCAAGGATGTTGGCTCCATCTTGATTACCTCTTGTCGCATATGCAAAACCTACTAGCAAATTCATAAAGCCAAAACAGCTAGCAAATTCCCGATAAGCCTTCTCCCTCTTTGCCCTCTTTTCGTCTTCCAGTTCTTTCTTTTCGCGCCGTTTGTGCTCTTCAACATCCCTGTTATGAGCGCTTCGATTCAAAGCAAATGTGATCAAGCCGTTAACTATCACGCCCAGAAGCGTGAACACACTCCCGATAACAATTCCAATTGTTGTTTCAGATATGCAGCAACCAAACATTCCCATTACCTCAAATCGATGACCAATCAATTATTCGACCCTATCAACTTTTAACCCACCGGCAACCAACCTATACGAACCTGCGGCAATCACACCGCGCGGGGAAGGCCCTACCTAGCCGCTTGAGATGCCGTACAAAGCATCAACTTGATTTAGAAATAAATTTCAGTACCATGTCTTTTTCTTGTTCCAAATCATTTTCAGTCACCACACTAGCATAGTGCTGTAAACCGTCAAACGCCCGCATCGCGGCCCCATAGACCTTATCACCATGAGCAGGGAGACGGACTGTTGCCATGAGGCGATCCCTTCCGAGACCTTTATTGCGCAACTGCTGAAAACGATAATTCCATTTAATCCAGTGGTCCGTCGTATCCACTGGAGTCTTCATTATGAAATTTAGCGGCTTGATTACATGCATAGAATCACCTTCGCCGACCGCAAATGGGACCTGAAACTTGTAGTCTCCGTCGCAGTTAAATTCATGAACATGATGCTTGATCTTCTGATCATCAAGATAGCGCTTAACACGATTTCGCATCTCACGCTCGTAATATCCTTCGCGATCAACAAAGCCACGCTCGACAATATGCGCGTACTGCCGATCCAACTCTTGCTCAACATCATCTGTCATTACGGACATTGGTTCGCAATACCGAATAAAACCCTCTCTAGGGCGGATTAGATTCGCAAATGCAGTCTGTCGCACTGTAGAATCCAAACTCCAGAGAAGTTCATCAGTATAACAAATATCGTTCTGTACACACTTAACGACATCTCGGAATAATTTCCTGTCCACCTCGCAAAAGAAAGAATGTATCCGCTTTGCTACACCACCGTTTGAGGCAAGACGGTAAATAAGCTTATGCTTTTCTTCGCAGTAAAGCAGAACGCCAAAACATGCGAATTCCGCAGTTTCAACATAGGGACGATATGCTACTGGCACGACAGTGCAGAAAAACCTATTGCACGCTTCCATCATTCCACCTCCTTCGCTAATGTTTCTTCTACATCCTCAAAGAATCCGGCATCATACTCCATCAAGCTATCCAACCAAACATCTGGCATTTGGGACTTCACATCGGAAAGCAAACCATCATCGACAAATTTCATGGCATCCGTCCGGAATCCATCCCTATCTTCTTGCGAAGTACTCGAGTAGAAATCTCGAAGTATGTGGTTACGCATGAATTCATCACGATCGAAGCTTTTGTCAAACGCGGAATTGTGGTCTATTATGTATATCAACGGGAAACGACTGGAAGTCATCAACAAGTTACTGTTCCCATCGGTTCTGTCGCAATTCCTGATCATACGATCAAACATCAAGATTCTACCCATAGTACCAACATCAACCCTCTTGGCTTTAAGCTCATTAGAATTCAGCACATCCTTCACATCGCCAACAATCCTTGAGCCAAAAACATACGGACATCCGCTATTGACCAGCCTTGGAGCATTGCCGCCTTTTGCGCTATTCCAAGTCTCGAACAATCTCAACGGAACATCAAGAATCTCAAACTCTGGAATTGGCAACTGAAGGTGGCGAGCAATGTTTGCACAAATCCATTCCTTACAAAGGGTTGCGAAACCTGCATGAACTCCCTTGCAACAGTACTCAACGCCGTCAAAGGTTTTGCACAGGATTGGTGATGTCACCCCCTGTTGTAATATGCGGATAATTTGCGTTACCTGCTTCATGTTTTACTTCAACGATTTTCGATTATTATCCCATATGAAATGTAACCGAATCGCCTCAAAAGCGAATACTATGGAATCAGCCCCCTTGGCAAAGAAGTCCCCTTCGGAATACTATGGGGGCAGCCCCCGTGGGAAAGCAGTCCTTTCACGATACGCTCTCGCCCCGTGGGGTATGCAGCCGAATACCTCACTTGCGGCCCTTTCGCCGCGCTCACCATGGGCCTTACATTGCTCATGTTTATGCGCATATTATACCATATTTGGTAACTTCTGGGTTACCTCACGCGGGCGCAGATCGGGGAAGAAGTCTATCTTCAGGGCGCTGGCGAGCTTCGCCGCCGTGCGGAAGGTAATGTTGACGTCCTGGTGAAGCACCTTGGTGATGTACGGACGCGACACCTTCATCCGCTTCGCAAGCTCCGTCTGCGACACTCCCAGCTCCTTCATCCTGAGCAGAATGCGGCGGAGGAACGCCGAACCGATTTTATCTATTGCATTCATTCCCTTCAACCACCTTCTCAGCATCCTCAATCCGCTTCCCCAGCCCTCACTTCTCACATCTTGCCACACCGACCTTGACCCAGCCCTCTCCCACCCCGGCCTGATATTATCTTTCACCTCCGACATTCAATCCTCCCTCTCTCTACTTCCTTCGCTCCACCCCATCACGCCGCATCAAGGAAACACAAGCCCTTCCTCAAAGTGGTGCTGGGGGGTGCTGGTGTATGTCCAGTCAAAAGAGAATTTGTACATGCAGCGCACGGGCGATACTATCCGTTGCGAAGTTCCAACAAGACATTTTCGACAATGTAGCCATCACTCATCAGCTGAAGGCCGTATTTCGGATTTGAAAGCTGGCGATATGTTTTCGTTGAATAGAACAAGTCCAATGCGCGCTCCTCGCTTATGGCAAGCACAGAAGCAAGTTCCATGATTATTCTAGCTGTCTTTCTCCAAAGGACGCTATCTCGCATGGGTCACGCTCCTTTCAATTCAACAGACTCAACATGCCTGAGATATATGTCTATGACCACTTGCGCGCTAATACATATCTGATGATTGACTTTCTTGTACGCAAGCTGACCCAAGGCCTGTTCTGCGGTTATCCGCCCGTTCTCGTAGTCCTCTACGGTATCAATCACGTTGTCATTTGCCACGCCGCCTTCGACAACATCATACTGGTTCTGCAGATTTCCACCAGCTCGGCAATCCACCACATAATCCAGCCAGGGGATATCATAAGCATCGAATACCTTATAGCGCTGTCCAAGATCTCTTCTGGCAGCAGCAGTGTCAAACTCGTAGACATTCAGAAACGCCTTGCGATTTCTGCCGCGGCTTGCTATCGTCTTTGCCCACGACTCGGCCTGTCCGCGCAATTTTGTCAAATAGAAACCCTGTCCGAAATCGACCTTAGCCCGGCCTACATTTGCCAACGAGCCGCGCACAACCGTGTCCGAGCCATGAAACAGCTTCATTCCCCAGCCTCCCAATTCTTCAGCGCGGTCACCGTATCATCAACAACCCATTCAAAGCTCTGCGTGTGCAAATCATCATACCTGCCCAGCAGTCGTTCGTGAATCAGATTCTGAGCCTTAAGCCGATCATGCATTTTCTGTCCAGAAATGTGCAATCTCCTGGCTCCACCTTCGATTGCCATCACCGCAAAATGTATGTGATCGTACATCTTGGACCTGGTCTTTGAATTCATTTAACTCTACCCTCCAGTACATTCAGATGACAATAACCTAAATACAATGGGGTCAGCCCACATGGCAAAGGAGTCACTTTCACGATACGCTCCGCGCCCGTGGGGTATGCAGCCGAATACCTCACTTGCGGCACTTTTGCCGCGATTCCCATGGACTTTTCTTTGCTCATGTTTATGCGTATATTATACCATTTTATTTCTTTCGCCCATCAGCACGTCTCGCTATCCATAGATTCATCCTCTTCCCCCTTCCTCCACCAGCGTCAGGATGACGCGCGGAGGAAGCTCCATCTTCATGATCGAGAAAAGTACAGCCCCCGCGTCCTTAAGCCACGCCGCGTTGATGCAGCTGCCGCAGTTCCCGTTCGCCTTGCCGATGACGCGGAGACGCCCGGACACTTCGCCTCGAATCCGTGCGCCATCTCGCTCGTGCAGTCTTTCGACCCGTCGTTGACCGCGATGACGTCCAGCCGGTTCAGCGTGTCCGCGTCTCGGATGCGCACGCCCTACTGGATCCTCTCCACGGCCGCGTCGACGAGCTGGCGCGTCTTGGAGTCGAACGCGAGGCCGATGGCGATGATGGGCAACCCGCGCGCGCGATATGGCTCGGCATAGCCCTTCTCGCGGATCTGGGCGAGTGCGTCCGCCGCCGTCGCGTCGACCTTCAGCTCGAAAATGTAGACGCCGCACGGGTGCGTCGCGACGAGGTCGCCGCGGCCTGCCGTCTGCGTGACTTCGGGGTCGTACCGAAAGCCCTGCGCGGCGAGCAGCATGCAGAGGGGCCGCGTGTAGGAAAACTCGTTCTTCCGCTCGAAGCCCTCGTGCGAACCATAGGGCAGCTGCGCGTAGAGGGACTTGAGGCCGTCGAAGAACGCATCGAACTGGCTCGCGCGCAGCTTGACGCCGAGCGAGGCCGACCACTGCGCGTCCTTCCCCGCGTAGGCCCCCGCAAGGAGCGCGGCGAGATCCTGCCGCACCTCCTCGTCCGGCACGCGGAGCGTGTAGAGCCCGTAGGAGTAGTCCGCGATCGTGAGGTAGCCCGTCT
>ERZ1034962.823-NODE-823-length-12031-cov-5.436623_pt1 | contig 12031 bp, 16 predicted proteins | sample MGYA00520696_ERZ1034962 | MGnify/ENA primary metagenome ERZ1034962 (study PRJEB33766, sample SAMN09781770) | gut metagenome | biome: gut microbiome | host: Homo sapiens | place: Madagascar | study: EMG produced TPA metagenomics assembly of the PRJNA485056 data set...
ATGGTTGAGAGGGTTGCAGGGTAGTAGATAAGTTTTAGATAACAAAAAACCCATTTATGTAAATGGGTTAATGGAAACAATAAGTTAGAGTAAAAACAATAAGTTGGGTTGGTGGTCAGTGGTGGTTATTACGGGGTAATGCCAACCGCTGCCGCCACTTTGTCGCCACTTGTTTTACCTTAGACGCCATGGGCCCCTATCTTCAATCTGTTCGACTAACCCCTCCTCTTCTAGTTCACGCAATAGTGCAACAACCCAATATTGTTGGTTCGAACTTGTGGCTTTCCGTTTTTCTCCCCAATCGAGGCCGCTTAGACGAAATACCTCAGCTTGCTTAACGCCGTTGCCGTTTTTTTGGGCATCTGGGTGAGTTTTAAGTACGGATAAAGCCAATTCTTTGGCTCTGTTGCGCAATTCCGCTCCCTGATGCTGAAACTTATTCATTGATAGTGCTCCATGTGAAAAAAAAGAATATTAGCTCAACAGGGCAAAATACGCATTTTCAAAAACTTGCTATTGATGTTGGTAGTGTTGCCAGCGGATTAAACCGTAATGCAGTTTCCAGGTGATCCGGTGCTAGATGTGCGTAACGCATAGTCATTTTTATGTCGTGATGTCCGAGGATTTTTTGCAAAGCAAGGATATTTCCACCCGACATCATAAAATGCGCCGCAAACGTATGGCGCAGAACGTGTGTCAGTTGACCGCGAGGGAGCACGATAGACGTTTTTTCCATCACGGATAAAAATTGAAAATAGCAGTCTGTGAAGAAATTGAACCCATCGAGCGCCATGATCTCTTCGTAAAGCTCTTTACTGATAGGGATGCTTCTGTTTTTCTTCCCCTTCGTTCTGACAAAGGTAATTCGGTATTTGGTCACCTGTGAGCGGGTAAGGTTTATTGCTTCTCGCCAGCGTGCGCCTGTGCTTAAGCATATCTTGACTACCAGTGCCAGAATTGGGTCCTGACGTTTGCAATCATCCAGCAGTTCAACAATCTGCTCATGGGTAAGCCATGCCATCTCTTTTTCTGCGATGGTGAATTTTCGCATGTTCTCCAGTGGGTTTGGATACGACCATTCGCCCAGGCGGGATAGTTCGCTAAAAACACTACTTAGATAGCTTTGCTCCAGGTTAATGGTGACCGGGCTGGCCCCTTTCTTCCATTTCTCGCTGAAGTAGATCTCACCTGTCAGTCGTTTATCTCGATAATGGGCAAACATTTTAGATGTGAGATCGGTTGCAAGGGGATTGCCCAGAGCGTCAACCATCAGCAGCAATTTGTCATAGACATGCTGCCCAGCAGTCAGAGATTTACCATGTAGTTTGAACCATAGCTCAACCACGTCTTTCAGGGTTCGACGATCTACTGATTCGCCCAGCCAGGGCTTTGCTTCGGTTTCTTCCATCGTGTGACGCTCAAAAGCCAGTGCTTCGCCTTTGGTGGCGAATTGTTTACGCACACGACGCCCACTACGTCCGGCGGGGTAACATTCGCAAAGCCATTTTCCTGTGGTGAGTTTTCGTACTGCCATAAAAAATGCCCTCCAATAGAGAGCATTTTTACTGTATGTATAACCAGTGTCAATGTATGAAATCTTGCGACCATACATCTCACTGAAGCCATAATGAAGTTGGCTATTTTTTGCTATGTGAGTATGTGACTTTTGCGGTTAGCCTGCGGCTCATTGTTATATTAGGCGCAGATATAAAAGCAAAAATTATCGCGAGTTTTTAGTACAGATTTTTTTTGATTTACTAATAGTTCCATCATTGCAAACGAACTTTCCATCGGAGGTACAGTGAGAGACACCTCCCTTTTTCCCAGAACAAGGATAATTTTTAGCATAGGTAGTTAGTGGGTTTAATAACAAAGAGCATGATAAAACCACAAAAAATACCTTACCAAGCATAGTTTCCTCCCGGTATTACCTAACGTACTTAATTGTTAAACTTATAATTTTTCCAATTATTTCAACATCTTCTATCTTGCACTCGAAGGATCTGTTTCCACCTTCAACGAAGATTCTTCCACCGGGTAAACGAGTAATGTCGCGGATTGTTATTTCGCCATCAATACTTATTACCCATTTACCATCACGTATATCATCAAATTCTTTATCACAAATAAATTCAGAATTGTTATCTGTGATGACAAAAGGTTTTTTAAACGTAGAGGGTAGAAATCCCTTATCAAAAATATAAAAACCGTCTTCACGCAAGGCACCATCAGATAATACATATTTAGCAACTTCCATCGTATTTGTATTACCTGAAGTTTGCTTTGAACCATGTCCAGTTGTGAGCCAATTAAGCGAGGTGCCCGTTTCAAGGGCGCACTGGATTACCCATTCTGCTGGGAATGAGTCACGCATGTAGCGTGTAGCGAGTGTACTTTTAGAGATTCCTAAATGATCGCACAACGCCTGTCGAGTTTTGAATCCATAAGCTTCTACCATGCGCTCTATAGCGCCTCGTCCGCCTTTCTCCAAATTCATGGTCACTCCAAGTGAACTTTTATCTTGATGATTTCATAGTGCGATCGTATGTTTATGGTGTTCACAAAATACAAACGATCCGTATTCGTCCTGATTAATCATCATTAAACGAGGAATGTTGCATCATGAGACCTAACATTTCAATCACTCTTACCACGCCTCATGTGACTATTGAACGCTATAGCGAGCTGACAGGACTGTCCATCGATACCATCAATGACATGTTGGCTGATGGACGCCTTATCCGTCACCGTTTGCGCAAAGATAAAAAACGCGAAAAAGTGATGATCAACATAGCAGCCATGACCGTTGATGCGCTTTCAGAATGCAATCTAAACCTTAATTAGTTCGATTCTGAAATACATCAGAGGCATTGACCATGTTTGATTACCAAGTTTCCAAACATCCACATTTTGATGAAGCCTGTCGTGCATTTGCACTGCGCCACAATCTGGTGCAACTGGCAGAACGTGCAGGCATGAATGTGCAGATTCTGCGGAACAAGCTGAACCCAGCTCAGCCTCATTTATTAACCGCACCAGAAATCTGGCTGCTTACCGATCTGACTGAAGATTCAACGCTGGTAGATGGTTTTCTGGCACAGATTCACTGCCTGCCATGTGTACCGATTAATGAGGTTGCAAAAGAGAAACTGCCGCATTACGTCATGAGCGCAACTGCAGAGATCGGACGTGTTGCAGCAGGTGCGGTATCTGGTGATGTAAAAACTAGTGCCGGTCGTCGTGATGCTATCAGCAGCATTAACTCTGTAACACGACTGATGGCGCTGGCTGCTGTTTCATTGCAGGCCCGTTTACAGGCTAATCCTGCGATGGCGAGTGCAGTTGATACCGTGACTGGCCTCGGTGCTTCATTCGGTTTGCTGTGAGGTGCTTATGCTGACGAAAGAACCATCATTTGCATCGCTGCTGGTAAAACAAAGCCCGGCAATGCACTACGGTCACGGCTGGATCATGGGTGAGGATGGTAAACGCTGGCATCCGTGCCGTTCACAAGATGAATTGCTGGCAGAACTATCTACGAAAAAACGGGGGAACAAATGGCTATTGAAGGCGCTGCGGCGACTGTTCCATTAAGCCCCGGTGAACGCCTGAATGGACTTAATCACATAGCGGAATTAAGGGCAAAAGTTTTTGGCCTGAATATTGAGTCAGAGCTTGAGCGGTTTATTAAAGATATGCGTGATCCACGGGATATCAATAACGAACAAAATAAACGAGCACTGGCAGCCATATTCTTTATGGCAAAAATTCCGGCTGAACGTCATAGCATCAGCATCAATGAGCTGACCACTGACGAAAAGCGGGAGTTGATTAAAGCAATGAATCATTTTCGTGCAGTGGTGAGCTTATTTCCCAGACGGCTAACCATGCCGAATTAACCAACTAATGAAATTAATGGCGTAAACCCGCCGAGCATCCCTTTATCTAAATTCAGGAGAATTGATTATGCGTAATATTGAGATCCTCACGACTAAAACCGGATCGGATGATGCAGGGCTTAATATTTTACTGACAGTGGCTCGTCTGGAAGAACGCCGGGCAAGGGCTGAAGCAATGGCAGCTCGCCTTGATAGCCTGGCGTGTCATATCTCATCCCGTCAGCTAAACCACGTGGAAGCAGCAGAACTACTGCGTGTAACTGCTGAAGCAATCCAGAACGAAGCGCAGGAGATCCACTAATGGCTGATGCAATGGATCTCGTACAGCAGCGCGTTGAAGAAGAACGCCAGCGCCATATTCGTGCTGCCCGTGCCAAAACACCGGGCGTGTCTCGCGTGCTTTGTATTGAATGTGAAGCGCCAATTCCGCCAGCACGACGCCGCGCCATTCCGGGAGTGCAGCTTTGCATTACCTGCCAGGAAATCGCAGAGCTGAAAGGCAAACATTACAACGGAGGTGCTGTATGAGCACCATCCTGAAATGGGCGGGAAATAAAACCGCCATTATGTCCGAACTGAAAAAACACCTTCCTGCTGGCCCGCGACTGGTTGAACCTTTCGCGGGTTCCTGTGCTGTGATGATGGAGACGGATTACCCCAGCTATCTGGTTGCGGATATTAATCCTGATTTAATCAACCTCTATAAAAAGGTTGCCGCTGATTGTGAATCGTTTATATCTCGCGCCAGAGTTTTATTTGAGATCGCAAACAGGGAGGTGGCTTATTACAACATAAGGCAGGAGTTTAATTACTCCACTGAAATTACTGATTTCATGAAAGCGGTATATTTCCTGTATCTCAATCGTCACGGTTACCGTGGTTTATGTCGCTATAACAAGAGCGGGCATTTCAACATTCCCTACGGTAATTATAAAAATCCGTATTTCCCTGAAAAAGAAATTCGCGCATTTGCAGAAAAGGCCCAGCGAGCAACGTTTATCTGCGCCAGCTTTGATGAAACGCTGGCGATGTTGAAGGCGGGGGATGTGGTGTATTGCGATCCGCCGTATGACGGTACGTTTTCCGGCTATCACACTGACGGCTTCACTGAAGATGACCAGTATCACCTGGCATCTGTTCTTGAACATCGGTCATCAGAAGGACATCCGGTCATTGTTTCTAACAGTGACACATCCCTGATCCGTTCGCTGTATCGCAATTTTACTCACCACTACATCAAGGCAAAACGCAGCATCGGTGTGGCAGCTGGCGAGGGTAAATCAGCAACAGAAATCATTGCTGTTTCCGGGCCGCGCTGCTGGGTGGGATTTGATTATTCGCGTGGCGTGGATAGTTCTGCCGTGTACGGAGTACGTGCATGAGTCATGCCGATATGAACAACTGCTGCGGCTTTAACGAGGCTGCCGCAGCATTCTCATGGAACAGCCCGAAAAAGGCCATTAACCCTTATCTGGACCCGGCGGAAGTTGCGCCGGTTTCTACGCTTTCAAACCTGATCACTCTGTACGCTGCCGATAACGAGCAGGAACAGTTGCGCCGCGAGGCACTGAGTGATCAGGTCTGGGAGCGTTATTTCTTTAATGAATCACGTGATCCTGTCCAGCGCGAAATGGAGCAGGATAAGCTCATTAGCCGGGCAAAGCTGGCGCATGAGCAGCAGCGTTTTAATTCAGACATGGTCATTCTGGCGGACGTCAACGCCCAGCCTTCCCATATCAGCAAGCCGCTGATGCAACGTATTGAATACTTCAGCAGCCTGGGCAGGCCAAAGGCTTATTCCCGCTATTTACGTGAGACGATTAAGCCATGTCTGGAACGACTGGAGCATGTACGCGACAGTCAGCTATCTGCATCTTTTCGCTTTATGGCAAGCCATGAAGGGCTGGACGGCCTGCTGATCCTGCCTGAAATGAGTCAGGATCAGGTGAAACGCCTGTCCACCCTGGTAGCTGCGCATATGAGTATGTGCCTTGATGCAGCTTGTGGTGATTTGTATGCCACCGATGACGTTAAGCCAGAAGAAATCCGCAAGACATGGGAAAAGGTGGCAGCGGAAACCCTGCGTCTGGATGTCATCCCACCTGCGTTTGAGCAACTCCGTCGGAAAAGAAACCGCCGTAAACCCGTGCCCTATGAACTCATTCCGGGTTCGCTGGCGCGTATGTTGTGCGCCGACTGGTGGTATCGGAAATTATGGAAGATGCGTTGCGAATGGCGGGAAGAGCAGTTGCGCGCTGTTTGCCTGGTCAGCAAAAAAGCATCTCCTTATGTCAGCTATGAAGCCGTGATGCATAAACGTGAGCAGCGCCGTAAGTCGCTGGAGTTTTTCCGTTCTCATGAACTGGTGAACGAAGACGGCGACACGCTGGACATGGAGGATGTGGTAAACGCCAGCAGCAGCAACCCTGCGCATCGCCGCAATGAGATGATGGCCTGTGTTAAAGGTCTGGAGCTTATCGCGGAAATGCGCGGTGACTGCGCCGTTTTCTACACTATCACCTGTCCGTCGCGTTTCCATTCCACGCTAAATAACGGCAGACCAAACCCGACCTGGACAAACGCGACGGTAAGACAAAGCAGCGATTATCTGGTCGGCATGTTTGCTGCATTTCGTAAGGCGATGCACAAAGCCGGGTTGCGCTGGTATGGCGTGCGGGTGGCTGAGCCGCATCATGATGGCACAGTTCACTGGCACCTGTTGTGTTTCATGCGCAAAAAAGACCGCCGTGCCATCACTGCATTACTGCGTAAGTTTGCCATCCGTGAAGACCGCGAGGAGCTGGGCAATAACACTGGGCCGCGCTTTAAGTCTGAGTTGATTAACCCGCGCAAAGGAACGCCGACAAGCTACATCGCGAAATATATCAGTAAGAACATTGACGGTCGTGGTCTGGCTGGCGAGATCAGCAAGGAAACGGGTAAATCTCTGCGTGATAACGCTGAATACGTGAATGCCTGGGCGTCTCTGCATCGTGTTCAGCAATTCCGCTTCTTTGGTATTCCGGGGCGTCAGGCTTACCGTGAACTTCGCTTGCTGGCTGGTCAGGCGGCAAGGCAACAGGGTGACAAAAAAGCAGGTGCGCCGGTACTGGATAACCCGCGTCTTGATGCCATTCTGGCTGCTGCTGATGCTGGTTGTTTTGCCACCTACATCATGAAGCAGGGCGGCGTACTGGTTCCCCGTAAATATCACCTCATCAGAACCGCTTATGAAATCAACGAAGAGCCGACCGCCTATGGCGATCACGGCATTCGTATTTATGGCATCTGGTCACCCATTGCAGAGGGCAAGATCTGCACTCATGCAGTGAAGTGGAAAATGGTTCGTAAAGCCGTTGACGTTCAGGAGGCGGCAGCCGACCAGGGCGCTTGCGCCCCTTGGACTCGTGGCAATAACTGTCCCCTTGCTGAAAATTTGAACCAACAGGAGAAAGATAAATCAGCTGATGGGGACCCCAGAACGGACATTACCAGCATGGATGACAAGGAGTTGCACGATTACCTGCACAGTATGAGCAAAAAAGAGCGCCGGGAACTGGCAGCAAGGTTATGCCTGGTGAAACCGAAACGGCGTAAAGACTACAAACAGCGAATTACAGACCATCAGCGACTGCAGCTCGTGTATGAGCTGAAGTCCAGAGGATTTGATGGCAGCGAGAAAGAGGTCGATTTACTCCTTCGCGGAGGCAGTATTCCGTCAGGAGCAGGCCTGCGTATCTTCTATCGGAACCAGCGTTTGCAGGAAGATGATCAGTGGCGGAACCTGTATTAATTACGCGGGTTAACAATTCGTGCTCTTAATAATACCAGGCATATCAGGCTGATGAACGTAAAAAAATCGTTTTACATCAGTAAGATTATTATATACTGTAAATATAAACAGTGGTTATGCATACAGCATTGCGTGTGGTGTCATAGGAGGAAAGATGCAGGACTATTTTTTGGAGTCTTTGAAGCTCCAGCGCATTGATTTTTTTCTTAAGCTTGTAGCGGCTAGTGAGTGTAGTGATGAAGAGAAGGGGCTGGCTCTGCAGTGGGTTTCTGAATTGACTGATGAACTCATGGCAAAAATCAGAACCCACGAATACAACCGCTCAATGGATGTCATCAGCTGAGGTGACTTTTATGCGCATTGAAATAATGATCGATAAAGAGCAGAAGATTAGCCAGTCTACCCTGGACGCCCTTGAATCCGAGCTTTACCGCAATCTGCGCCCCCTGTATCCCAAAACGGTAATTCGCATTCGCAAAGGTAGCTCTAACGGTGTGGAACTAACCGGACTGCAACTGGACGAAGAAAGAAAACAAGTGATGAAAATTATGCAGAAGGTGTGGGAAGACGACAGCTGGCTGCATTAAGAAACGTTGCTGGCGTCTGAACTTGCTTCTGGCGTCAGCAAGGTTGAACAACGAGCCCTTGCGAGGCGTTAGCTCTGTAGTGCATGTCTATGCCGCATGAGATCGCATGATCGTTTGAGGATCGTTTTTGCTAAGGCCCGCCAGAACTGGCGGGCTTTTGCGTAGATCATGCAGGTGCATGAAAACCACTACATAAAGCGGGCAGGCGTGGCGGGGATACGAGCGCGCGCTGAAAAGGTTTAGCTAAATTTTTGTCGATAGGTGGTTTTAGTTGTTATACAAAAGTGTCACTGGTTTTGTTTTGAGCATTTGTGGTGCTAAAAATATTTTTTTTGGTTCAAAATTACCTTAAAAAGGTTTTTTTGGTGTATGATTGTTTGAAAAGTGGTTCGGTTTTGCCATAAGGGTGGTTAGATGATAAACGTTACAAACGAAATGCTCATTGATGTTGTCAGTGATGCTCTTACCGGGAAGAGGGAAAGTCTCCTCATGCGGTTGCGGATTATGGCAAAAAAACTAAAAAAAGAATCTCCTGAATTAGCGGGTAAATTAGAAGATTTACTTATTAATACAGGTGGCGCAATTGCAGTCGAAAGGGCTAATCCAGTTGTTCCTAAAATAACACCTGTTGATGCGGATACAAGACAAAAGCTGCTAGTTGAAACATATCCTGTGGTCATTGATGTTGAACCTGTTTGGCCAACAAAAACTGATGTTCAACTGAATCGATTTGTGGCTGAGTGGGAAATGAAAGAACGCCTTTATAAAGAAGGGTTGCATCCCTCCAAATCTCTTCTTATGGGAGGACCACCCGGTGTGGGGAAGACTTTGGCTGCAAAGTGGCTCGCTTTTAAACTCGATATGCCATTGTTAACATTAGATCTCGCAAGTGTAATGAGTAGCTACTTGGGGAAAACGGGTAATAATATTAAGGCAGTCCTCAATTATGCTTCGTCATTCCCTTGTGTACTGCTTCTTGACGAATTTGATGCGATTGCTAAAAAAAGGGATGATGCAACAGATGTTGGAGAACTAAAAAGATTAGTTACAGTATTATTGCAAGCAATTGATGAATGGCCAAATACGTCTGTTCTTATAGCAGCAACTAACCATGCGGAGCTGCTTGATCCTGCTGCATGGAGAAGATTCGATCGAGTTATTGATTTTGAATATCCAACACAAGACCTAATGAGAAGATATCTCTGTTCTAAAAATATTGGAGATAGCTTATCGTACTATATTGCTACAAAACTCGAAAAAGTTTCATATGCAGTTCTTGAGAGAGCTATAAATCAAGCTAAAAGAAATGCCATTATAGAAGATATTCCTTTAAGTTCAGCTTTAATTGATGAGTTGTTAGATGGCGTGTCACTTGATGATGTTATAAAAAACATGTCAAACAACAATGTATCACAAAGAAAAATCGCTTTAGATTTGGGGATTTCAAGGTCACAAGTACGTAAGGTTTTGACGGTTGAGGATGAAGACAATGAATGATAAAAATATGCTTCTTGGCTATGGTGAAACACTAACTAACCCTGTTAAACTTAGCAGAGGTGGAGGTGAAAAGAATAAACCTTACTCTTATTCAGAAAATAAACCAGTGATATCTGCTCAACTGGAAGAGTTGATTGAGGAAATTAATACCCTTCCATTGTTAGCAATGCCTGAAGGTAAGGCTGTAGCAAAATTTGTTTTGCATCCGGCATTCTTAGCAAAAAGTTATTTTCCAGTAAGTCTTTTTGAGCGATTTTCCCTAGAAAGCATAGGCAGTAAGGCTGTAAAAGTAAAACCTAGAAAAGATATTAAAAAAAGAGGGCGAAAAGAGGAATACACTACAGCGTGTATTTATGTTTCTGGCAAAAAAGAAAGTTTTCAATCATTCTTAGACTCTGTAAATCAAGATACCCTAACGAAAGGGCAGCAAAATGATTTTGTCACCTTAGAAAATATTTCAATACTGGAAGTTTCAGATAAAGTAAAAACGATTAATAGCAATGAAGTTATGAGTATTGAGGTCGCCTTACATACTCCTGATACAAGTTCCTCTATTGTCGATAGTTTTGAAGTTTTTGCTTCGCAAAATGGTGCTGTTATAGATAAGGCAAGAAGTATAAAGGTTAAGGGGCTAACCTTTATGCCTATTAAGGCTAGTAAAGATGTAGCTTTAAAAGTTGCAGAGTTTTCATTTCTCAGGACTTTGAGAGAACTTCCTGAATTAAGGCTAAGTGAGCCTGTTATATCACGTTCTGTGATTCAAACATCTAACCTTAGTTTACCATCTGAAGGAGCGGTAAACCCACACATAAAGGTTGCCATATTCGATGGTGGATTGGGGATCGATGATTTCAATCCTTGGGTAACAGAGTACACTTTCAACGGTAATGCTAGTACTAATGCAAAACTTCTTTCTCATGGACAGGATGTCACCTCTACTGTGTTATTTGGTGTTCTTGGCTCTGAAACGGAAAAATTAAGTGTTCCTTATTGTAATATTGACCATTATCGTGTACTGGATTCCAATGTTAATAACTCAGATGTCGATCTTTTTGACGTTCTGATCCGTATTAAAAGTGTATTAGAACAAAAAAAATATGATTATATCAATCTGAGCTTAGGACCTAGATTACCTGTTGATGACGATGACGTGCATGTGTGGACCTCAACTCTTGAGGAGATACTTGCATCAGGAGAAACACTTTGTACTGTCGCGGTTGGAAATGATGGTCAGCTGCCTGCCAAGTTAAATCGAATTCAACCACCTGCTGATTTAGTTAATGGTCTGTCAGTAGGTGCAGCAACCTCTTTATCTGATAGTTGGGAAAGATGTTCTTACAGTTGTATTGGTCCTGGACGAAGCCCTGGCTTTGTGAAGCCTGATGGAGTTGCATTTGGAGGACATTCTGATGAGCCATTCCAGGTATACAGCCCTATGGTTAATGGTCTTGCCCGCACTGCGGGGACTAGCTTTTCAGCTCCATTAGTCCTGAGGCAAGCAATCGCGTTAAGTGCTTCTCTAAATTACAACATTACACCACTTACGGCTAAAGCTCTGCTTATACATCATGCGGAGAGCAATAATATCAATCGTGCTGAAGTTGGTTGGGGACGATTTCCTCATGATCTTAGTGAAGTAATATTTTGTGATGATGATGAAGTTAAAGTTATATATCAAGGTACTTTAAAACCATCACAACACATGCGAGCACCTATTCCGTTTCCAGATGTACCTATGCGTGGATGTGTAAATTTAAGAGCGACATTCTGCTTTTCCAGTCCTGTAGATGCGGAACATCCTTTGAATTATACAAGAAGCGGTTTAGAAGTAACCATGAGAAAAGGTGTTTCAGATAGTTCCGGGTTAACGTTTCCTCTTTTTAATCTAAAAAATGTTTATGCAGATGAAAATGAGCAACGTGTTGATGCACATAAATGGGAGACTACGTTAAGAAGTGAACACAAATTTAAACCGAATGAGCTGACAAACCCATGCTTTGATATTATCTACTATGGTAGAGACTGTGGTATGCCTATTGATGTTGACGAGTTAGAAGAACTACCATATGTTCTTGTCGTGACTTTATCTGCTGAAGAAATGCCGGATTTATATAACCTAATTAGGCAGAAATATCAAACCTTACAGCCTATCCAAGTTCAACAGCAAATTATGTTACGTACTTAACAATGTGGAGGGGTTCCCCATAAGCGCTAACTTAAGGGTTGTGGTATTACGCCTGATATGATTTAACGTG
>ERZ1034962.837-NODE-837-length-11869-cov-59.986541_pt1 | contig 11869 bp, 13 predicted proteins | sample MGYA00520696_ERZ1034962 | MGnify/ENA primary metagenome ERZ1034962 (study PRJEB33766, sample SAMN09781770) | gut metagenome | biome: gut microbiome | host: Homo sapiens | place: Madagascar | study: EMG produced TPA metagenomics assembly of the PRJNA485056 data...
ATTGTGGGTATTTTTTGTGAGGTGATTAAATATATTAAATATTATAATTCCTCTATATAGAGGAAAAAAGGTTATATGCGACTGTTTAAATTCTCTCTGCGCCCAGACTAAAAAAGAGTTCTTTGTCACGATTATTCAAGATTGTGATGGCGAAGATTACTCAAATATTATTTCAGAGTATAATAAAAAATTACATATTCATTTTCTAAAGAACGAAAAAAATATTGGTGCGGGCGAAACTCGACAAAGAGGTATCAATATTAGTGATAGATTTGATTATGTAATGTTTTTAGATGTTGATGATATTCTTAATCCTCGCGCAGTAGAATTGCTTTATACTTTTTCAAAATCAAATTTTGCTGATGTTACAACTTCAAAAATTATTGTTGAGAAAAAATATGGAAAAGGTTTTGTTTTGCAAGGACGTCAAGCTAATACTTGGTTACACGGGAAAATTTATAGAACTCAATACTTAAAAGATAACAATATTTCTTTTTTTAAAGGAATTAGATACAACGAAGATGTGTCATTTAATTTATTAGCTTTACATCTTTCAAAAAAAATTTATTTTCTTGATGAAGAAACATATATATGGCGCGACTACAAAAATTCTATCACGCGCAGTGATAATGGAGATTTTAATTCAAAATCAACTTGGCAATATTTAATAGGATACGCTCAAGGATTAAAAATTTTATTAGATAAAAATAAAATGACTAAAGATTTGGCGGTTACTGGATTAATGTCATTATACGCGCAAGCACAAATTTTAATTGAAACACAATCAGAAACTAATAAAGAAAATGAATATATATCTATTCTTTTGAAAACTCCATATTTTCAAGAAATATTAAAAGATAAACAAATTTTAAATCGTATTGCTAATAATAGCAAAATTGGTTCGACTACTTCAAAAAAAGACCCAATATTTTTTCACGAAGCATTTGATATTTGGGTAAATAGATTATGTCAGGAGAAAATTATATGAAAATAGCAGTAGTTAATGGGTTTAATTTTACAGAAACCATTTATAATAATTTTACTTATATTTAGAAAATAAATAATAAGGAGAATAAAATGGGAAAATTCATAGATGAAACAGGTAAGGTCTATGGTCGATTAACTGTACTTTATAGAGCAAAAAGAGATAAAGGAACTCCAGTTATGTGGCATTGTAGATGTGAATGTAATAACGAAATAGATGTACTTGGTACTTCTTTAAGAAGTGGTAATACAAAATCTTGTGGCTGTCTACAAAAAGATAAAGTAGCAAAGTCTTTAATAGATTTAACAGGAAAAAAATATGGTTTTTTAACCGTTTTAAAGAGAGATGAAACTAAACCTAAAGGTCATGGTAAGCCAGTATACTGGATTTGTAAATGTGAGTGTGGAAATATTGTTTCAGTTAGTGGTGTACATTTAAAAACAGGACATACAAAATCTTGTGGTTGTTATAACCCTACTTCCATAAATTTTATAAATGAGATTGGAAATAAGTATGGAAGATTAACCGTAGTAGAAGAAGCGGGGAGAGATAAAGATGGTAGAGTATTGTGGAGATGTCTTTGTGAATGTGGTAATGAAAAAATTACTTTAGGTAAGTCATTACGAGCTGGATTGGTACTTTCTTGTGGTTGCCTTCATTCTAAAGGAGAAGCAAAAATTACAAAGATACTAAAAGAAATGAATATTAATTATATTTCACAATATCATACTAATGAATTAAAAAATAATAATTATTTTTTGTATTTTGATTTCTTTCTTCCCAATTTTAATGTAATTATTGAATATCAAGGTGAGCAACATTATTTTCCAATCAATAGAGGTTATCATGACAGAAGTAGTTTTACAGAGTTAAAAAAAAGAGATGAATTAAAAAGAAAGTATTGTAAAGAAAAAGGAATTAAACTTGTTGAAATTCCTTATACAGAATATAATCAATTAAATTCAAACTATATTAAAGAGGTGATTAAATGAAAATCGTTGTAATAAACGGTTTTCCTTAACTTAGGGCGGGAAAAGATGAATTTGTACGGTGTTGCCTTTCTGAATTAAAGGCTCTTGGCAAGTTAATCTCAACAGTTGATTTTGTAAAAGAAATCGCAGCAAGATGTGGCTGGGATGGTACTAAAACTCTTCAAAATAGAAAATTTTTAAGTGATCTAAAAGATTTATTAACTGAATGGGGAGATGTTCCATATAAAAAGACTCTTCAAGAAATTGATATGTTTAAATTTGATTTAGATTATTGGGATGTAGGCGACAATGGCGTAATTTTTATTATGTGTAGAGAACCAAAAGAAATCGAACGCTTTGAACGAGAATTGGGTGCTAAATCAGTATTAATTCGGCGCGCTTCGGTAGAATTTGAACAACAGTCTAATCATGCTGATAGCGAAGTTTTAAATCATAAATATGACTATATTATTGAAAACAACGGAACTATTGACGAATTAAAAGAAAAAGCAAAAGAATTTTTGAAAAATCTTTAATTTTTTGATATAATAAAAGAAAAAAGAGGTTAAATAATGATTAACGGAATTGATTTTCATTCATTAGAAGCTCAAAAATATTGGTCATTCGCAAAATCATATAAGGGCGATCCAAAAACAGAGGCACAAAATATGATTTTTTCTGGAGAATATTTAGGTTCTCGAAAAATGGACGGCGCGTGGTATAAATTTATTAAAAACGATGATGGCTCAATGGAATTACTTGGGCGCAGTAAGAGTGTATCAGGAGATTATCTTGATAAAATTGACTGGGTTCCTCAACTTAAAGAGTATTTTAATAAACTTCCTAATGGTACTTGTTTGTTAGGAGAAATTTATTTTCCAAACAATGAAGGTAGTAAAAATACCACTACTATAATGGGTTGTCTTAAAGAAAAAGCTATTGCTCGTCAAGAAAAAGGGGATAAACTTCATTATTATGTTTTTGATATTCTTGCTTTTGAAGGCAAGGACTATCTTAAAATGCCCGCAGAGCAAAGATTTGAAGAATTAAATTTAATGTGGCGAGCATATCCTTGTGAATATGTTGAATACGCAAAATATTTTGAAGGAAAAGAATTGTGGAATGAACTTCAAACAATTTTAGCCTCTGGAGGAGAAGGAATAGTAATTACTCGAAAAAATAGTCTTTATGCCCCCGGTAAAAGAACTGCCAGAGCCACGCTAAAAATTAAAAAAGAGCTTCAAGAAACCATCGACTGCTTTTTTACTGGCCATATATCCGAACCGACAAAAGAATATACTGGAAAAGAAATTGAAACTTGGAAATATTGGATAAACGAATTAACAGGAGAAAAAACCGAGGGTGAATTATACAAAAACTATTTTAATGGTGAGCCTATTAAGCCCATCACTAAACCTTATTTTTATGGTTGGGCAGGTAGTCTTGAAGTTGGCGTTTTAAAAGATGGAAAAGTTTATCCTATTGGTTGGTTAAGTGGACTTTCTGATGAAATTAAAGCCAACCATGAAAAATACAAAGGTTGTCCTCTCGAATTAACTTGTATGGAAGTTCTTTATGATGATAAAGGCAATTTTAGTGGATTAAGACATGCTAAAATGCTTCAATTTCGTCCTGATTTAAACTATAAAGACTGTACTTGGGAGAAATTTGTTGGTGAAAACAAGTAGTTTAGAAGAACACATTGGTCAGATTTTAAAAAAAGAAAATATTAAGTTTGAAAGAGAAAAAACATTTAAAGACTTAAAATTTGGTTATTATAGATATGACTTTTATCTGCCTGATTGGAAGATTTTGGTAGAAGTCGATGGACGTCAACATTACAAGTTTGCCAAGATTTTTTACAAAAAACGCCAAGATTTTCTTAAGGCACAAGAACGAGATAGACGAAAAAATTCATATGCTTTAGCTCATAATATTCCGCTTTATCGAATACCGTATTTTGAAGTTGAACGCATAAAGAATGTTCAAGAAATACTTCAAGATAAATTCTTGGTTAAAGATAAGTGGCATTGTGATAATGTCGCAAGATTATTACCAAAAGAATAGATGAACTAATGCCTCCTGCTACTTAAAAATAGCAAAATTAAAAAAAATAAGGGGGCAACCATCTTGGACATTGTTAGAGATATTGCAGCCATAGCTGGTTGCATTTCAGCTATTTTTGCTCTTATTGCTTTATTTTCAGAAAAGATTCGTAATGGAGTAAAAAAAATATTTACTCGTCAAACAAGAGAAATTGTAAAAATAAATACTTTACAAAATGACGAAATTGAAACAATAAAAAAAATTTTAGAAAAAATTGAAATTCAATTAAATGTTTTAACCGAAAGTTCAAAAGATATAATGCGACAACGAATTATGTCAATTTATCATAAAAATAAAGCTGAACGAAAAATGCCTTTATATGAAAGAGAAGCCTTAAATGAACTTTATAAAGACTATAAAAAAGAAAAGGGAAACAGCTATATAGATAAATATTTCTCTCGAATGGAAAAATGGGAAACTGTCTATACGGAAGATGACGATTTAGATTAAGCAGGTAAGGGAAAATCAAAACTTGATTTTCTCTTTTTTTTATGCTATAATTAAGAAAAAGATACAAGAGGAAATAAAATGGAGTTAAGCACTTTACAAAAAGAAATTATAGAAACAAAATATGACAAAGTGGTTGTACTGGCAGACCCAGCAGTTGGAAAAACCGTTTGTATTACAGAACGAATTAATTATCTTCTCGAACACGGCGCCGACCCATCAAAAATTGTTATGATTACTTTTACAAATATGGCAGCGGAAGAAATGAGAAGACGAATTGGTGAAAAAGCTAATGGTGCTTTTATTGGTACTATTCATTCTTATGCTAATTATCTTTTACTTAGTCATGGAGTAAGCACTGCCGAGCTAATTAAAAATGAAAATTTTTCACAGTTTTTTTCTTTGATTAAGGAAAATATAAATTGCGTAAAACCAGTGGATTATTTATTATTAGATGAAGCACAAGATTCAACCTTTGAACAATTTGAATTTATGCTTGACATGATTAAACCTAAATCGTTTTTCTTAGTAGGTGATGTTAAACAATCGATTTATGGCTTCAACGGAGCATCTCCAGAAACCTTGCTTAATATTACAAAAGCACGCGATGTAAAAATTTATCATCTAAATGAGAATTATCGAAATCGACCCGCTATATTAAATTTTGCCAAAGGTATTATTCAAAAAATTGGTTTAACGGATACTTCAATTTCTATAAGAGACGAAGCGCCAGGTTTGGTTAGACAAGGCAAATTTAGCTTACAAGAAATTGTTTTAATTTTAAAAAAACAAACAAATTATACAAATTGGTTTTTTCTTTGTCGTTTTAATAGACAAATTGAAGAAGTGGGTTGGCTTTTAGAAAAAAATAAAATACCTTATACTACATTTAAGAAAGCGCAATTAACCAAAGATGAACTCGATGAGCGCATGAATGAAAATTCAATTAAACTACTAACGATACATACCGCAAAAGGTTTAGAGGCAAATAATGTAATTGTTTACGGCGCGCAGTGGAAAAATGATGAAGAAATTAGAATTAATTATGTTGCAGCAACCAGAGCAAAAAATATTTTAATCTGGATGAATAAAGTTAATAAAATAAGTAGGTTGGAGAGTTGGGAATAATGAAAATAATCTCTTGGAATGTAAATGGAATAAGGGCAAGAATTAAACAAGGATTTAACGGGGCAATTAAGCAAATAAATCCAGATATAATTTGTATTCAAGAATTTAGAGCAAGAGAAAATCAACTCCCCAAAGATTTTTTATCTAATTATCAACATTATCACTCAATTCATGAAAAAGCCGGCTATGCTGGTTCATCTGTCTTTATTAAAAAAGAACTTATACAACCCGCAACTGTAAAAAATGATTATGATGGTGGGTGTGAAACGGGCAGAGTGTGTATTCTTGAATTTGAAAATTTTTATTTAATTTCTTCTTATAGCCCTAATAGCGGTGGAAAATTGGAGAAATTAGATAGACGCATTGAATGGGAAAATGGATTAACTAAATATATTGATAGTTTAAATAAACCAGTAATTTTATGCGGTGACTTAAATGTTGCACCTGAACGAATTGATGCGGGCGTTTGGTGTTTAGCTGGCTGTTCACCAGAAGAAAGATTAGCTTTTAGAGATAAGAAAAATTTAGAGATGACTGATGTATTTCGTTGGTTAAATCCAAATAAAGTTGAATATACTTGGTTTAGTAATAGAGATAAAGAAAAGAAAAATGGACTGAGGCTTGATGAGTTTTTAATTTCAGATAATTTAAAAGAAAATGTAAAAAGTTTTAAACATATATATGACACAGATTTAATTTGCGGCTCTGACCATGTGCCAATTTTAATGGAGGTTGATATTTAATGAATAAATATGAAATATTAAAAAATAAAATTTATGAAATTAATGCAAAAGTAAGTCATGCCTATTCTTGGAGTTCAGAAGATGATTTTGGCAATGGCATGAAAGAAGCCTTAAGAAAAATTATAGAAGCAATAGAGGAATTAGAAAATAAAAATGGGGCAATATAATAAGAAAGGAATGTATGCTGGATATGATAAAAATCATAAAGAAAGAGAAAAGAAAGATTATTATTCCACTCCAACAGAAGAAGTAGTAAACATATTAAATAAATTAAATATTGAATTTAAAAATGATGATATAATATTAGAGCCAAGTTGTGGTGGCGGTCATATGGCTAAAGGTATTAAACAATTTTTAAATCAAAAGCAATTAACTTCAAAAATTATAGCTACCGATATTCAAGAAAGAGAAATAATTAAAAATGTAGAACAAATTAATTTTGAAATGGGAAAAGAATTTGATTTTATTGAAGATTCATATCCTTATATTGAAAATATTGATTATGTTATCATGAATCCACCTTTCGGCTTAATTGAACCATTTGCTATGAAAAGTTTAGAAATAGCAAAGAAAGGTGTTTTAATGTTTGGAAGATTACAATTTCTTGAAGGCGAGAAACGATATGTAAATATTATTAGAGATAATCCGCCAACAATTTTTTATACTTATGTTGATAGAATTGCTTGTTTTAAAAATGGAGACACTTCAATAAAACCAAGTTCTATTCAAGCATATGCTTGGTTTTACTGGGACAAGCAAAAAGATAATAAAATTACTATTGCGGATTGGATTAGGAGGGTTGGAAAATAAATTATTAAAAACTTGATTTTTTCTCTTTTTTTTGATATTCTATTTATAGAATGAGTAGAAGGGAGCTAATTTAGATAGAATATAATGATTAAAACCTATTGTGATTTTTGTGGTAAATTTATTCCTAATGCGGGAATTTCAAATTATTGGTTTATACCAGCTTGGAAGAATAGTTCTATTATTCAAGATAAAGTTGAATTAGCATCAGTAGAGACTTGTCTTTGTGATGAGTGTGTCAGTAATATAGCGACTTTAATAAATGCTTATAAGATTAGTAAATAAAATGGATAATATAATCTAAAGGAGAGAAACTTGATTTTCTCTCTTTTTTGTGTTATAATATTTATAGAATATACGAAAGGAGATAAATTAAGTGGAATATAATGCCAATTCTATTGAAACATTAAGTTTTAAAGATGCTATTAGAACCAGAGTAGCAATGTATATGGGTAGCGCAGATAACTTAGGCGTACTTCAATGTATTCGGGAAATTATTACCAATTCTATTGATGAAGCCACAATGGGATTTGGAAAAGCTATTTATGTAGAATTATCTGATAAAAATAAAATTACAATTGAAGATAATGGTAGAGGCTGTCCTTTTGGTGTAAGAGAAGATGGAACAGAAGCACTTGAAGCTATTTATTGCTTTCCTCATTCGGGTGGTAAATTCAATGATAAAACATATCAAAATGTCGGAGGCATGAATGGAATTGGAGCAAAAGGAACTGCGCTTTCCAGTGATATATTCGAAGTTTGGAGTACACGAGAAGGACAAACCGCCTATTTAAAGTTAATAAAAGGTGTAAAGGACACGTTCACAATTGTACCAGCTTTAAGTAAAAATCACACGGGAACAAAAGTTTCTTTTATACCATCTCAAGAAGTTTATAATCTTGAAACAATTACAATTAATTTTGAAGATATTAAGAAAATGTGTCGAGACTGGTCTTATCTTTATCCACAAGTTTGCTTTTATTTAAATGATAATACTACTGGAGAAAAGATTATTTATCAATCAAAAAATGGTTTGATAGATTTTATGAAAGATACCGGCGCACGCTCTCTTCATAAAACACCGCTTCATATTAAATTAGAAGAAAATGATATTGAAACAGAAATAGTAATGGAATGGACAGATGGGCGTTCTGAAAAATCTTACACTTTTACCAATGGTCTTGAAAATCCAGAGGGCGGAACCAGTCTTACTGGTGTTAAAACAGCACTTACAAACTTTTTTAAGAAGAAAGTAAAAGGTGAAGGTTCACCAGAAATTCTACGAAAAGGACTATTATATGCTGTAAGTTGTAAAGTTCCACATCCATCTTTTGCTAATCAAACAAAAACAAAGGTAAACAACCCTGAACTTCGTGGATTTTGTCAGCGCGCGACTACTCAAATGTTAGAAGATTTTGAACGAAAGCATAATGATGAATTTCAAAAAATCTTAGATTTATTAATGAAAGAAGTTAAAGCAGAGCAGGCAGCGGAACGTGCGCGTAAACAAGTCCTTGAGTCCGAAAAAGAAGTTCTTAATGCTTCTAAAAAAGGTGTATTTGATGTTAATAAATTAGCAGATGCAGAAAATCTTGGAGAAGAGGCTATTCTCTTATTAGTAGAAGGTAAATCTGCTGGTGGAGCGATGCAAAGGATAAGAGACCCTAAAAAATATGGTATTCTCAAACTTCGAGGAAAAATTATTAATGCTTTATCAAATGATTTTGAAGATGTCATGAAAAACGAAGAGGTTAAACTTTTTCTTAAGGCGACGGGAATTAACATTAATAAATATCGTGATTCTAAATTAAGATATGGAAAAGTTGCTATTTGTGTTGATGCTGATGATGATGGTATGCATATAGCTTGTTTAATCATTAGCTTACTTTATAAGCTCGCTCCAGACTTCTTAAAAGAAGGACGACTTTGTTGGCTTCACGCTCCATTGTTTAAGGTAAAAAAAGGAAAAGAAATTAAATTTTATTATACCGAAGAACAAATGCGTAATGGCATTAAAGGAGAACAAATTCGCTTTAAGGGTCTTGGCGAAATGAAAGACGAGGATGCGCGTAGTATGTTTGATAATAATCAATGGTTGGAAGTTTTAGATTGGAGCGATGGAACGGCTAAACAAATAGAAGCATTAATGGGAAAAGATTCTACACCTAAAAAAGATTTTGTATTTAGTCATATAGATTTTGAAGCATTAGAATAAAATAAAACTTGAAAATAAAATAAAAATCAATTATAATTATTATAAAGAATAAGAAAGGAGTTGTATAATGTCGTTAAAAGAAACACTTGAACAAAGTTTTCAAACATATGCGGGTATGACAATTCGTGATAGGGCAATTTGTGATGTTCGAGATTGTTTAAAACCGGGGGCAAGAATGTCTATGTATGCCCAATTTATTGAAAAGATAACTCCAGATAAACCTTATCGCAAATCTCAAAAATCAGTCGCAGCGGCAATGGATCACTTTTACGTTCATGGGGATTTATCACTTTATCCCCTATTTGCGCGCCTTGGAAAAACTTGGGCAATGCGTTATGTATTAGAAGATTTTCAAGGAAATACTGGTACTATTGAAGAAAGCAATAATGAGGCAGCCTCTCGTTATACAGAAATGCGATTGGCTCCATTAGCTATGCGTTTATTTACTAACATTGAAAAAGATACTATTGCTAAATGGCATGAATCTTATAGTGGAGAAGAAGAATATCCCTCTGTACTTCCCTCTGTTGGTTATTATAATATTGTTAATGGAACTTCAGGTATAGCTACTGCTATCAGTTCATCTATTCCTCAGTTTAATTTAAAAGAAGTAAATGAAGCAATGATTAAATTGCTTTATGATGAAAATATTTCTTTTGAAGAAATTTTTTGTTTACCAGATTTTTGCACGGGAGGTATTTTGCTTAATGAAGAAGAAGTAAAACAATCTCTTAAAACTGGTCAAGGGGCGGCCTGTAAATTGCGCTCTGTACTTGAATATGATGCTACTAATCGTTGTATAATAGTTAAAGAAATTCCTTATGGGGTTTATACTGAAACTATTCGTGAACAATTAATGAAGATTATAGAAAGTCAAGACAATCCAGGTATTGAAAAATTCCTTGACCAATCAGGTACTACACCTCTTATAAAGATTTTTATTAGTAAAAAATCGAATCCAGATAAAATTATTCGATATTTATATAAGAATACTGCTCTACAATACCATTATGCTATTAATATGATTATGTTGGATAATGGAAGAGTACCAAAGGTTTTTGGCTGGCGCGAAGCTCTTCAAGCACATCTTAAACATGAAAAAGAAATTTATATTAAAAGTTTTTCTTTTGATTTACGTAAAATTAATGAGAGACTACATATTTTAGCTGGGCTATTGAAGGCTATTTCTATTATTAATGAAATTATTGCTTTAATTAAAAGCGCCGCCAATACAAAAAATGCCTCTTTGGGATTACAACAAACTTTTGGTTTTACGGAGAAACAAGCTAAAGCTATTCTTGATATAAAACTATCTCGTTTGGCGCATTTAGAGGTATCCAAACTTGAAGATGAAAAAAATAAACTTGAAGTTGAAAAAACTCGAATTGAAGCTATTTTAAGTGATGAAAATTTGCTTAAAAAAGAGATTGAGTGCGGATTGCGAGAGGTTATGGAAAAATTTGGCGATGAACGGAGAACCAAAGTTTTAAATATTTCAACTGAAGATGAAGAACCAGTAGAAATTCGTCAATTAGTATTAAATTTTACTAATTATGGAAACATTTATATTTCTGAAAGTTCAACTCTTTATACACAGAAGAAAGGTGGAGTTGGGAATAAATTAAAATTGGAAAAAGGAGAATATATTATTTCTAATAAAGTAGGAGATAATACAGATATAGTTCTATTCTTCTCAAACAAAGGAAATTTCTATCACGCAAAAATGAATGAATTTCCAGTAGGAGAAAAGATACATATTTCTACTTTAATTTCTATTCATTCTTATGAAGAAATTTGCGCAACTACAATACTTTCAAAAAACAATAATAAAGAATACATTATTTTCATCACAAAACAAGGTATCATCAAAAAAAGCCAACTCTCTGAATATAACACCAAAAGAAGTGGTGGCGCGCGAGCGATTGAATTAAACGAAAATGATGAAATAGTTTCTGTTTTATTTACTAATGAAGAGCCAATTAGTATTTTAACAGCAGAAGGTAATTTACTATTAACACAAACAAAAGATATTCGTTCAATTGGAAGAATTTCTAAAGGAATTAAAGGAATAAAATTAAATGAAACTGATAAAGTTATAAGTGCAAGAATTGTTCCGTTCAACCCACAAGAAATTATATCTATCACGAAAAATGGATTATCAAAAAGAACTTCTTTTAACGAATTTTCTTACACTGGAAAAAATACCAAAGGGAGAAAGGTTCAAAAAATTATAGAAGGAGACTTAATGTCTGACTTTTTAGTGCTAAATAATGAAAAAGATATTCTTGTTGTATCTTCTTCTACTCAGTTAAAAATTGCAATAAATGAAATTTCAATTTCATCACGTGGCGCGCAAGGTAGTAAAACAATAAAACTTAAAGACAATGATAAAGTAATTTCTCTTCAAAAAATTTAATACAAAATTATTATTTTAAATTTTGACTTCTTACAAAATTTAAAGTATAAT
>ERZ1034962.838-NODE-838-length-11855-cov-18.787288_pt1 | contig 11855 bp, 14 predicted proteins | sample MGYA00520696_ERZ1034962 | MGnify/ENA primary metagenome ERZ1034962 (study PRJEB33766, sample SAMN09781770) | gut metagenome | biome: gut microbiome | host: Homo sapiens | place: Madagascar | study: EMG produced TPA metagenomics assembly of the PRJNA485056 data...
CTGTTTTTGTTAACTTTTGCTGTCCCTGTTTTTGTTAACTTTTGCTGTCCCTGTTTTTGTTAACTTTTGCTGTCCCTGTTATTGTTTCACGTGGAACAACCTGTATTAATGTTTCACGTGGAACGAAGTGTTAAAAGATATTAATTTTATTCTTTAAGATTTCTTAACAGAAAAAATTTGGTGGTTTCGCAAAATTGCCGTATCTTTGCAGCAGTTTAGTAACAATATAAGTTTAACAATTTAAATTAAGGTAATTATGAACGAAAATTTTAATGAGACTGTTTTTAACTGTATCACAAGTGTTAACGCTTTGATGACTTCAAATGAGGTAGCCAAAGATGATAAGTCTGTTATTAAGTTGAACCGTTTTAAGAAGTGGTTGAATGAGTTTGCAGTTGCAAACGGTATGAACGAAGTTAAGTAGTTTATATCACAGGTAATACAGAGTTTAACGTTAAATAATTTATAAAGTTATGCCAAAAGGTTTTAGTTTTGCCAGTACTTTTAATAAGACTAGCTTTGGAATCGATACAACAGATTTTCCATTTGTTAAGTTAACAGACATCTACAACAGTGAGAAAGATGGTGGCGGTGATGTGGTACACCCTATAAATGGTATGTACGTTCACAAATCACAGTTGGGTGATTCACCTGTGATTATTGACGCTGAGAATAAACGTTTAGTGAACTTACCACAGTTCACAGGTGACACGGTGCGAGAGATTCTCGCTAACAGTGATGCGGTGGACGCAATCAAGGCCAATAAGGTAGGTTACACTATCTACGAATATGAATCACACGCTAAAAAGTGCTACGGTATCACATTCGTGGATAAGTAGAAGTTGTTAGTGTAAGGTTGGTTTCACAGGGGCGGGCGAATTAAATTTTGTTCGTCCCTGTCTTTGTTTAATTTAAATCTTTCTTAAAATGGCAAAACAGAACCCTATAGGATTTACAAATAAAACGTTTGCACTTACCGGCAAAGTGCAATTAGACAAGCAAATATTAACCGCTGTAGAATCACGTGGATATTTGCGCAAAGAAATAGCACGTGTATTTCAGCAGGCAAACAGACGCATACAAAACGTTGAAAAATCGGGTATTGTCTCGCCTGCTGTTGTTGCCCTCAATAAAGGCGATATAACAGGTTTCACTAAATTCTCTATGCGTCACAGTTGGGAAGATTTAAAGATTGAATATTCCAAAGCGGTTTCTTTTTTACGTCAACCGACATCTACTGCAACAGGTACGAAAGAATACGCAGAACACTTGAAAAAAGCCTATGATTTGGACGATAAAAGTTTTGCCCTTATGCAAAATAAGTTAATGGGCAAAATTGCAAGTGTTTCAGATGAGCGTTTTTTGGAACAATACTTAATGCAATATAAAGACTTTACAGGCGAACTAGAGCAAGAATCAAAGGACGTTTCATATCAGATTGAAGATGATGCAGTGAAAATTGAAAATGCCTTAGATGATGCCTTAGAGCAAATCGGCAATGACCCAAACGCAGAAGCGTTTATAAATGACGTGGATTCTTATGATACAGATGAACCGTTAAAGCGTATATTAGACGAATTTAAAAAATTTGGTTTATAATGAAAAAGATACCCTTTGCACTACATACCGAAACGTTCACACCCGAAGACATACAGAAAGTTTTGTCTTTGGCTGTGAACGATAAGAATTTTACAGGAAACAATAAGGGCGAAAAGTTCTTAAATGTTCCTGTATCTTTCGATATAGAAACAACATCTTTTTACCGTGATGTGGACGGTGAAACATATACCTATGACCGTTACATAAAATTAGGCGGTAAGCAAACCAAAATGGAAAAGTGTTCTTTAATGTACGTTTGGCAATTTGGTATTAACGGTTATTGCATTATCGGGCGCACGTGGGAAGAATTTATAAATATGTTGAATGACATTTCAGATATTTTAAACCTGTCTGAAAAGAAACGTATTATTATATACGTTCACAATTTGGCTTATGAGTTCCAATTTTTCAGAGAGTTATTAAAATGGGAAAAGGTTTTTTCAATAGACCTTAGAAAACCGATTTACGGAATCACTGAAAACGGTATAGAGTTTAGATGCAGTTACCTGTTATCGGGTTATTCACTTGCAAAGTTGGGTGAACAGTTACACAGATATAAATGTGAAAAGTTGGTTGGTGATTTAGATTACAGCCTATTACGTCACAGCAGAACACCGTTGACACAAAAAGAAATGGGTTATTGCTTGAACGATATTAAAGTAGTGATGTGTTATATACAGGAACTTATCGAACAATACAAGAACATTACCCATTTGCCGATAACAAAGACAGGTTTTGTCCGTAAATATTGCCGTTCAGTGTGTTTTAAGACAACAGACCCCGAAACAGGGAAAACCGTACAGAATTTTAAGTATTTGGATAAAATCCATAACTTAAACATAACAGGTATGGAAGAATTCGAAATGTTACAAAGGGCTTTTTCGGGTGGATTTACGCACGCAAACGCAAAGTACACGGACGAAGTATTAGAAAACGTAGATAGTTACGACTTTACTAGTAGTTACCCCTATGTGATGGTAAGCGAAAAATTCCCTATGAGCACAGGGGTTTTCGTTCCTGTTAAGTCTATGAAACAATTTGAGTTTATGACCTCAAAATATTGTTGTGTGTTCGACGTGGAATTTACAAACATCTTTGCAAAGTCGGATAATGAGAATCCAATATCTGTCAGCAAGTGTTTCGTAAAAGAAAACGTTTCCGAAAATAACGGTCGTCTGGTCTGTGCCGGTAAAATCTGTATGACTATTACGGAAATAGATTACATGGTGTTTTCTCAGTTCTATATGTGGGAATCTGTCAGAATAGGCAAAATGATTTGTTACCGCAAAGAATATCTGCCGACAGAGTTTATAAAATCCATTTTGCACCTGTATGAAATGAAAACGAAATTAAAAGGTGTCAAGGGGAAAGAAGTAGAATATCTGAACAGCAAGGAAATGCTAAACAGCTGTTACGGTATGAGTGTGACAAACCCTTTGCGTGATGAAATCATCTGTGACGGTGAAACGTGGGACGTTGAACATTTGACAGGCGAAAAACGTCTGGAAGTTCTGAATAGATACAATGACAGTAAAAACCGTTTTCTTTTCTATCCGTGGGGAATATATGTAACAGCTTATGCACGTCGGAATCTGTTTACAGGAATAGCGGAATGTGGTGACGATTACATATACAGTGATACAGACAGCGTTAAAATAAAGAACGGTGAAGACCATAAGGAATACTTCAAAGCCTATAACGATTTAGCGCAGCAGAAATTACGTGCAGCCTGCAAGTTCCATAAAATACCTTTTGAAAAGGTAGAGCCTGTTACGATTAAGGGAATCGCAAAACCTTTGGGAGTCTGGGACTATGAGGGACGGTATATAAAGTTTAAGACTTTGGGCGCAAAACGTTATATGATACAGGAAAAAGGAGCGTTGACGGTAAACGGTAAGGATTACGATTACAGTTTAACCGTATCGGGTGTCAACAAAAAATCTGCTATACCCTATATGTTAGAAACATTTGGTGAAAACGGAATCTTTGACGCATTTACAAACTATCTAGACATACCCCCATCTGCAACAGGTAAGAACATTCACACCTATGTAGATTACGAACAAAGTGGAACTATTACCGATTATTTGGGAACGGTTTCCACTTATGACACAAAGACAGGTGTACATTTAGAGCCTACAGGGTACACTTTGAGCCTGTCAGTACTTTATATAAATTATTTAATGGGAATCAGATTAAAGAAAGAATAATATGAAACAGAAGAAAGAAAAGGTGGAAACACCGAAATTTTATTCTTTGTCTAGAATCCTGGCAAAGAATGCAGATTATAACGTTATCTTTGGTGAACGTTCAAACGGCAAGACCTATGCTACCTTATTGTACGGTATCAAGGAATATTTGCGCACGGGAAAACAAATGGCGTATATTCGTAGATGGCGTGAAGATTTAAGGGGCAAACGTGCCGAAAGTTTGTTTGCAAACCACGTTTCAAACGGTGTTATCGAAGAACTCACAGACAGCAGATTCAACGAAGTCTTTTACGTTTCGGGTAAATGGTTTCTTTCAAGCTATGACCCCGAAACAAAGAAACGTGTACCCGATAACGTGCCGTTCTGTTTCGGTTTCTGTCTGTCAGAACAGGAACACGAAAAAAGCAGTAGTTATCCAAACATAACTACAATAGTTTTCGATGAGTTTTTGACAAGACGTTATTATTTACCCGATGAATTCATGCTGTATATGAACCTTTTGAGTACTATTATAAGACAGCGTAACGATGTTAAGGTTTTTATGTTGGGTAACACAGTTAACCGGTTTTGCCCCTATTTTACCGAAATGGGATTGAAACAGGTGCGAGTGATGGAACAGGGAACAATCGATATTTATAAATTCGGTGAACACGGTGCAACCGTGGCTGTAGAATACTGTAGTACTATTGTTAAGCAGAAAGCGAGTAACAAATATTTCTGTTTTGATAATCAGAACTTACAGATGATAACAGGTGGTAAATGGGAACTCGCTGTTTATCCACACCTACCTGTGAAATATACCCCAAAAGATGTGCTTTTCGTTTTCTACATACAGTTTAACGAAATGACTCTACAGGGTAATATAATACAGGTGGAATCCTCAGACGGTGTTAATAACTTTATGTATATTCACAATAAGACAACACCTATCAAGGATACTGAAAACAGTCTGATTTATTCCCTTTGCATGAACGGCAAACCGAACTACAGACGTAAGTTATTAAGCACAGCAAGTTATGTTGAATCTCAGATAACGAAGTATTTTGCAACCGATAAGGTATTTTATCAGAATAACGAAATCGGTGAAATTGTGCGTAACTACTTGATGGCAAGTAGTAGAAGCAACATTATTACTTAATACATGTTAAGACAGGGAAAAAGTGTTTCACGTGAAACATTTCCCTGTTTTTATTTGGTAGTTTCAGATATTTTGTTTATCTTTGCACCATTAAATAACAAAGTTAAGATTTGCTATATGGATTTAAACGCAATAGTATCACTGGTTAGTAACGTTGGTTTTCCTGTAGCTGTGTGTATGGCTCTTTTCTTTTATATGGAGAGACAGAATGAACGCCACCAACAGGAAACCGACAAGTTAAACGAAACCGTACAGAGTAACACGAAAGTGTTAACAGAACTCTGTACGTTAATTAAAACACTTGTAAAATAATGAAAAAAGAGAATCTTTATAACTTGTACCAAAAACAGGTGAAAGACAAGGATACAGCCTTAGACACGTTCTTTCAGCGAGTTCTTTGTATGACATCAAAGATGTTTGAGTACACAGGTTTACCCGATTCAATTCCACAGGTAGAGCTTGAAAAGATTCTGCAGACTAGTGGAAATGCGGGAATCGCAGACGTTAACGGCGAACTGTATGCACTACAGGGTAACAGGGGCGGTGAATGTGATGCGTATTACAGGGGCAAAGATTTTATCGTTGCAAATCCGTGGTTAAAATTGGATAAGACTTTCAATATCGGAAAAGATATTGTAGTCATCAATAACACACCGTTTGCCGATTCAATTCTCCCTATTATCGGGAAATATGGTGTACTTTACACAGACGCTACCATAACTTTAAATATGACCAGCGTCTTAACTAGAGTCACTATGTTAATATCAGCTAGTGATGATAAGACCAAACAGAGTGCAGAATCTTTTCTGCAGAAGATTCTGGACGGTGATTTTTCCGTAATTGGTGAAAATGCGTTTTTCAAAGGTGTTAATATGCAAACCACACCGACACAGAGTAACCAGCAGATAACACAGCTTATCGAACTTTTGCAGTACTACAAAGCGTCAATGTTTAACGATTTGGGTTTGAACGCAAACTACAATATGAAACGTGAACGTTTGAACACGCAAGAAGTATCAATGAATATTGACGCATTAATGCCGTATGTTGACGCAATGTTAACAGAACGTGTTGAGGGTGTCAAGCGAGTTAACGAAATGTTCGATACAGACATTACCGTTACTTTGGGGTCTAGCTGGAAGATTGAACACGAAAATTATCTTTCGTTACTCAAGGCCACAGAAGACGGACACGAACACACCGAAACAGAAGACGTTGACACTGTAACCGAAAACGAAAATGAGGAAACAGAAGAAACGCAAGAAACAGAAGAAACGGAAACGGAAACGCAAGAAACAGAAGAAACGGAAACGGAAACAGAAGAAACGAAAGAAACAGAAGAAACGAAAGAAGCAGAAGAAAAGGAAAACAAAGATGAAAATTAAAGAATTTTTCACGGTGGATAACGGTTTGTTTGAAACCATATTTGAGCCTAATTTTCCTGTTTTGTACAAATCGATTTTCGGTGAAGATAAACCGAATTTAATCGATATGGATTTGCGTTTCAAATACGGAAATAGGGAACTGGTTGACGCTATCACAAACGAAACTGCAACCGATATTATTAAAGGTATCATTACAGTTAAATCTGATGAATGGCAAAAACAGATTCAAGTGTTTAATAACGAATATGATGTGTTGAATCCTGTAACATCAAAAGAAACTGTTACATATAATAACACTGTCGATGAAACAGGAAATAATAACACGGTCGATTCAAGTGTTACATTTAATAATGGAGATTTCGGTAATGACACAAAACAGCAGCGAGATTCCACAGGGAACAGACAGGAAACAGGCACGAAGACAAGTAGTAAGAGCGGTAATCCGTCTAGCGTTCCTGTTAGCGAAATTATTCAAAAAGAAATGAATCTCAGAAAGACCAACTTTAAGACACAGGTCGTAACAGAGATTGCAAAAGAAATCAGTTTAGATATTTATTAATTCTTAAATTTTATATAAAATGGAAGTAAAGCAAATTTATACGCTTATTAATAGCGTCTCTAGTGAAGTACTCGGCAAAACCGATTTGGTACAAGAAGACCTCACAGGTGTTGTCGATTTGGGCAATGAGATTTTTAATCAGAATGCCGTCGATAATTACGTTAAGTCTCTGGTAAATCATATCGGTAAGGTGGTTTTCGTTAACCGTCCTTATTCGGGCAAAGTTCCATCTGTTTTGATGGATGCGTGGGAGTTCGGTTCTGTTCTGGAGAAAATCAGCGCAGATGTTCCACAGGCTGAGGAGAACGATACGTGGAATCTCACAGACGGTAAAGAGTACAAACAGGACGTGTTCCACAAGCCAACCGTTTCTGCTAAGTTCTTTAACTCAAAGGTAACTTTTGAGGTTCCTGTTTCTATCACAGAAAGACAGGTTAAGGAATCTTTCAGCAGTGCAGCACAGTTGAACGGTTTTCTGTCTATGATTTACAGCGCAGTTGAGAAATCAATGACGATTAAGACAGACGCTTTAGTTATGCGTACTATTAACAATATGATTGCAGAAACTTTGGACGCAGACAAAACCGCTTTTGGCTTTGTTCCATCTACTCACGAAACAGTAGATTACAGTTCTGCTAGTACTGTTAGATGCGTTAACCTGTTGAAACTTTACAATGATAAGACAGGTACACAGCTGACAGCGGCAACAGCTATCACTACACCCGATTTTATCCGCTTTGCAGCGTATATTATGGGCTTGTACTCAGACCGTTTGCAGACCATTTCCACCCTGTTTAACGTAGGTGGTAAGGAGCGTTTCACACCAAAGGACGTTTTGCACACAGTTCTTTTGTCAGATTTTGCAGCAGCTGCAAAGACCTATCTGTATGCCGACACATTCCACGAAGATAACGTTCTTTTGCCAAAGGCTGAAACCGTGGCAAGTTGGCAAGCTACAGGCAAAGACTATGCCTTTGACAACGTTTCAAGGATTGACGTGAAATCTGCCAGCGGTGCAACCGTTTCTATCGGTGGTGTACTCGGTGTTATGTTTGACCGTGACGCTTTGGGTGTTACCAACTTAGACAGACGTGTAACAACCAACTATAACGCAAAGGCGGAGTTCTTCAATAACTATTACAAGTTCGATGCCGGTTATTTTAACGACACAAATGAGAACTTTGTAGTCTTCTTTATTGCCTAATTTGGGTTGTTTAACTGTTGAGGGTGTTTTCCTGTAGTTGATAGCGCAGGAAACACCCTTTTAAACTTTAAAGGTATGGTTAAAATAAAAACATTCAATTATGACGGTAAACCAAACGAAGTAAACAAAACACTACAGGAAAACAGCGAGTACACAGGTTTACTAAATGCCAGTTTTAACGTGTTAGCACCTGTAGTAAGATTCAGAACTCGCACACCTGTAACGTTTAATTACGTTTATATCGAAAGTCTAAACCGTTATTATTTCGTGAAAGAAATTTCACAAGATGGTGACTTATGCACGGTACGTTTAAAAGTGGACGTGCTTTTCACGTACAAAGATAAAATACTCGCTAGTAGTGGAACGTTGACACAGGGAGAAAACGTTAACAAATATCTTTCAAACCGTGCAAACGTGGTCGATGTCAGACCAAACGTAAGAAAGTTGGATTTTCCTAATAAGGAACTGTTAAACGAAACAGGTAGTATTATAATGGTAACTATAAAAGGAAATAAGTAATGGCAAGTTATAAAATAAATTATCATCTTACCAACTGTAACATTACAGCAGCAAGTAGTGAAAATTACGACACAGACGGTAATATTATTCACTTTTGCGGAAAAGCGGTGGACGGTTGTTATTTTTTGCCAGATGACGGTGATTACAATTACATTTCACGTTTAAGTGGTGGTAGTACAAAAATTACAAATTTTAACCTGTCACGTGTTTCTGCTGGTGATGATGCGAAAGTTATTAGCGGTTCTATTGATGGTATTTCGTCAGATGGCAAATATTTTTCAAAACGTTTAACGTTTGGAACTTCCAATACAGGCGAAATGGAATGTTACTTAAACGCACGTGGAGGGACACCTGCAGTTAAAACACTGAATATAATTAATAACGTTTCGGGAACAAATGCCGTTTCGGTGCAAAATGATTCAAATTTCGATATTACGTTAACAGGTGACACAGACGGAACTTTTACGGTTGTTCCTGTTGTTACATACAAAAACAAGTATAATGAAGCAGCACGGGGAACTATGACCGTTAACGGAAATGTAGCAACATTTAGCGTACCTGTAAAAACAAACGAAGAAGTAACGATAAACGGAACTTTCACACCGAAACCGAAAGAGTTGACAATAACAAACCACGTTTCGGGAACTACTGCAGACTATGTGCGAAACGGTGAAAATTTCGATATTACGTTGACAGGTATCACAGATGGCGTTTTCTCGGTTGTTCCTGTAGTTTCTTATAAAAACGAAAGTGGAACGGCAACAACAAGTGAAATGAACGTTAACGGCAAAACAGCAACATTTAGTGTACCTGTAGCCACAAACGAAACCGTAACTATTACAGGCACGTTCACACCCGAAACACCACAGAAAGACGTCCCTGTTACTTATGCGTTGACAAATTGCACCGTTTCACCACAGCCACAGACAGTTAAGACAGGTAGCACTTTAAATTTGACTGTTACACCGCTTACAAATTACAACCTGGATTCGTGCAATATTATTTGGAATAATGGCACAAAAGATGTTGCGGTAAGTGTTACAGGTGGTATAATTTCGTTCCCTGTGCCCGATTCTTGCGTGTCTATAACGATTAAGGCTGTAGCTAGCATAAAAACCCCTGTTGGTCGTAATTATGGTGCAATAAACGTTTATTGCGTCACGCCTGACAATTTGGACGCATTTTCTAAACAACGTTTCTTTGAAATAAAAGACGATACACAGGGAATCTATGAGGAGGTTAATTTAGGAATTTATGTAAATAGAATCAGACGCATTTTTGCAAACGTTCCTGTATCGGGTACGGATTCTTTGCGGTGTGGTAACTACAATACAGGTATAATGGTACGAACACCCGAAAAGGACGTTATAATGCTAGACTTTGGAGATGTGACGTTAACAGGGTTGAACGGTGATTCAGAAGACTATAATGCACAAATTTCGGTGTTCATTCCGTGCCGTGGCTTTGTTGCTGTAGATAGTAAGTATATCGGCAAAACGGTAAACCTATCTTTCAAAGTGAACGTTATTACAGGTGATGCCGTGGCGTTTTTGTCTTGCGACGGCGTTGTATTTCAGTTGGAAAGTTTTTCTTTGTCACGTGATGTAATTTATAAAACAGGTACAACAGAATTAAATATCGTAGGTGGTACACAATGGGACGAACAAATTTTGTATGGTTTAGAACCTTATGTTATTATCACGCAAAACACCACGGTAAATAAGCCTGTAAACAATACACAGGAAACCGTAACTATCGGGGACGTAACAGGTTATGCACAGTTTGAAAACGTGGATTTGAACACGGTTAATTTGCTGGTCGATGAGTACGACACCATTATTTCAGAACTTGAAAACGGTGTTTATCTATAAAAGAAAAGGGACGGTACAAAATGCCGCCCCTTTTTTCTTATTTGCTATAAAATCCGTTCATCAAACCTTTTCGCAAAGGAAATCAAAACATCTGTTTTTAATACTCATTTCGTTATCTAGACAGTTAGAAAGATATTCGATAACTTTCTTTTGTGCCTGTAGGGTATCAATTACAGAGTTAAGCAACAAACCGTTATTACCTGTAGTGTTTTCTGATACAAACTTTAAATTATCAATGGAAACTGAAATAGAATCCTGTAAAACCTTAAAACCTTTTTTGCATAACTTATTTCTTTTCTAAGTTCATAATAATATGTTGACGTGGTTTGCCGTTACGTGGTGCAACCGAAACGTGATACCAAAAACTTTTAGAACCTTTGCGGTGTTCTTTAATAAGTTGGTCGAAACCAACTGTTTCTCTAATAGCCTTTTCCAAAGATTCCATATCAGCACAAATCAAATCAGCGGCTAAACCCTTTTGGTGTTGACTGTTAGAAACACCCCCTACAGCCTTATTTAACACAGGACAACGAAAACCGCTAGAAATCAGAATCGGCTTACCTACCTTTTCGCGGATAACGTCTAAATAATCTGCTAACTTATTCAAGTTATCCACTACCTCAAAAGTTGGGGTGTTATCAATGCCCAAACGTTTTGCGGTTGCTGAGTTCAAAAACTCAGACAAGCTAAAATACTTAATCTTTTTCATATCTCTTTTCTGTTGGTGAAATTACAAACCATTTACGACTGTCTTTGTGTGTTGGGAAACGCCCTTTTACTGTTATTGAACAATCCCCCGAAAGATAATCTATTTTGTTGTTAAAAAACTCGCTTACTTTGTCAGAACGTACCATATAAACGGTAACGTTATTAACCTGTTTCAAAGTGATTTTAAAATAACTATGTTCCATATTTATATTTGTTTATGCCTGTAGGTGTTACCCTACAGGCTGTTAATATTAACCGATTCTTTCGGCTGTGAACTCATAACGTAATGTTTCAATATACTCACCGCTATATATGTTAGTTACAGTTACGAAACCGTAACCGATAGCGTAAATATCTGCAATGTTGCTTTTGTACGCATACATCGTTTTAGGAAAACGTACACCCTGTATAGATATTTTGTTCATATTATAAATAAATGTTAGCATTTTATTAATATGGTTTGCTACATCGTCCATATTACCGTTTATAACAGTAGATGGAAACGGAATATCTTTTGTGAAACGTGTACCGTTACAATGTGAATCACTGTTAGCCTTTACTATAATATTGTACTTTGCCATAATTTTATAATTTAATTGTTTAACTTTTAATTTTCTGCTGCAAAGATACAACAATTTCACGAAACCACCAAATTATTTTTG
>ERZ1034962.844-NODE-844-length-11785-cov-1257.750469_pt1 | contig 11785 bp, 12 predicted proteins | sample MGYA00520696_ERZ1034962 | MGnify/ENA primary metagenome ERZ1034962 (study PRJEB33766, sample SAMN09781770) | gut metagenome | biome: gut microbiome | host: Homo sapiens | place: Madagascar | study: EMG produced TPA metagenomics assembly of the PRJNA485056 data...
TGAGTACTTTCTCCCGTCGGAGATTTCCTCACTACTAATCTTAGTATGTTTTTTTATTATAACGGAGGGCTCTGCCTTTTTGTTTTGACAAAAAATTCACCCCAAAAAGAGCGCCAGCAGACACCGAGACAACACCGTCCACCTTAATTCCCGCATCTAAAAAGGTATCCAAGACACCAGCGGTGTACAAGCCGCGCATGCCGCCACCTTCTAATACTAAACCAACAGACATCCTCATTCTCCGTTCTTTCTCGTTTTGTCACTTTTTATACCAAAAAACATGCTATTTAGAGTGTTTTTGCTATGTTATAATAGTCCTAACAACATCAGGGAGACATTCATGAGAAAACAGCTTTTTAACATTATTGAACCTTCTGATAACCTAACAACCGTTGAAAAAAGTTACGATGTTTTTATGGTTTGTGCTATCGTGGTTAGCTTATTACCACTGACAAGTAAGACAACGACGTCATTTTATATCACGCTTGATGCTATCACAACGATTATTTTTATTATCGACTACTTTTTGCGTTTTATAACCGCCGATTATAAGCTAAATCAAGGGAAATTATCCTTTGTCAAATACCCTTTCACTTTCCTTGCTATTACTAGTTTCGAGGCCTTGGAAAGGCCTCGAAAACGAACGCTTCTCCCCTCTTATCCCTTGAAAGAAGGGGGGCTCCACAAAAGCCCCTAAACGTTTCGTAATCCCGTTTAGGAACTTTTTTCTTTAGTGACTTTATGCTATAATTTATTCAAGAGAGAAGTGCATAGAAGGACGTATATACATAGTTTTTTCAATTTTCTCCTTTTTTGTATACTTTTCTTAGTTAATAAAAAAAGGGGGTGAAGAGTTTGAAACGTAAACAGCGTATAAAGATTGCCATTTTACTTGTAGTCGTAGGCATTGCCATAATTGGAATCATAGGAGGAAACAGAAAGAACGAACCCACAGAAAAAGAAAAGCAAATTGCTTTTCTAAAAAAGCATGAAGAGGAAATGAAAAATTATATTAAATCGCAAGATAACAAAATTTCTAAAGTAATATTTGATTGGAATTCAATAGAACAAGAAACAGTGGGGAATGGGCTTCCTCAAGGTGCAGGAGAAATTCTGTCTCTGCGAATAAGTATTTTTGATAAAAATGCTACTAAAATAAATTCCTTTGGTTTTGCAGTACAACCTGACAGTATAAGTAACCCCACTTCAATAAAAGAAATGTATACAATCAACGCAGACTATAATTATGTAAAAGAATGATATGTCAAATTTAGAAACTTTTAATAATATATATGCAGATTTGGCACAAGCTTCATACACTGGTAGACCAGTTCAGTTTCCTTATGGTTCAAAAAAATGGAATGAAGAACAATTAAATCAATATAAAAACAACGAGTCTGTTAAATTCACTTTTCCAAAAGCCAAAGATGCGCATGGATATGATATTGTGAATACAGGTTCTAAGTTAATAAAAAAAAGGGGGTGAGGAGTTTGAAACATAAACAGCGCAGAAAGATTGCCCTTTTACTTGTAGTCGTAAGCATTGCCATAATTGGAATCATAGGAGGAAACAGAATGAACGAACCCACAGAAAAAGAAAAGCAAATTGCTTTTCTTAAAAAAAATGAAGATACCATAATAAATAAAGCTTTTGTTATTAATGGTGAAATGACCGTTAAAAATATTCACTTTAAATGGGATACTGTACAGATTGAATATTCCGGTCTAATAACATCAAGCCCATATGCTTTGAGTATTAAGGTATCAAGCACACTATTATCTAATGGAAAGACTTACGAGGATACTTTAGTTATCAAGACAGACACAGAAAAATTAGATAAAATCACAAGCGTAGTCTTTAGATAGGAGGACTTAAATGGCTGATTTAGATGATTATAAAAACCTATATGCTGATTTAGCCCAAGGAACATACACAAATAGACCCGAAGGAAAATCATTTGCCGACCAGACACCTAGTCAAAAAAAAGAGCTTAAAAACAAAGGATATGTCACTTATAATTTTGGAGACGGAACAGATTCCGTTTATCTACAATCCGATAACACAGTAAAAACAGTTAAAGAAAAAAATTTATTTGGTAGAGAAAAAGAATACCAAAAAGGACTTTTGACAGATGAAAAAGCAGGTTATAACTCGTATTTTGTAACAGATACGCCCACTTTAAATAGCGAGACTAAACACACCTATTTTGCTACACGAGGCAGTGACGGTTTTTCTCTGGGAACGCTTAACGATTGGGTCGTGAATAATGGTTCCTTTACATTGTTTAATTCTTATATTCCGCAAGCAAAGCTCGCTACAAAAGCCATGCACCAAAAAATTACGGATATACGTACCCACGCGCCAAACGCCACAATGTCGATTACAGGGCACTCATTAGGAACAATGGTCTCTATTCAAGCCGTAGCAAATTTACCCAAAGAAGATATTTCTAAGATCGATAAAGTGGTCTTGTTCCAAGGTCCTGATGCACGAGAGAGTATCAATAATATGTCTGAACAAGCTCAAAAAAACAAAAGGAATCACTATTTATTGTTGGTGCCTTGGTTATTACCTACATTTTTATCTCGGCTCTGATTATTTTCAATGTTGAACCAGATACCTTTAAAAACTTTTTTGACGCGCTTTATTGGTCAACCATTTCTTTGATAACGGTAGGTTACGGTGATATTTATGCCGTTTCTGAAATTGGAAAATTAATCACAATGATTTCTTCTATCCTCGGCGTTGCTATCATTGCACGCCCTGTCAGCATTATGACCGCAGGCTACCTCGAAGAAATCGAAAAAGAAGATACCGAATCAAAATAGCATTCAAATACAAAAAACGCTGAATTCCGTCTAAGAGTTCAGCGTTTTAGAATGTATGCCAATATACACATTAGGCTTGTGAAAAATCATTACAATTCAGCGATTTGGTAAAGCTCCAATTCAGCTTGTGTTTCAGTTCCGAACATGTTAATCATCAATTTCACTTTGTTGTTTTCAATTTCAACAACACGTCCTTCTTGTCCTGCAAAGGCGCCGTCGATGATTTGAACCACATCACCTGGTTTGATATTTGTGTCAATGATATCAACAGTTTGTCCCATTGAGATAAGAATTGAACGGATTTCTTCTTCCAAAAGTGGTGTTGGTTTTGAACGGTTACCGTGTGACCCAACGAATCCAGTAACGTTTGGTGTGTTACGAACAACGAACCAAGCTTCGTCTGTCATCACCATTTCAACTAAGACATAACCTGGGAAACGATTTTCTTCAACTTCTTTGACTTTCCCATTTTTTTCAACATTAACTGTTTGTGTTGGAATTTCAACGCGCAAGATGTTATCTAACATATTGTAAGTTTGCGCACGTTGCAACAATGTTTCTTTAACTTTGTTTTCGTAACCAGAGTAAGTTTGTAAAACGAACCAACCCTTATCAAATGAATCTAACATAATTTCCTCCATTATAAAAAAGCCCCACAAGGCTCTTTGGGTGTTTTTCTTTATTTTATTATAGGAAAAATAATAAGCGCTGTCAACGAATTACTGCCAAATGTACACAAAAAAGCCTGAGAAAGAACTTCTCAGGCTTCTTTTGACTTAATCATCAATCAGAAGCTTGCTATTGCAAAACCTCCAATCAAACTTAATCTTAAAAACGATTCAATAAATCTGTCACTCCGAGTGAGAGCAATTTATCGAAAATGAAAATAACAATGGTAAAGAATGCTGTATATTCAAGTACAGAAATAAAATCTTTCCAACGTTGTTTACGACTTGGCCATGTTGTGTCTTTTAAAATCGTAAAAACTTCCTTAATGAATGCCACGGGCGCCTCCTTTTTCTATCATCTCCGCTCATTACTCTAAAGCTGAGAATGCCAGTTACTACATAAAATGATTAACGTGTTTCTTTATGTAGTGTGTATTTTTTACAATGTTTACAAAATTTATTAACTTCTAGTCGTACAGGCTTTGGATTACTACTAACTCCGATAGAGTAGTTACGGCTTCCACATTCTGTACAAGCTAAACTTGCTTTTTTCTGTGCCATAATGCCTCCGAGACTTTATTTTATCATATTTTTGATAAGTTGGCAAGCTCGTTAGTTCGTTAGTTCGTCTGGCTGTTAAACCAACTTGAGAAGCTATCCCAAGCGTCTTTAAGCGCTCGTCCAATCGTGTCGCCAGCGTTTTGTGCGGATTCTTGCACTTTATCAAGGATACTGTCAGAGCTTGATGACGAACTGCTACTGCTTGTATCTGTTGAATCATCGGTGCTATAAACTAAGTCGTATCCATTCTGGCTATAAGCATTTTCGACGGTAAACTCTGTTCCTGCCGTATATGGTAAAATGCTACTTGCTACCGCACTAAAAATAGTCGATGCCGTTCCCGAACTTGCGTCGGTTAGGTAGTGATTTTCATCAGTCGAATCATAACCAATCCATTGAGCGATAACGACATCAGGCGTATAGCCAATTACCCATTGGTCACTTGTCAAGTCTTCATTGAAGCTTGCTTCCACGGTACCTGTCTTACCTGCCATCGTGTAGCCATAAGCATTAGCGTTAATAGCAGAGCCGTTTGAGAATGTTCCGAGCATCATGCTTGTCATCTTATCTGCGACGGATTGGCTAATGACACGTTTGTTGGATTGCTTAAATTCTGCAATCACATCACCGCTAGCATTTTCGATTTTGGTAATCAAATGAGCTTTTGGCATCACACCACCATTAGCAAAGGTTAAATAGGCTTGCGCCATTTCAAGTGGATTCGTTGTGACGCTACCACCAAGTGCAAGCCCCAATTCCTCGCTGACATTGTCCATGTTAAAGCCAAATTTCTTACCGTAGCTAATTCCCTTACTGATACCAATTTCATTTAAGAGATAAACGGCAGGTATATTATAGGAGTTAGCTAAGGCTTGATACATTGGCAAGTCATCTGTCTCAATACCACCATAGTTTGTTGGCGCATAGCCATCGTAGTCTTGAACCGTATTCGGCAATTCAGTTGTAATTGAATAACCTGAGGCAACCGCTGGTGAATAAACCACCAGAGGTTTGATGGTTGAACCAGGGCTACGTGATGCTTGTGTCGCATAGTTGAAACTTCGGAAGGTTGCAGAGGTTGAGCTAACACGCCCTACCAGACCACGAACAGCCCCCGTTGATGGGTCCATGGCAACACTTGCCCCTTGGGCGTTTTCACCGTCATAATCTGATGTTGGGAAGTAAGACGTATTATCAAAAACAGCTTGCATATTGGCTTGATAATTTTGGTCAAGCTCTGTGTAGACTTTATAGCCATTATTAACAATATCATCTTCTGATAAGCCATATGTTTCTTCAGCTTCCTGAATAACCGCATCAAAATAAGAAGCGTATTGGTAATCGTCAGAAGTTCCTGTGTAGGTATCGTTAAGCTCGCTGGAAATATCAACTTGCTCAGCTTCATCAGCCTCTTCCTGCGTGATTTTACCAGCATCAACCATAACACTTAGGACTGTATTACGACGATTTGTCGCATTTTCAATAGAATAATAAGGATTGTAAATTTCAGGACCTTTCAACATCCCAGCAAGAATCGCTGATTGTTCAATGGTTAAATTCGCTGCGCTGGTGCCAAAATATTTTTGACTTGCGTCCTCAATTCCCCAAACCGAATTTCCAAAATAAGCGTTGTTCAGATACATGGTCAAGATTTCATCTTTGGTGTATTTTTTGGTTAACTCGAGCGCGAGGAAGAATTCCTTAGCTTTTCGGATGATTGTCTGTTCTTGACTCAAATAAGCATTTTTAGCTAATTGCTGGGTGATTGTCGAACCACCACCAAAGTGCCCAAAGGTGAACAGAGCCAGGAAAAAACGTGAATAATTAATCCCGCTATTTTCATAGAAAGTTCGGTCCTCGGTTGCAATAACCGCATTTTTCATGTTATCACTGATAGCGCCTAATTCAACATACGTTCCTTTTTGACCTGAAAGCGAACCAACTTGGTCATCATTTTGGTCATAGATAACAGTTGTTGCTTTCAAAGCATCTTGCAAATCCGAAACATTCGTTGATTTGGCGACAAAGTAAAGGCAAGAACCAATCGCTAAAACACCAATTCCTGTTAAAATAAGCAGAATTTTTCCAATACGGTAGCGACGCCAGAAACGTCGGATTGGATTTTTGGTGGAGGGCATGAAGCGAGAGATTTTTTGCACCCAAGCAGGCGATTTTTTCACCTTTTCGTGGTGTCCTTTGCTTCGCTGATACGTTGGTGTTGCTTCTTTTTCTTCTGTTTTTTCTGTTTCAAATTCATTGACAGTAGCGCCTGATAACTCCTCCTCAGATGAGTTACGCTTACTGTGATTGTGAGAAGGTATTCTCTCCTTGATGTCATTAAACAAAGAAAGAATTTTTTCTTTAATCATTTTTAATTTTGTCATAGCTACATTATATCAATTTCTTTTAAAATCGTCAGAGATAAAGGGATTCCTTAAATAATACAACATTTTCATTTCATTTTAGCCTTTTTTTGTGATAAAATAAAAGCATAGAAAAACAGGCACAACTGGTCTCAAACAGCCACTCATTCCCACAATACTTCTACCGAGTATTAGAAAGGATTTCACGATGAACAAAGGATTTGAAGCATTTAAAAAAACATTGTCACACGAAAGTTTAAAAGCCGTTTATGATGAAACAAAAATTGAAGTTTCTGAAAGCGAAGCCGAAGGCACAGAAGCCTATTCAATGGCAGTCGCATCTCTAATGGCAGTTAATTTGTTGGAAAAATACCACGATTGGTTGCACGAAAACGACCAAAAATAAACTATCAGCGCACCGAACAAGGTGCGTTTTAACTTGTAGTCATGCTATAATAGAGCTATGACTTTATCATTTACGCTTAAAAATCCTTATCCAGACTGCACGGTCAAAGAACTTTTAGAAGAGCATTTACTCATTCCACGAAAAATTCGCCACTTTTTGCGCACTAAAAAACATCTTCGTATCAACGGAGAAATGATTAATTGGCAGAGTTTGGTCAAAACTGGTGACACGATTCATTTAATTTTTGATGATGACGATTACCCCCAAAAAGAGATTCCTTTTGGACAAGCTGATCTGGTTGATTGTCTTTACCAAGACGAGCACCTCATCATCGTCAACAAACCAGAAGGCATGAAAACCCACGGCAATGACCCCAATGAAATTGCTCTGCTTAACCACGTCTCTGCCTATGTCGGACAAACGTGCTATGTGATTCACCGTTTAGACATGGAAACTAGCGGAGCTGTCATGTTTGCCAAAAATCCTTTTGTCTTGCCAATCCTTAATCACTTGCTAGAAAACAAAGACATTGCTCGCGAATACTGGGCTTTGGTGCAAGGAAAATTCGAACCCAAACACCAAGTCTTTCAAGATAAAATTGGGCGCGACCGTCATGACCGTAGAAAGCGTGTGGTTGACCGCAAAAATGGGCAAACTGCCTTAACCATCGTTGACCGCCTCAAAGTTTTTCCAAATGAAACTCTGGTCAAATGCCGCTTAAAGACGGGACGCACGCATCAGATTCGTGTGCACTTATCAGCTCATAATCATGCCATTATTGGCGACCCACTTTATAGCAAAATCCCTACCAAACGTCTTATGCTACACGCACACAAATTAAGTTTCACACACCCATTTACCCTCGAAAAAATCAGTGTTGAAGCCAAATCTAAAACCTTTGAAGCAGGCTTATCATAAAACAAAAGTACCCCAATCGTTAGATTTTGTGTCTAACTTTTGGGATGCCGTTCTTTGTGCGCTTTTTAATCGTTAAACGGAATAACTTTCTATTTTTTTGTCAATGTATTGCCGTAAAGTGGTTTACTGTAATCAAAATCGTCATTTGTTCCAGTTTGCCAAAGGACTAATTCCAAATGTGACCCATCAATTTTAATACCGAAGGCATATTTGACACCGATACCGCCAATACCGCTAGTAATAAAGGCTGAGGTATCGGTACCGTCATCGTAAACATAACGATAAATATTATCCCCCTCTTCTTCAAGTTTAGTAACTTTCGCTGTTTTGACCTGATTATCTTTCGTTGTTTTAGTAATCGTACCGTCAGCCTCAAACTTGAAAGTGATGTCATCCTTATCATCGACCTTCCATGTTCCCAAGATTTTTTCTGGGAATACTGAATCTGATTTTACTTGATTATTCTCACCTGTCACGGTGATATTTTTTTGCCCAGAATTAGCCACAACATAGCTTGAACCTGATTTTTTCAAGGTCATCTTGCCTTCCAAGGTCTGAATAACATCACCAGATGTATTTTTCTCGCTATCTGTTGATTTATCATAATAAAAATCATAAGTTGCTGAAAAGTTAACGAGATAGGACTCCTTGCCAATCTGAGACAAACTCGTCAGCGTGAGGGCTGGCACAGTCAGACTTGACGCCTTACGAGTATCTGTCTGCATTTTCGCCTTAATGCTCTCTTTTAAGCCTTTATAAAACTCATTATTCGCTCCATTTTCAAATACCGTAGAGACAGTTGATGAATCTTGACCCGTGCTTAAATACGAAATCAATTGGTCAAAAGCTGACACAAGAATCTGACCAGCGCTTGCTTCATCTAAAAGATTTTCAGCATCTAAAGCCACCGTATCACCATCAGAAATGCCTGAAAGAGCCTGCTTTTGTGATGTCAATTCTCCGTCTGAATAATTCTTTTTAACATAAGCTTGCACAGAATCCGTCAAAGGATAATCACTCACATCATACTCACCGTTTGACAAAGTCCCAATGCGTGTGTCATCAAAATAAAGCTCACCGTCAGTCAAATTACTTGTTACTTTGAATGTTTTAAAATTAACAGTCAAATCCAACAAGCTATTCTCACCGTCATAAGCCTTACTTAGCTCTACTGACTTCCCATTGTAAGTGCCTGAAATACTCGCCGTATAATCCGCAATTGGTAGACGCTCAAGTGTTAACGTATAATCTTCCGAATCACTAACCGCTACTTTTTTCTCATTTAGAAGAACATCAACTTGATTAATATTTGTCTTAATGGTTAAACTCATTGGTTTTAAAGCTACTCGGTAAGCGGGGAAAAAGAGAAATCTTCGCCCCACTTTTTTAATGTAGGAATCATCCGAACTGTCTGCCTTCTCTAGCGTCTCTGATAGTTTTTGAGCTTCACTTTTAGAAAGCTTTGTAAACGTCGTATATTGCGCTTGGTCATTCGTCACTTGTTGATTGGTATCCGACCAGACGACATACCCCTTGATATTTTCAAACGTATCGCCAGACTGACGGTAAGCGGAGACATATTCCTCAATCAAATGTTTCTTTGAATAATGAAAACTCCCCCACACCAAAAATAGTACCAAAGCAAGTCCTAAAATAAGACTAGGTAGCCAAACTTTTTTTAATCTTAAAATGCTTTTTATCTTTTTCATGACTTTTCTCCATTATTCTTACTATTTTATATATTATATCAAAAATTCTTTAACTTCTTGTTACAAAATAGCCACACCACATTACAGTAAAAAACAGAAAAAACGAACCCCACCAAATCAAAAAGTTCGTTTTTTCTTTAAGTTTTTTTAGTGTAGCTTATCAGTCTTTTCAGAAGGTAATCAGTCATCAAGCTGCACCAACATATTTTCAGCTGCCCCCAACCGAAAATACGGTGTCAAATAAATATAAGGTCTACGAGGATGTCTAGGTTAGCTCTGCTGTTTTTTATACTGCGGCAATGATAAATAAAACTTATCACGTTCTGCAAAAGCTTTCCCTAAGAAAATCAAATCTGCATCTGACAAAACAGCCATTGTATTTCCAAAAATGTACAGTTCATACTCCGTCCATTCTTCTATACCATAAAGATAGTCTGTCAAAAACTTCTTGTCCTCATCGGCGATTTCATAATTTGGGTCTAGTGAATGAATAGCACTAACAACCTTTATTCATTATCAGAAATACATCACTAATGCCATTAAACTGCCCTATTCTAATGCCAAACTTGAAGCAACCAACAAGCTCATCAAAGATATTAAACGAAACGCTTTTGGTTACAGGAACTTTGACAACTTTAAAAAACGTATTTACATCGCTTTGAACAGCAAAAAAGCGAGAACAAAATTTGTTCTCGCTAGAGCTTAACTTTGCCACCCACTACAGTTGACAAAGAGCCCTTTTTTGTCTATTCTTCAATTTTTTCTATTTACTTTTCTTTAAACGCAATAAAGCAAGAGCTGAAGCAAAGATAAATAACATTACTCCGGACACAAATAGCCAAACTGAACTTTTCTCACCTGTAGAAGGTAAGACTTTCTCCTTTTCGTTCGTACTTAAAGTTTTTGGATTTTCGTTTTTCTTATCCTCTTTAGAATTAGAATTATCCTCTTTTGAAACTTTCTGAAGCACAGTTACTTCAATCTCTTTTTGTACACCACCATAGCTGTAAGTGACTTTATACTTCCCTGGTTGAGTAGTATCTACACTTCCTGTCACTTGCACGTCTTGGAAGTTGACAGGATTACCATCTCTATCTTTGGCACCATCAAAGTTGTCTTGCGCATTCCAAGTATCTCCTGTGTACAAAGTAGAATTATGGGCATCTATATTGGTTTGATTTTGAAGTACAGTTACTTCGATCTCTTTTTGTACACCACCATAGCTGTAAGTAACTTTATACTTCCCTGGTTGAGTAGTATCTACACTTCCTGTCACTTGCACGTCTTGGAAGTTGACAGGATTACCATCTCTATCTTTGGCACCATTAAAGTTGTCTTGCGCATTCCAAGTATCTCCTGTGTACAAGGTAGAATTATGAGCATCTACGCTTGTTTGATTCTTATGCGTTGAAACTTTTCCATAATACATAGCTACTCCACCCGATTTTAAACCAAATGGTAATCTTACTCTATAAACTTTATCAGGTAAAAAAAGATTTTTTGATGTAAATTCAGTTTCTAAATTTTGTAGTGTTCCATCCACTCCAGTAATTAACGGAAACTTCATTTTATAGTTGCTTCCACTATCTGAAACTTCAAAATAAGTGATGTCTTTCTCTAAAAAACTCTGCTGGTAGGATAGTCCAACATTTAAAGCATCGGGTAACATTGAAAAATCTGTAATTTCATTACACGCTACATTTAGGTATGTCAAATTTTTCAATTTTGCCAATGGAGAAACGTCAGTAATTTTTCCTGTATAGGTCGGAAAATCTGTATAACTCTGTCCATTACAATATCCTTGTAATGTTAAGTTTGATAAATTTGGAAACTTCTCACTGATTTGTCTTACTGAATTATCATTATATAATGTTTCTACATCCGTACTTCTATCAGAATCCGCATAAACCTTACTTGGTGATAAATATAAAAATTCCAAAGAGGTATTCACATTAAACATTGAAAAATCAGAAACACTACTATCTATAAGTACTAAATTTTTCAAAGAAGCAATTGATTTTATCGGTGATAAATCTGTCAAGCCTTTAGCATATATCTGTAAACTCGTAAGAGATGTAGCATACTGCAAACCTTCTAAATTATTGATATTTATATCTTTTCTGTTGCTTTTTAATGTTGAAAGAGTTTTTATATTATCTTTTGTTACATCTTGTACGCCTATACCTAAGGATTCAGATACAATTTTTTGAAGATTTTTATCAGGCATCCAATTATCAATGGGCTCTGCCACCGCTCTTTGCGCAGCTTCTGCTGACTCATTTAAAGTTGAATCGGTTGTTCCTTGTACTTGTTGCGGTGATGCGTCTTGAG
>ERZ1034962.846-NODE-846-length-11758-cov-14.152269_pt1 | contig 11758 bp, 24 predicted proteins | sample MGYA00520696_ERZ1034962 | MGnify/ENA primary metagenome ERZ1034962 (study PRJEB33766, sample SAMN09781770) | gut metagenome | biome: gut microbiome | host: Homo sapiens | place: Madagascar | study: EMG produced TPA metagenomics assembly of the PRJNA485056 data...
TTTAAGCATTGGGTAACTTCCGAAGTCCTCCCTACACTTCGCAAAATAAATATAGAAAACCTATTGACATATGCCAGACAAAAGTATATAGTGTACTTATGCCAGACAAAAGCGAGGTGGTTATATGTCTGACAAAAAAATGGGTAGACCTACAGACAATCCCAGACCGCACAAAATAAGTATTCGCATTAATGATGAAGATAAGCAAATACTTGAGGATTATTGCGAAAGAGAGTCTGTCAATAAGACAGAAGCAATAAGCAGAGGGATAAAAAGTCTTAAGCCTACTGAGTAACTAAAAAGAAGTGGATGTCCGAACTTTTCCAGAGCCAACGAACATCCACAACTACCACGAGGGTTATATAAATAATAGCACTGTATAACCTTTTTGGCAATCAATTTGTTCACGGAGGTATGATATGAATAAATTACAGATTTTTAATTCACGGGAGTTTGGAGAAATCCGCACAGCTGAAATTGATGGAAAACCATATTTTGTCGCAAGTGATGTAGCAAAAGCACTTGGGTATGCAAAGCCTAATAATGCAATATCAACGCATTGCAGGGGTACCCTAAAACGGGGTATAGGGGTACAAACAGGAGTAAGAGCAGACGGAACGCCAGCAATACAAGAAGTAGACATGCTTGTTATTCCAGAGGGAGACATTTACCGATTGATTGCAAGAAGTAAACTTCCGTCAGCTGAAAAATTTGAAAAATGGGTGTTTGACGATGTTCTACCATCAATCCGAAAAAACGGTGGCTATCTCATGAATCAAGAGAACATGACACCAGAACAGGTAGTGGCAAATGCACTTGTTGTGGCGCAGAACATTCTTGATAAAAAGGACAAGGAAATAGAGCGTATGCGTCCAAAAGAAGTATTTGCTGACGCTGTAGCATCTTCCAAAGACTCCATACTTATTGGAGAGTTGGCAAAGCTTATCTGCCAGAATGGATATAGCGTTGGTCAGAACCGATTGTTCACTTGGATGAGAGACAATGGGTATCTTATGGTACAGGGAGCGTCAAGGAACATCCCAAAACAGAGATACGTTGAGCAAGGGCTGTTCGAGATAAAAGAGAGTTCTATTGCCAATCCAGATGGCAGTGTAAGGTTGATTAAGACAACCAAAGTCACTGCCAAAGGACAGCAATACTTCATCCAGAAGTTTTTGCAGTTCCACCAGAGAGAATAAAATCAACGTATGCCCCATTTACCATCTGGAAATAGGAAACCGATAACATAACCAATCTTATCCACTATAAGTCTATCTGGAATAACCACATTGTTATTGAGTGGAGAGTAGACATATATCTTCTTACCGTTCTCAATGATGTGTTTCTTGACAACTACGTGGATAGCGCCTTGCGATGTGACAACGCAGCGCTCACCCTCATGTGCTTTCCTGTCAGCCGATACAAGGATGATTTCATCCGGCAGATAGTATGGCATATAATAATCGCTTGGTATCCGAATACCAATATAAGCTTTTGCTTTAATATCTTCGGGTACGGAATCTATCATCATTGGTTCTACAGCGTTGGTAGTTGCGATTACACCGTTTACAATCTGAGGGCGCAGTATGGAAATGTAATCATGTTTCTTTGATAGCATGGAATGAATTTTCGCCTGGTGGCGAATGAAATAGCGAATAAGATAGACAGAGTGTTCTGGAAGTCCACGCACTAAGCGCACGGATTCCCTCATTTTCGGCTCAAAAGTGCCAGCACCAAGCAATTCGTCAACACTGATGTTTAAAGCCTTGGAAACGGCAATCACAGTCGATACACGCACATCTGACGCATTACCATAGATAATCGTGTTGAGTGTGGCATAGGGAACGCCAGAACGTTCGGACAGTTCTTTGAGAGTGATCTCCGGGCACTGTAGGTACATATCAAGGTTCTTTCGGAAACTCGACATAAAGTCGGCATTGTTCTCCGTAAGTTCTGTCGATATTTTTGCAAGTTTTTCTTTGTCTACCATATTCCATTCCCCCTTAAGAATGACTAAAATGAATATATCCCTCAAAAGCGAGGGATTCAAGTTCTGGTAGGGGGATAGCGTTTTTTTGGGGCATTTCGCTATCCCTTGTTAGTATTTTAAATCTAGAACGGCAACCTGTCAATTTAGCACTTTGCATAATTGACAAAGGCGAACGTATGTTCTAAAATTTATCTATCGCTACCGATAGAATCGTGTATGAAAAGAGGTATCATTATGAATGAAGATGTAAAAAAATTAGCTGCACTGAAAGAAGACATCTGTAATATTGTAAAATCAATGGATGATATTGAATCAGTGGTATATATATATTTGTTCTCCGGAATCATGAAAGATTCAGGAATCATGGCAGAGGAGGTAAAGAAAAATTGGAACAGAATTATTCAAGGATAGAAATTAAGTCCACGGACGGTATTTACGCTAAACTGTATATTGATGGGCATGTAGTCCACGGTGTCAGAAGTTTAAAGTTTGAGAAGAAAGCACTGGATATGCCAGTGCTTACCCTCGACCTTTTAGCACTCGATATTTCCATTGACTCACCTTCCATTATAAAGCAGGAAGGTCTTGATGAGGAAATAGAAATTGTCTTTAAGGACAGAAATCAATCCATATAGGACAATTGTCTCTCTGGCAGGTGTGTTGTGCGTTGTTGATGTCGCATATCACATCTGCTTTTGCGTAACCGGCTCCCTCTGTTGAACTTGCATCAATACAATTAATAGTGATCGTCTTCTCTTTTCCAGTTATCCTACAGCGTCCTGTAGCCTTTTTTCGCTTCACGTTAATCTTCCTTTCTCGCGCTTTCTATTACAGCTTTCATTACCGGCAATATTCTCTTCTGCGTTTCTTTTGGCAGATCCATAAAGTCTGAAAGCAATTCTCGAACATCGGAATCCAAAGAATCTACATTCCCCTCTGGTGCGTCTATATTTCTCACTCTCGGAACATCAAATCCCATAAGCCATGCTTCTGACACATTCAATGCCATTCCTAAGATTACAAGCTTTTCTTGACTCGGCTTTATTTTCCCAGACACATATTGGCTTATATCTGGCTTTGTCATGCTTACACCATATTTTTTACAATATGGAAGAGATTTGTTTAGAATATCTATCTGTTTCAATCCTCTTTCGCTCATGAGTTCCTTCAACCTTGTAGCTGTATTTTTATCTTTCATTGTAGTATCCTCCCTATGAGTAGAATATAGCACTAATTGAACAAAAGTTCAATGCTTAAAACAAAGAAAGTTAAAAATCTTAAACTTTTTATTGACATAGAGCTATCTGTGGTGTATAGTTAAAGCAGTTAAAAGTTCTTAACTTTGAAAGGAGGTAAAGTATGGCTTTTGATTATAGAAAGTTAAAAGGTCGTATTATTGAGAAATACGACAGTCAGCGTATGTTCGCAGAAGCTATGGGATTAAGCACACGTTCTTTGTCACTTAAAATGACAGGTAAAAGAGCGTGGAAACAGGAGGAAATCGTAAAGGCTTCTAAAATCCTTGATATTCCTGCGGATGAGATTAGCGCTTATTTTTTTACACTTAAAGTTAAAAGTTCTTAACTTGAAAGGAGGTAAAGCATGGAGTATAAAGAAAAAACTCTGGAAATCCTGTATAACCAGATAAAAGATTTAGAAAAGGAGTTCCAGGAACAGACTGATATTCAAATTAAATTGAGAATATCTGATCGAATGGAGGACTTAGCCAGAGATATTCTCAATAATGCTCTTTATTAAAGCGGGAAGGAGTGTTGTATGAAACAGCCAAAGAAACTGAACAGGGGACAGAAGATATGCCTTAGTTCACACTATATGAACCCTAAAGAGTGGATGTTGGTAGAAGAGCTTGGTTCTTGCCTTAAAGTCATCCACAAGACCAGAGGGACAATCAAACTGGTTGATAAGCACATGAATATAAGGAGGTAGACCATGAAAAAGAGAAAAAGCATTTGGGATTCCACCATTGCCGGATTCGGAATTGGAGTAACACTTGGGATTCTGTTCATGCTTATACTGCTTGAGTATTGCGCAAGAGTAGGAAGTATTTTTTAGAGAGGAGAAAGAGGAATGAACGAATTACAGATTTTTGAGAATGAAGAGTTCGGTGCAATCCGGACAGTAACTATTGATAATGAGCCGTTTTTCTGTATGACAGATATTTGCAAAGCCTTGGAAATATCAAATGTGAGTCAAGCGAAAACAAGACTGAATCAAGATGGGGTCATTTCAAATGAGGTCATCGACAATATCGGTAGAAAGCAGAACGCTAATTTTATCAATGAATCTAATATGTATAAATTGATTTTTCAAAGTAGGAAAGAATCGGCAGAACGTTTTACTGATTGGGTAACCGGTGAAGTCCTACCATCCATCAGAAAAACAGGTGCTTATCATCCAATGTCTACAGATGAAAAGATACAGGTACTTGCACAGGGCAATATAGAACTGAACGAAAAGGTAGATAACCTTAATAAGGATTTACAGGAGTTCAAACAGGACATGCCACTTCTGGCTCTTGAATGTCAGAGAATCACCAGAGCAAAGAATCAGAAAGTTGTTCCGCTGATGGGCGGAAAGACCGCACCGGCATATAAGAATAAGAGCCTAATGAGGAAAGTATACAGCGACATTGATAATCAGCTTAGAAGAGAGTTTGGAGTCAATACATATAAAGCAATTAAGCGCAACCAGTGTGACTTGGCGGTGGAAATTATCAAAGGATATGATTTGCCAATCTGTCTGAAAGAAGAAATTGAAACTGAAAATTCACAGATGCGGTTAAGCGTATAAGGAGAAATAACATGATTGAGTGCAAGACAACAAAAGGAACTGCAAATATATCAATAGAGGGAGAAGCACTGAATGTTATCGCTGAATACTCTGCCATTACTTCAAGCATGTATAACTGGCTTACAAACGTTCACCTTATGAGTGGCAAGGAAGCAAGAGCTAAATTAAGACAGGCAATTGACGTTGGCATTGCTCTCAGCAAGATACCGAAAGATGTGAGGTGAGTATATGGAAGAATTGGTATATCTGAGCAAGAAAGACGAAGCAGTGTGTAGCAGCTTACAGGTTGCGGAAAAGTTTGGAAAGAGACACGACAGAGTTTTAAGAGCGATAGACAATCTCTTAATGACGCTCCCCAAAAATGGGGAGACCTCCAGAATGTTTATTTTAAGCAAGAGGAAAGCTGACGATGGACAGTTTCATAGAATGTTTCTTATGAATAGAGATGGGTTTTCACTGTTGGTTATGGGATTTACCGGAAAGAAATCATTGGAGTGGAAATTACAGTACATTAAGGCTTTCAACAAAATGGAAGAGTTTATCAAAGAAAAGAAGTCTCAGAAGTGGATTGATGAAAGAAAAGCAGGAAAGCTTACTAGAAAGTCAGAAACAGACACGATCAAAAGACTTGTGGAGTATGCGAAAGAACAGGGTAGCACACATTCAGAAATGCTGTACACGGTGTATTCAAAACTTGCAAACAGTATGGCAGGAGTTAAAAGCAGAGACGAAGCAACCAGAAGAGAACTTAATAACCTGTCTCTGATGGAACATATCATTCTCTGTGAAATTGACAAAGGCATTGTGGCAAATAAGCCATATAAAGAAATCTATAAAGATTGTAAGGAACGTCTTGAGACAGTAAAAGAACTTGCATATCTGGAGATAGCATAGGAGGTATATAGAATGAATAAAACACAGTGGTTAAAGTATGGAAATGAAATTCACGATTCTTTGAAAGAGCTTCGGAGAATATCGCAGAAATATGGTGTTGGTTATGCGACAATCAACATCATGAAAAGTGGGATTTTATATATTGACGCAGAGGGAAAAGAAGAAAAGGGTGTTGAACTTTCCGGGACGCTTGAACAAGAAGGACTCAAGCTTACTGTGAAAGATACGACATATATAAAGTAAGCCCGATACCATAGGTAAACGGGCATACCAAAACAAACCAATATTAATATATCAGAGAGGACGTGTATTGTCAAATGATACCTGGTTATGATGCATGGAAACAACGTGTCCCAGATGAACCAGAACCAGTTGAAGTCTGCACATGTTGCGGGAAGGAACTTTTTACAGGAGATTACATCTACACGATAGACGGAGAAAAGTTGTGTGAGGATTGTATAAATGATGAATACAGGAGGATGTTATGACAAGACTTGAAGCATTGAAAACCTTTGACCGGAAAGCCATAGCGGAAATGCTCTGCTACGTCACACGAAAACCTGGTGCAGAGTGTGAAAAATGCATTGCGTATGCACACTGCCATTTATGGCACACAGGATTTCTGGATTGGTTAGATGAAGAATATGAAATGGAGGAATAAAAGGTATGAAAAAATTTGAATTAACAACAGACACAAAAATGCATTTAGGGCTGAAGTTGTTCCGAATTAAGGCACTTGTGAGCTTTGGAGATGTAGAAAAAGGAACTCTCGGTGGATACGTGGAGAAAGAAGAAAACTTAGATCATGAAGGCAACGCATGGGTGTATGACGACGCATGGGTGTGTGGCAACGCTAAGGTGTGTGGCAACGCTAAGGTGTATAGAAACGCTAAGGTGTGTGGCAACGCTGATGTGTATGGAAACGCTTTTGTGTGTGGCAACGCTCTTGTGTATGGCAACGCTGATGTGTGTGGCAACGCTAAGGTGTGTGGCAACGCTAAGGTGTATAGAAACGCTAAGGTGTGTGGCAACGCTGATGTGTATGGAAACGCTTTTGTGTGTGGCAACGCTCTTGTGTGTGGCAACGCTGATGTGTGTGGCAACGCTATGGTGTGTGACAACGCTAAGGTGTCTGACAACGCTATGGTGTATGGCGACGCTCTTGTGTGTGGCAACGCTGATGTGTATGGAAACGCTAAGGTGTATGGCAACGCTGATGTGTATGGCAACGCTGATGTGTATGGCAACGCTAAGGTGTATGACATCGCATGGGTGTCTGGCGACGCTAAGGTGTATGACAGCGCATGGGTGTATGGAAACGCTAAGGTGTGTGGCAACGCTAAGGTGTATGGAAACGCTTTTGTGTATGGCAACGCTTTTTTGTGTGGCAACGCTATGGTGTATGGAAACGCTTTTGTGTGTGACAACGCTAAGGTGTCTGGCAACGCTGATGTGTGTGGCAACGCTGATGTGTGTGGCAACGCTGATGTGTGTGGCAACGCTATGGTGTGTGACAACGCATGGGTGTCTGACAACGCTGATTACGCTACTGTAAAAGGCTTTGGAACGCAATGCAGAGCAACTACATTCTTTAAATGCAAAGACAGAAAAATTCATGTTGCATGTGGGTGTTTCAAAGGAACAATTGAAGATTTCCGAAAACAGGTCAAAGCGACCAGAACAGGCAAGATTGAAAAAGAATACCTGATGATAGCAGACTTAATGGAATTACATTTTGAGAAAGATGAAAGCGAGGAATAAACATGGAGATCAAAGAGAAATTATCAATGATTCAACAGAAATTGAAAGCGCCGAAGAATTTATACAATTCTTTTGGCAAGTATAACTATAGAAATGCAGAGAGTATTTTGGAAGCATTTAAGCCATTTGAGGACGAATACAATGTTGCACTGATTGTGTTTGATGAAATCGTGGAAATTGGTGGCAAGAATTATGTAAAAGCAACAGCACAACTTATCGACTGCGAATCAATAAATACTTTTAAAGTGACTGCTTACGCAAGAGAACCTGTCGAGAAGAAGGGCATGGATGAAGCACAGATTACCGGAGCGACATCAAGTTATGCGAGAAAATATGCTCTTAACGGTCTGTTCTTGCTGGATGATACAAAAGATGCTGATTCTGACGAATACAAGAAGCAGGAGAAACACGGTGAAAAAGAAGACAATGACAGGGTGAAACGGATTGCCCTTAAAAAAAAGTGCATCGAGGAAAAATGTAAGAAGCATGGCATTGATGCAGTAATGATTGCTTCTGGTAATGGATATTCATGGAGCGAAATGACAGAGACGCAGCTTGAAAATATGCTTGCATCTCTTTGCAAGAAATTTGGTGAGGAGTAAATATGGACTTTACAGGCACTTTTAGTGATTTAATGGTGGATTTCTCAACTGGTAAGCAAAAAGCCGTTCTGACACTGAATGAGGACGCTAGACAGACGTTTGAGAACCTTAAAGACAAGGAGCTGTCAATCTCTATCAAGAAATACAGGAAAAAGAGGAGCCTGGATGCCAATTCTTACTTTCATGTCCTTGTGGGAAAGATTGCTGATGTGATTGGTAACTCCAAACCGGCGGTAAAAAATATATTGCTTGCTAAGTATGGGCAGTATGCAACAGACGAAAATGGAATTATCCACATGATTATCCGTGACGATTACGATGTATCGGAGAGGGAAGATATCCACCTGTCTCCGACATCCAATGTAAAGGTCTTGGATGATGGAAAGCTGTACAGAGTATACCGACTCATGCGTGGCTCACATGAATACGATACTGCGGAAATGGCAAAGCTAATTGACGGAACTGTATCAGATGCAAAGGAACTTGGTATTGAGACCATGACTCCGACCCAGCTGAAAGAAATGAAAGAGAGGTGGAAGATAAATGTCTAAGAAGTTATGGAGCGTATTCACAGATGATATGGAACATTGCTATTTTACAGGGACTCCATATTGCCACCGACACCATATATTTTATGGCTCCAGAAGAGACTTATCTGAAACCTATGGGTATGTGATTCCTATAGCAAGCTATCTACATGAGTTCGGAATTAACTCGGTTCACGATAATCCGAATCACGGATTGGATTTGGAATTAAAGCAAATGGCACAGAAACATTTTGAAAGCAATCACGGAACAAGAGAAGATTTCATAAATGTTTTTGGAAGAAGTTGGATGTAACAAATTAACTATAGATTCATGGTCGGGTGTAACTTTTCATGTCAAACAAGTGTATCACAAAAGCCTGTGGATACCGACCACCACAGGCAGAAAGGAGACGTTATGGGAAAAGAACAGGCTAAGGATTACTTTAACCGAATTTCAGATGGACACAGAAATGCAATCAAGCGTCCGTGGGATAAGGTTACTGATCGCTCTTTAAGAGCGATCATAGAGAAAGCAAACAGAAACGGAGACTGCATTATCAACGTTGGTGACGGAATATTCCGACCGATACCTGGCGACCCGGTAGATGAAGCAGCGCTCAATAAATACCTTGCGAAAGAATTACACAGAGCGAGGGCTGTACAGCTTAAAAGGCTGTGCATGAAACAAACATTTGAGGGGTGGAAGAATTGCGCTACACCTTAGTGATAAAAGGGAAACTGAGCAACTTAAATGATTACATTACCGCCTGCCGGACAAATCATTATAAGGGAGCGTCAGTGAAAAAGAAGAACGAGAACATCGTTAAATGCGCCATATACGAACAATTAGGGCGATTACGTATAAAAGGTAGGGTATACATGGAATATCGCTGGTATGAGCCAAATAGACGGCGTGATTTGGATAATATCAGTTCATTTGGACGCAAAGTCATACAGGATGCGCTTGTAGAGACAAGAGTTCTTGAAAATGATGGGTGGAAGAATATAGTCGGATTCTCCGATGAATTTTACACCGATACAGAAAATCCGAGGATAGAGGTGGTGATAGAAGAGGTATGAATGAACATGAGGGATGGATAAAACTCCACAGGAAAACATTAGACAATCCTGTTTGTTTGAAAGATGCAGAGTGTTTTGCAGTTTGGTGCTGGTTACTTTTGAATGCTTCATATGCCCCGGAAACACAATGGTTTAAAGGAGAAATGATAGAGCTGAAAGAGGGGCAAATACTCACAACTTTGGACGAAATTAGCCGTGTTTTGAAGATAAAACAGAGTAAAGTAAATAGAATCTTAAATTTGCTAAAAAACGAAAAACAAATTGAAAAACAAACAAGCAACCGAAACACCTTAATTTCCGTGGTTAATTGGGAAAAATTCCAGTCAAGTGAAAAACAAAATGAAAAGCCAGTGAAAACCGAGCGAAAAACCAGTGAAAAACCAGTGGAAAACCTTCCTATTATAAAAGAATATAAAGAAGGGGGTGTGGGGGGAGAACAACGTTTTTGTTACGCGACGCACTCCAATGTCCAAAATCTTGACCACGTAATCAGCAATCATATTCATGTTGACAGTGAGAACATACAAGCTGATGAAGAATTATATCGGTGCTTAAGAGAGTGGATGGAATACAAGGACGGTAAACAACCAAAGACACAACACCATTACGGAACAGAAATCGGAATCAAGAAATTGATAACCAGTTTCTACAGAGCGTATACGGAATATGGTATCGCTAAAGTAATACAGGTCGTTGACTATTCTATCAGCAATAACTATTCTGGCGTGATCTGGAACAAGCTAAAAGAGCAAAATAGCAACAACTCATACATGGACGCTGTGAGAGACAGGGTAAGCATGGTGGATGATTGGGTTTGAGAAGGGAGGAAAAAGAGTGACCAGAGAAGAGTTCTCAAAAATTGCAAAAGGAATGAAAGCGGTCTATAGCGCTCCTACATTCATAGCAGATAAAGATGCTCTCGATGTTTGGTATGCATTGCTGCAAGACCTGCCATACGATGTTGCGAGCATGGCAACGCAAAAGCACATGATGTCCAGTAACAGGATTCCAACTCCGGCAGACATAAGGGCAGAAGCAGTGAAGCTGTCGATGCCGGACGAGCCAAATGAAACAGAAGCGTGGACACTTGTAAGCAAGGCAATACGGAATAGTAGTTATAACAGCATACATGAATTTTCAAAACTCCCACAACTTGTACAGAAAGCAGTTGGGCAGCCAAGCCAACTGGAACAATGGGCAATGGATGAAGATTACAACGAAAATGTAGTAGCATCAAACTTCATGAGGACGTACCGTGGAGAGGTTATAAGAGCAAAAGAATATAATAAACTGCCGGAGAAAATGAGAACACTAATCGGGGCAGTTAATAAAAACTCGTATTCGGCTCAAATAGCGAGAAATAACATCGATATGATAAAATCCTCGAAAGAAGATAAAAAATTAAAAATAGGGGCAAATACGGACGCCACAGACGCATGTATGAGCGAAGAAATAATGGAAAAGTTAGAAAAAGCAAAATCAAAGCTTAGATTATAGGAGGAATGACAATGAAAGGATATAAAGCATTTTACAAAAACATGATTTTCAAAGGCGATGGATACGAAAAGCAGTACGAGGAAAACACAACTTACGAAGAGAACGGCAACGAAGTGTGCAAAAGTGGGGTAATGCATTTTTGCGAAAATCCATTTGATGTGCTTAATTATTATCCACTTGTTGACGACAACTGTAATGTTGCAGAGTTCGCAGAAGTTGAAGCGCTAGGAGATACGTTTAAAAAAAGTGTCGCAGATGACAAGACAGCGACAAACAAATTGCATATTGGCGCAAAGCTTAATCTAAAGGGATTTATAAAAGCGTGCATTGACTTTTCACTTGAGAAAACGAAAGTAGAAAACAAAAGCAGTGGTTACTATGCAAAACTGGCAAGCAGTGGTAACTATGCAAAACTGGCAAGCAGTGGTAACGGTGCAAAACTGGCAAGCAGTGGTTACTGTGCAAAACTGGCAAGCAGTGGTAACTATGCACAACTGGCAAGCAGTGGTAACGGTGCAAAACTGGCAAGCAGTGGTTACTGTGCAAAACTGGCAAGCAGTGGTAACTATGCACAACTGGCAAGCAGTGGTTACTGT
>ERZ1034962.847-NODE-847-length-11745-cov-6.829512_pt1 | contig 11745 bp, 7 predicted proteins | sample MGYA00520696_ERZ1034962 | MGnify/ENA primary metagenome ERZ1034962 (study PRJEB33766, sample SAMN09781770) | gut metagenome | biome: gut microbiome | host: Homo sapiens | place: Madagascar | study: EMG produced TPA metagenomics assembly of the PRJNA485056 data set...
ACTGCTCCATGGAGGAAGGCTCCATGCGCTGCGACGGCAACGTGTCGCTGCGTCGCCGCGGCTCCACGAAGCTGGGCGTGAAGACCGAGCTGAAGAACATGAACTCCTTCAAGAACCTGCACGATGGCTTGGCCTATGAGATCTGCCGTCAGGCCGAGGTTCTGGAAGAGGGCGGTCAGATCTATCAGGAGACCCGCCATTGGGACCCCACCATGAAGCACACCATCGTCATGCGCGTGAAGGAAACCGCTGACGACTACCGCCTGTTCCCCGAGCCCGACTTGGCGCCCTACGACCTTTCCGACGAGTTCATCGAAGGCGTCCGCGTCAAGCTGCCCGAGCTGCCCGACCAGAAGGCCGCCCGCTTCGCCGATGAGTTCGGCCTGTCCGCCTACGATGCTCGCCATCTGGTTGATCATCGCGCTACGGCCGATTTCTTCGAGGCGTGCATGGAGGTTGCGGGCAAGGATGCCGCCAAGCTGGCGAAGCCTGTTGCCAACCTGACCATCAACGACGTCACCGCATGGCTCAACGCCAGCGAGGATGCTGACCTTGCGCAAAGCCCGCTCACGCCCGCCCGTGCGGTGGAGCTGGTGAAGCTGCTCGCCGAGGACGCCATCTCGTCCAAGCAGGCCAAGCAAGTGTTTTCCGCCATCATGGACGAGGACAAGGATCCCTCGGCCATCGTCGAGGAGCGCGGCATGAAGCAGGTGTCGGACACCGGCGCCATCGAGGCCGTTGTGGATGCCATCATCGCGGCGAACCCCGACGAGGTTGCCCGCTACAAGGAAGGCAATACGAAGGTCATCGGGTTCTTCGTGGGTCAGTGCATGAAGGAGATGCGCGGCCAGGGCAATCCGAAGATCATCAACCAGCTGTTGGCGAAGAAGCTGGCAGAATAGCGTAAACGCAATCGCAAACGTAAACGAGGGGCCGCTGATGAGCGGCTCCTCGTGCGTTATAGGACGTGCAAGCAATGCGAGCGATGATGCGCGTGGGTCGATTCGGAGTAAGTGAATCGACTCACACAGACATGGTCAGAGTGTACCGTTGGCAGTTGCGGCGCGCGGTTTGAGCGCGCCGGCAAGCTGCAAGGCGCAGCGCTAGCAAACGCAGAGGGCTCGCAGTGCGCGGCCTGCAAGCCGTGGGGCGCAGCGATTGTTTGCATCCTGCGTGTAGCGTGCGCCGGCAAGCTGCAAGGCGCAGCTTGCGCCGCACGCAGGCAGTCATCTGCGCTCTGCGCGCAGGCGCCCTTATCGCATTACCTTGGCTAGCACCTTCGCGAGCTTCGCCGGGTCGATGGGCTTGGAGACGTGGGCGTTCATGCCGCTGGCAAGCGAGCGCTTCACGTCCTCGGCGAACGCGTTCGCGCTGGTTGCCACGATGGGCACGTCGGCGGCATCGGCACGGTCAAGACCGCGGATGCGGTGCGCGGCGGTAAGCCCGTCCATGACCGGCATCATGACGTCCATCAAGACGATATCGTAGCGCCCAGCGGGGGATTGCTCGAACGCGTCCACCGCTTCCTGGCCGTTCATCGCCTTATCCACGGTGAACCCCATGTCGTCGAGCACGTACGCGATGATCTCCATGTTCAGCTCGTTGTCCTCCGCGACCAGGGCGTGCTTTCCGGTGAAATCGACTTGCTCGGCGTCTGCGCCCACCGGCTTGCCGACCGCGTCGGTTATCGGCAGCGGTATCTCGAAATAGAACGTGCTGCCATGCCCCAGGCGGCTGTTCGCGCGGATGCGATCGCCCATCATGAGCACGATGCGGTTGCTGATAGCAAGTCCCAGCCCCGTGCCCTGTTGGCGGGCGTCTGTGGTGTCTACCTGTTCGAATTTGGCGAAGATGCGATCGATGTCCTCCTCGGCGATGCCTACGCCCTCATCGGTGACGGCGAAGTACACGTTTGCCGTTCGGATGTCGCTCGCCCGGACGCCGCTTCCCGTCGCCTGCGTGCCGGCATCAGCAGCTTCGCAGCCCGCCGGCGGCATACCCGCCGCCGCGCCTTCCGTCGCCCGTGCGTCAGCCCGCGCGGCCTCGCAGCCAGCCGGTAGCGCACTCGTCGTGCCGTCTTCCGCAGCCTCGCAGCTCGTCGGCAGCGCCCCCGCGGCGCCGGCGGCAGCCCGCTCCTCGATGGTCACCGTGATGGTACTGCCGTCATCGGAGTACTTCACGGCGTTGCCCACTAGGTTGATGAGCACCTGGTTAAGGCGCAGCGCGTCGCCCATGAACCAATCGTGCTGCAGCCGCATGTCCACGACCAGCTTCTGGTTGCGCGCGGCAAGGCGGCCGGCGCTTACGGCGTTGAGCTCCTCGACCACATGGCTCATGCTGAAGGGCGCATCGCCGAGCAGCATCTTGTTGTTCTCGATCTTCGTCATATCCAGGATGCCGTTGAGCAGATCGAGCAGGTACAGCGACGACGCGTGCACCTTGTTCAGGCAATCGACTCGGCGCTCGTCGCTCTGCTCGGGTTTCAGGGCTATTTCGGTCATGCCGATGATGCCGTTCATGGGCGTGCGGATCTCGTGCGACATGCGCGCGAGGAAGTCGGACTTCGCCTGTGCCGATTGGTCAAGCTCCTCTTGGTTGATGCGGTTTTGGATGATCGTGCCCACCTCGCGCAGGGTGTTTGCGGTCTCATCGTCGTCGAAGGCCTTGCCGGCGTTGCTCAGGAAGAACACGGCCCCCGAGTATTTCCCCACGTTCATCATGGGGAACGCGACGCCGTTGGCGTAAGCGCGCGTTTCGGCGGACATGGCGAAGATGGGCATCTCGCTCACGGGATGCACAAGGCCTTGCTCGCCGAATCGCTGCAGCGTGTCGACGGCCTCCCGCGAAAGCGGGAACACGGCGCCCTCGTCGATGCCCGGGATGGGGCCGAAAAAGTAGCGCACTGATGCCGTTTGATAGTCTTCTTGGAACGACGTGATGAACAGGTTGGTCACGTCGAGCCTCTCGTTCAGCTGCCGCATAAGCAAATCCATACCCGCCGCCAGCGAAAGGCGTCGGTCGAGCAGGTTCAGCGTCAGGGCGGGTAAGGTCAAGTCCTCGACGTGGTTGAACGAGGATATGGGGTCGAACGGCCTTGGCTCGAACGCGCCGTCCATGGACGGGTCCCAGCATGCGCAGGCCGCGCGATGCCCCATCGATGCCTGAAGCGCCGTGCGCGCCCGGCAAAGCAGCTCGGAGGTGCTCCTGATGCCCTCCGCCGATGCCGTGCCCACGTGGAAGCTCAGCTCCAGCACTCCGGGGCGCACCAGCCGCGCGAACCGGCGCTGCAGCTCGGCCGCCTCGTCGATCGCATCGTCGGCGCATTTGCCGGGAAGCCAGCAGACGAACTGCCCAGCGCCGACGCGCACCAGGATGGCGTCGTGGTTGCCTTTGTCGCGGTTGAAGGCGCGCATGACCTTGGCCAGCTCATTGAGCAGCACGTCGCCGAAGGGGATGCCGTAGTCGCGCACGATGTTCGCGAACCCGTCAATCTCGATGATGGCGAGCTGCCCCGCGTTCGCGCCTGCGCGCGCCGCCGCAATGGCGTCCATGCCGGGCTCGAAGCGATATGCCGATGTCGCGGGGTCGAGCGCCTGCTTGCGCGCGGCTTCGATCTCGCGGCGCTTCCTGCCGTCGATGTCGTGGATGACGCACACCATGCAGTCCTGCCCGTTGTCGGCGTCCTGAACGCGCGATGAGCTCACCTCGAGCCAATGACCTTGCGGCGAGCGTTCGGTCACGGCCTCCACCTGGATGCTCGTCTCCTGCATCAGGCTTACGGCCTGCTCGATGGCGTCCACCGCCTCGGGGTTCGCGCTGTCGTGGCGGAACAGGTCCCAGAAGCGCGTGGCATCGTACTCGCCGTCGTCGAGGGAGTTCACGATCTCGATGGATCCTGTTTCGGGATGGAAGGTGAAGAAGGCGTCGTTGGTGCCCTTGACGGCCAGGCGATAGCGCTCCTTCTCCTCGTTGAGCTTGCGCTGCTTCTCCAGGCCGTCCTCGGTGAGGTCGAGGATGACGCCATGGAGTTGGTCGACCTCGGCGACGGGTGTGCGGAACGCGCGCAGCTTCTCCATGCCTCCTTGGACGCTTTCAATCAGGTCCCTGAGCGGCCGGTTGATGGCGCGCGAGACCAGCGCCACCAGCACCAGGCATCCGAGGGTGGTAAGGCCGATGGTTACGCCTAGGCGGTAGTACAACGAGTTGCCCGTGGCGAAGATGGAGTCCTCGGAGAACAGGCCGACAACCGCCCAGTTCGTGTCGTCGTAGGGCACGATGCCGGAATACAGCTTGAGCGGTTCGGCGATTGCGTACACCTGCTGATCGCCCATGTTGATGCCTTCGACCTGCATAAGGCCCGCATTGCGCGTTTCCTTGAGTGCGAAGGCGGGCCCTTCGGCGTTCACCGCGTTGTAGAGCACGCCGTTTCCCGTGATGACCTGGTACGAGCCGTTGCCGTCAGCCAGCGCAAGGGCGTACCCGCCGGCTTCGCTGCCGTCAAGCTCGGAGATGGGGAAGCACGTGTCCGCCAGGTACGCGGTGGACACCTCGATTCCCAGCACGCCGTACACCTGCCCGTTGAGCATGAGCGGCACCGAGTAGGCGATCATGCGGTAGCTGTCGCTCGGATTACCCTCCAGCACGAACGGCTGCGACCAATACGCCATGGCATTCGCATCGGCGCCCGGGTTTTGCAGGGCGGCCTCGTAGGGTTTGTAGAAGAAGTCGTCGGCGCCGCGCGCGCCGTTGCCGGCGAGGTGCAGTTTCGGCGCCCAGGTGTTGTCAAGGGCGATGGACGCGTCGCGGGCGATTTCCTTGTCTCCTCGCTCAAGCAGCAGGTCGGAATAGGAATCCGACCTGCCGGTGGGGTCGGAATCGCGCAGGAACGCCCCGATGTGGTCCTGCGCGGCGGAAAGGTCACCGTCGTTTCCCAAGATCAGGTACGCGCCGCTGGCGGTGTTGGCCCCTATGATGGAGAGCAGCCGCGGGAAGGCGGCGGCTACGAAGGCCTCCTTCTGATCGTTACCGGCAAGGAACTCCGACACGTCGAGGCCCGATCGGGCAAGTTGGTCGGAGAGGGCGGAGTTGAAGATGACGGTCTCGCGGGATATGCCGGACCAGCTTTTGACCATAGCGCTTTCCAGGTTCACCTTGCGGTTGTCCACCGCGCGGGCGTCGATGGAGATGGCGTTGTCCTCAAGCGTGCTCTTCACTCCGCTGAACGTGAGGACCGAGATGGGCAAGGCGCTCTGGATCAGGACGATCGCGGCAAGCGAGATCATGAGCACTCGAAGGAAAGATACCTTTCGCTTCCCCTTTGCGGCGTTTTTGCCCGTGCTCGCGCCTGCGCCGGCGCCCGTACCCGCATCTATGTTCTTGCGTTCGTTTCGCACCTCTTGCTACTCCGTGCCCTCGGCTGCGGCTTGGAGTTGCTGGCAGAAGGAGGCGTACCATTGCTCGAACGCGGCATCGCCCACGTACGGCTCAAGCGCCTCGGTGCGCGATTGGCCGGCGGCTATTGCCGCCTGAACAGCCGCTTTGTCGGCGGTTGCCTTATCGTCGAGCGAATGGTCGAGTACCTTGCGCGCGGCATAAGCGTTGTCGAAGCTCTTAAGCGAGTACAGCTCCACGTCGTCGAAGGAGTCCATGGCCATGGCGATGCAGTCGCGGGTCTTGGGGTTTACGGAGAGGTTCTCGTTCTGAATCGCGTTATCAAGCTCTTCGACGCTGTTTGCATCAGTTCGCACGGGAAGATACGACGCCGCCGTCGCGAAGCGCAGGTTGTTCTGCTTCTCGGTGAACCACTTCAGGAACTCGTAGGAAGCGTATTCGTGTTGCTCGTCCGACTTCGCCACCGCCATGCCGGCGCCTTGCTGAGGGGCCACGGCGTTGCCTTCTTCGAAGGTTGGCGGCATGATGATCTGATAGCCGATCTCGTGCGTTCCGTTGTCGTCGACCACCTGGTCGGGGAAGTACGCCGCCGATGCGGTGGAGCCCGTGTAGCAGATGATGTCGCCCGTCTTCATGTCGTCGGAGCGGAACTTGCCCTTGGCGTCGAAATATCCGCTGACGAAGGGTATGTAGTAGTTGTCCCACAGGCGGCGGACCTTTTCCTTGTCGGCGTTGACCGCGGTTTTGCCGTCGGCGTTGGGCGCGAGCAGATCGACGCCCATCTGCCTCATGCCGATGATGAAGTAGTTGGACAGGGAATCGCGGCCGTAGAACGCCTTGCCGTCGTTGGGGATGTCGGGCGTTAGCGCATCGGTGTACTCGTAGTAGCGCTTCGCGGTGGCCGCGATGCCTTCCTGCGTTGCCAGGTCATCGACGGTCGCGCCGGTGGCCTGGGCGAACGGCTCCCAGTCGGTTTCGTCGAGTATGGTCACCTCGGTGGATTTCGCCACCGGCAGCAGGTACAGGGAATCGTCGCCGTCGAAGCGTCCCTCGTCAAGGTAGTCGGGCACATAGTTGGACAGCTCATCGGGCGTGAAGTAGTCCGTCAGATCAACGAGCTTGCCCTGTTGTTGCACGTTGTAGGCCGTGTCGGCGTAGGAGGAGAACACGTTGGGCATCTGGTCGGCGCCGACCTCGCCTGCCGACGAGTTCGAGATAGCCTTCTCCAGCTCGGCGACCGACCCTTGGGTCTTGCTTTTCACGTAGATGCCTTTCTCCTTGCCCACGGTGGAGTTGAACTCGGACACCAGGCTGTCGAAGGACGCCTGCTGGGCTCCGTTGTAGTAATCCCATACGGTGATGGTGGTGGGGTTGCTCGGGTCCAGCTTGACGGCGGTCTTCCCGCTATCGCCGGCGCAGCCGGTGGATAGCGCAGCGGCAAGCACGCCGGTAAGGGCGAATGCGGCCAGCGCGGCTTTCCGGGGGCGGATGCGGCCCGCGCTGCGGCTGCGGCGGTTGTCGGTTGCGCCGTCTTCCTGGGTGACGCCTGCGGCGTGGCGGTTGGTGCGCATATGCATACTGGATTCCTCCTAGTGCTCGGCCGGCGTGGTTTCGGCGCTGGTCGAAGGTTCCGTATCGGTTGGGCGAGCTTCCGTGGCCTCGATGGCCGGGCGGGCGGTGGGGCCGCCGCCCGCGTCGTCGCTCGAGCCGTCGCCGCCGTCATCGGCGAGGTCGGCGCCTGCGGCGTCGGCCCCATCGGATTTGTCAGCGGGGTGCCAAATTCCATCATACCCGTTAATGCCGGCGGAATCGGCGATTCGCCCTGCTTCGCCGGCGGATTTTGCGTTCGCGGCGGTATTCGGCTCGCTTGTCGGCGGTGCGACGGAGTCTTTCGTGTCCACGCGGTCGACGACCACGGTGGACGGCGGCTCGACAGTTCGTCGGTGCGTTGCCGGTCGTCGAGCAGGCGCTCGGGCTCGGCGCTGTGATCGCGGGCGAGCTCGATGATGCCCTTGATGGCGCGCCGAGGGCGCTGCGTGTTCATCGAGGATCGCGGCGCCGCTGCGCCGTCCGGCGCGCAACTGCGCTGATGCTGTCGGGTTCGCCCGCTTCGCCGGCGTGTCGTTTACAATGGCGGCATATGCAGGAAAGCCTGGTTGGAGGGCGGGCGGAGGCCCGTGCCGCACCGGACGGAAGCCGGCCGCGTGCAGAGCGCATGCCCACGCCGCGCCCGATCGCGTCTGCGCAACCGGGGAGAAACCGCTAGAAGCGAAGGAAACCTTATGAGCGATATCGATGTGCGCGCCGAGCTTGCGCATTGGATTGAGAACGTGCAGGATGCCGATCTGGCGGCCGAGCTGGCCGACATGCAGGCGAAGGCCGACGCCGGCGATGACGCCGCGATGACCGACGCCTTCTTCCAGAACCTGTCGTTCGGCACCGCGGGCCTGCGCGGCGTGCTGGGCGCCGGCACGAACCGTATGAACATCTACACGGTGGGCCGCGCCACGCAGGGCTTCGCCGATTATCTGAACGCGAACTTCGAAAACCCCTCCGTCGCCATTGCCCGCGACAGCCGCAACAACGGCGAGCTGTTCGTGCGCACCACCGCCGCCATCATGGCAGCCAATGGCGTGACGGCGTACGTGTACCCGCGCATCTCCCCGGTCCCCACGCTTTCGTGGGCCGTGCGCGACCTGGGCTGCTCGGGCGGCATCTGCATGACGGCCAGCCACAACCCTGCGCCGTACAACGGCTACAAGGCCTACGGCCCCGACGGCTGCCAGATCACCAGCCAGGCTGCCGCCGCCATCTCCGCGGCCATCGCCGGAACCGACGCGTTCACCGGCGTGAAGTCCATGGATTTCGATGAGGCCGTGGCATCGGGCAAGGTCAAGTGGATCGAAGACGCCGTGCTCGAGCGCTACTACGACGCGGTGCTGGCGCAGTCGGTGAACAACCTGTCCGACGAGCAGATCGCCGCCGCCCCGCTGAAGCTCGTGTACACGCCGCTTAACGGCACGGGCCTGGTCCCCGTTACCACGGTGCTCGCGCGCGCCGGTGTCTCCGACGTCACCGTGGTGCCCGAGCAGGAGCAGCCCGACGGCAACTTCCCCACGTGCCCCTATCCTAACCCCGAGATCCGCGAGGCCATGCAGAAGGGCATCGACCTGTGCGAGCAGGTGCATCCCGACCTGCTGCTGGCCACCGACCCCGATGCCGACCGCGTGGGCGTGGCCTGCAAGGACGGCGACGACTACACGCTGCTGACCGGCAACGAGATGGGCGTGCTGCTGCTGGATTACGTGTGCCGCATGCGCGCCGAGCGCGGCGAGGACCTGACGCGCAAGGTGGCCGTGACCACCATCGTGTCGTCGGCCATGGTCGATGCGCTGGCTGCGGAATACGGCTTTGAGCTGCGCCGTTGCCTGACGGGCTTCAAGTACATCGGCGACATCATCACCGAGCTGGCCGACGCGGGCCAGGCCGACCGCTTCATCTTCGGTTTCGAGGAGAGCTACGGCTACCTGTCCGGCGACCACGTGCGCGACAAGGACGCCGTGAACGCCAGCCTGCTCATCTGCCAGATGGCGCAGGAGTACAAGCTGGCGGGCAAGAACCTGGCCCAGGCCATGCGCGACCTGTACGCCAAGCACGGCTGGTGGCTCAACCGCACCGTGTCGCTGTCCTATCCCGGCGCCGACGGCGCGGCGAAGATGGCCGACCTCATGGCGGGTTTGCGCGCGAACGCTCCGGCCGAGCTGGCCGGCCGCAAGGTCGAGGCCGTGGTCGACTACCAGGGCGGCGTGAACGGCCTGCCTTCCGCCAACGTGGTGGAGTTCGACGTGGAAGGCGGCAACAAGGTCATCGTGCGCCCGAGCGGCACCGAGCCGAAGATCAAGCTGTACGTGTTCGCGAAGGACGCCAGCCGCGAGGCAGCCGACGCGCTGCTGAACGCGCTTGAGGAGGCAGGTCGCAAACTGTTGGCTTAAGGCCGCGTGACGGGAACGGATGGGTCAGTGCCTTCGGAAGGTTTTGACTCGCTAACTTTTGCGAGGGGCTCGCGGTTGAAATGCCGCGGGCCCTTTGTTGCTTTCTGCGCCGGGTACGGCTGCATGATGGGCGGGGCGCGAAGGGCGTGAAGCGCGACAGGGGGCCGGATGCTTTGCCAGGTTTGCTGCGAACAAGATTGCTTGCAAGAAGCGCTTCCGAAGCGCTGGTTTGGGGAAAGGCAGCCGAGCGGGTCGCCTTTCTTGTTTGGGAAAAATATGACCCTGTGTTTACAAAAAGCTGCGCAGTGCGATAATGAATTAGATAAAGGTAACTTTCGGTAGCAAATGTTACCCGGTGGTTGGTTTCGGCGCGATGGCGGGAATGGCTGAAGCGACGGTACCGCCATGTGCGGCCGCATGCATACGAGGCTTGCGCGGGGGACGTTTGCCAGGGCGACGAGCGTAGCAAGGAGTTGGTGGGTCGCATGGAGTTTACGCAGGATCTTATTCGCTCGCTGCATTCGTCGGCCGTGTTCGAGGGCATTCCCGTGAAGGACCTGCGCGATTTGCTGCGCGAAATCGATGCGCGCGTTATGGAGCTGTCAGAAGGCCAACTGCTGCGACGTGCTGGCGACCGTATGGATTTCTATCCCGTGGTTGTTTCGGGCATCGTGCAAGCAAGCATGCCGCAAGGTGGGCAAGACCGCCCGGTGGCGCAATTCGGCTCGGGCGAGTCGTTCGCCGAGGCCGTGCCGGCGACGCTTAAGCATGCGCCGGTGAATATTCGCGCGCTTGAGCCCACGAGCATACTGTGCATCCCCGCAAAGCAACTCGAATCGTGCACGAGCCCGCATGCGTTTCTGCTGCGCGAAAACCTGTCGACCGAAATGTCGAAGAAGATAGGCGTGCTTACGCAAACGCTCTCCGTGGTTGGCGAGCCGCGTCTTTCCGACCGCATCATGGCGCATTTGCGCACGCTACCCCAGGACGCGGACGGTCGCGTAGAGGTTCCCATGAATCGCCAGGAATGGGCCACGTATCTGCGTGCCGCCGACAAATCGCTCATTCGCGAACTAAGCACCCTGCAAAAAGAAGGCGTGCTAGAAGTGGATGGCCGCTTCATCCGCATGCTGTAGGTAGTAGCCCCTCGGCTAGGGGGAACGCCAAGCGCGATCTGTATCACCAAACATCCGTTCAGAACACAAGAACAAATGTTTGGGAATCTTTACGAGTTGACGTGTTCGCCGACCGACGTACCCCTCTGACCTGGGGTAACATATGTTACCCTTGGAGAAGATTTTGTCGAAAAAGGAACCCATTTCGAACTTTTTTCTTGTAATTTCGGTAACCCCAGGCTTACAATAGCAGCCGTCAAGCCAGTTACCCGCGTGTTACTTGCCGGCTGGAGCGCCCTTTCAACCAGGGCGAACGCCGAGCTCGCGCGGGCAAGCGCACAACCCCTGCAACAACCCAATCCCACACGCAACGCGGGCGCGCGTCTGTCTTGTCGTACCCAGATTCCACATGGCGGGGCCCGTATCGGCCCGCCTCGGGATGCCTTGGGAGCCGAGGATGCGGCATCGGCGCTCAAGGTTGCACCACCAAATATAAACAAGCCGCAAAGAAAGGGTGATTCGCTATGAACACCGAAATGATTTACACGCGTCGAGGTTTCGTCAAGATGGCGGCCGGCACCGTTGCCGCCGCCGCGCTGGTTGCCGCCGGTGCTGAGTCGATTGACTTCAGCAAGGCGTTTGCGGCAACGTCGCTGGACGGACTGGATAAGTCGAAGACTTACACGATCACCGCAAACCTTTACGTGCCGGCTGAATTGAACGCGGTTATCCATATGGATGCGTATCTGACCAATTTGACCACTCCTACGTTGTTTGGCGCTCGTCCGACTACTCCCGTGGCGGACAATGCGGTGCTGTCTTTCGATGCTGACAAGAAGCCGGTCATCACGATTAATCAGCTCAACAATACCTTTGGCCTGTACTATATCGACCCCGCTTCAAGCAACGGTGGTGCGACGGTGACGCAGCAGGGCGAATACCTTTGGAACAAGGGCGGGCATGTAAATCGCATTCAGCCGATTGGGTTCACCATCAACGATGTCTCGCTCGAGAATTACGAGTTTGGCGCAAAAGAATATGCTGACTTCTCTTTGGCGCGTGGAGACAAGGAATGGAAGGTCACGCTGATTATCGATTGGGACTCCATCAAATAATTAGCGACGTTTAGCAGACTGGGCAACACTTCTGTATTGGAAGCGTTGCCCTTGTTTGCGATTAAGAGAAAGGAGGATAGAGTGAGTTTTGCGAACAAAAAGCAGCGCCTGTTGGATGGGTTTATGCGGATT
>ERZ1034962.858-NODE-858-length-11599-cov-3.658437_pt1 | contig 11599 bp, 8 predicted proteins | sample MGYA00520696_ERZ1034962 | MGnify/ENA primary metagenome ERZ1034962 (study PRJEB33766, sample SAMN09781770) | gut metagenome | biome: gut microbiome | host: Homo sapiens | place: Madagascar | study: EMG produced TPA metagenomics assembly of the PRJNA485056 data set...
CCAAGGATGAGGGGGGATGCGATGCCGAGTATAAAAACCTATATCGACCTGCTGGAACGCTTGCAAAGCGTCAACGCGCACGTTGATGCGCAGCGCTGCCTTGCCGTACGCAACCGCAATATCGCATGCGGGCGCTGTGCCCAAGCATGCACATCGGGCTGCATCAGCGTGAGCAATGGGCTCCTTAATGTGCATCCCGAGCACTGCATCGGATGCGGAACGTGCGCATCGGTCTGCCCGACCGGCGCGCTCTCGCCGCGAAAACCCGATGACCGCGCGCTGGCGCGATCAGCTGCCGCAGCTATGCGAGCAACCGGCGGCACGGTGGTGTTCGCCTGCGAGCAGCTGATTCACGCAGCAGGCAACGCCATCAACCCCGAAACCGTAGTGGCCGTGCGTTGCATCGGCCGCGTAGATGCAAGCCTGCTGGTGCTCCTAGCATCCGCAGGCGCAAAAGCACTGCGCCTGACCTGCGGCAACTGCGAAAAATGTGAGCATTCACCCGGAAAGCGCGTTGCGGAAGACATATGCCAAGACGCCAACACCATACTCGCTGCTTGACAAAGCGGCTCCCACGTCAGCGTTTCCCCTAAGCTGCCTGCGTACTGCCGCGCCACGCGCAAAGCTTCCTGGGACCCCGAGCGCCGCGCATTCCTGCAATCCGCGCGCGATTTGGGACGCGACGCCGCCACCGACGCCGCAGAGTTGGCAATCGACCGCGCCTTCGACCACGAAACCGCCGTTGAGCACACGCGCCGAGCAGCCATGGAGACAGGCGCACTGCCAAGGTTCTTTCCACCACGCCGCGCCGTGCTGCTTGACGCGCTGAAGCACATGGAGCAACCGGAAGACGTCATGATCGGCACACGCGTATGGGGGCACGCCGTCATCGACGACGACCGTTGCTCGGGCTGCGGCATGTGCGCCGCATTCTGCCCCACGGGCGCGCTTACAAAGAGGGAAACTGCAACGCCGGACGCAAACACGTGGCTGGCCAGCAGAAACGGCGCTTCCCACATAACGCTTGTCCATGCACCGGAACTGTGCCTGCAATGCCGCGCATGCGAGCAGCTTTGCCCCGAACACGCTCTCATGCTTTCGGACGAGGTGTTCGCCATCGACATAGGCCGCGGGCGCATCGACGAGCACCAGCTCCGCGATATCCACCGCGACAAAGGCGGGCCCAACGCCATCCGCAACTCCATGAGCAAGCTCATCAACAGCCCCTATGTAACCGGATAGCAAAAACTCTATGTTAAACCACCGTTGACATCTGTCGTACCCACCAGCTGTAATCGGGATGAGGCTCGATGTGGGTGATCCTCCTCGTGTAGAAGCACTCGCCTTCGGCCTCGTGGCGGAACAGGAGCTGCCTGCGGTCGCGCCCGCCTCGCTTGAACTGCTCGCGCCAGCAGAACCAGTCCAGGTAGCGCCGCAGCCTGCGCGTGGACACGCCGTGCATGGGCGCCAGGAACCCGCGCAGCCGGGAGCGCAGGGCGTTCACCGCGTTTATGTCGGCGGCCGCCGGCCCGCCCGCCTTCACCGACCGGTGCGCCGCCCGCCCCGCGGTCGCGCCGACGTAGGCGGGGTTGTCGTCGGTGACGAAGGAGCTGCCCCCCCTGGGCACGGCGGCGAGCAGCGCCAGGCCGGCGTCGCCGGCGCCGATCGCGCCGCGCTCGCCGAGCGCGCAGAAGCAGTCGCCCAGCTCGTTGACGCCGCACAACACGCAGAACGAGCGCTTGGAGCGCCCCTTCTGCCCCCGCCGGCCGTCCTGGCCGTTGCGGTGGCGGCGGCGCGGCATGGCGAACGGCCCGCTGCGCGAGTGGTTGCCCGACAGGTTCTCCCTGATCAGGAGCTCGTCGACCTGGAACTCGCCGGCCCTCGGCGCCGGGGTGCGCGCCGCCATCACCTCGCACGCGCGCATCCTCATGAACCACGCCGTGCACAGCGACGCGCCGCAGCGCCGCGCGCTCTCGCGCAGGCTCGGCCCGTCGGCCATGCACTCGGCGAACGCCATCCGCGCCGACGCCGGCAGCTTCGACCGCGACAGCAGCCCGAGCGTCTTCGCCGACCAGGTCCTGCCGCACCCCGGCACAGCCAGCGCTGCTCGCCCGAGCGCCCGCGGCCCTTGCGCACCGAGCGCCCGCAGCCGCAGCGCGGGCACGCGCCGGCCCGCCCGTCGGCGCCCGCAAGCGCGTCGGAGGCCATCTCGTCGGCGATCGCCGCCTTGAGCTCGGCCACGAGCGCGAGCTTCTCCTCGCGCGTCATCCTAGACGTGATTTCGGATAGAATGGGGTCCACGGGCCCTCCTCGCATCTCGGTTTCTTGGTCGATATCGATGATGCAGGAGGGCCCTTCCTCACCTGTCCCGCACGTGGGACTATGCCAACGGTGGTTTAACATAGAGTATCAAACAAACCTGGACCTTCATTTTCCCAGGTCAAACGTTTGCACTGCATTTAGCTACCCAAAGCAATCCCAGCATCATTTCACTCCCAAAAGTCAAATGAAATTAAAGTTTTGGGAGTGAAACGATGGGTGTTTTGCACACGTGCCATTCGTAGTGAGACTGCCGCTGTGGGCACCCCGCACCTGCCGCCAAATCCCATGGCGTTGCTGTGAAATCCCCGACACGTTAACGCAGCCGGCCAACGCCCGCCGTATGCTCGCATGCCATGGAAACGCTATCGGCAATGCAAGGGTTTATCGTCATCGGGATCATCATCGGCATCGGCTACCTTGCCGCGCGCGCAAACGTCGGCGGTCCCACCGCGCAGATGGTGCTGCAGCGCTTCGCTTTCTTCGTTGCCACGCCGTGCCTGATGTTCACGCTTATCTCGAAGGAAAATCTGGCCGACGTGTTCACGTCTTCTATGGCCGTCGCGTTCGGCAGCGCGGTGATAACCGGCACCGCGTTCATGCTGCTCGCCCGCTTCGTATTCCGGCTTGACCTGGCCGATTCCACCGTGGGCACGCTGGTTTCCATGTACATGAACGCCAACAACATCGGCCTGCCGGTGGCCACGTACATCCTGGGCGACCCGGCCGCCGTCACGCCCATCGTGCTGATGCAGCAGGTCATCTTCACGCCGATGGCGCTCACGGCGCTTGACATTTCCACCACCGGGAAGTCCAGCTTCGCCGCCACGGCGAAACAGCTTGCTCACCAGCCGATTCTTATCGGGGTGCTTTGCGGCATAATCGTGTCGGCCGCAAGCGCTGGCACCGGGGTGTTTCTGGTGCCGCAATTTCTGTACGACCCGCTGAACATCGTCGGCCAAGCAGCCGTGCCCCTGATCCTGTGCGCGTTCGGCATGTCGCTGCGCGGAGCTCGCCCACTTGCCAACCGCGAAGGTCGCCAGGCCACCATCACGGCAGCCGCGCTGAAGAACGCGTTCATGCCGGCGGTGGCATTTGCCCTGGCCAGCGCCCTGGGATTCACCGGCCACGACCTGTACGCGTGCGTCGTGCTGGCCGCGCTGCCCTCCGCGCAAAACGTCTTCAACTACGCCGCGCGCTACAACGCCGGCACCACGTTCGCCCGCGACGGCGTACTGCTATCCACCATCTGCTCGCCAGTGTGCATCCTCGCGATCGCCCTGTTGCTGAGCTAGAAAAGGCAAAACGGCGACCGGCACCAGCGAAACCGCACGATCCCGACCTCTTCTAACGCTGGCACGCCCAGCACCGCCCACACCCAAACTCGATCGAGTTTGGGACTTGTTAGGCCGCCAACACGCACCCCCTCTATGCACACCACTCTGACCTGGGAAAATATGCGGCCGCCGTCCGCAAGGAGCCACACCACCAACGTTAAGTCCCAAACTCGAGCGAGTTTGCGCAACGAGGAACGACCCCGTTGCTGCACGATGCCAGAACCGCCCGCCACCTCTGTCACACCAAAAAATCGCTCATGTATGTGATTTAACTCGGTTAGGTGAAGTACAAGCTCCAGTCCTATTTACAGAACCCCAGGTCAAAAGGTTGCGTGTCAAACGGCTACTCAACTGATCGCCAACAAATCACATACATGAGCGACTTTTCGCAGCAAGCGCGCGTTTCGCCTGTTTGCTTGTCGAACAATCCGGTGGACGCTCGATGCGTTACGAACTTGTCAACGTTCGTCCAGACCAAACGCCTGCCGCTCGCCGCAGGACGCAAAACGGCCCCTTCCGCTTGGAGACATCCTGTTTGCAAGGGGGTTAGGGGAAGGAAGTCTCCAAGCGGAAGGGGGCGCCATAGGTGGTGGGCCGGAAGATGCGAAGGAACCCGGCGAGCCAGGCCTGGTTTTCAAGAAACCGGCGCGCCGCCGGAATCGCGAAACGGCCGATCAGCCGCCTGTTTCCGGCCAACCTAACAAGAGGACAGGGCGGTTTCAAGCGGTCATCGCAACATCGATCGATAGGAGATGGCCTACAATGGGATATGACAGCAAAACCAGGTACGAGGCGATAACGGCCGTCAGGGACAGATGTTCCCTCCGCCGGGCCGCCGCAAGGACAGGCGTCAGTGAGCAACGGGAATTGCCCGCCAGCCGCCGGTTTCCGTAGGGCGGAGCGAAAGCTCCGCCCCTTCTAGGCAGCGCCCGAAGAGCGCGCCACCATCTTCCAGGGAGCGTGGACGACTTAATATGGTGTCGCGCTTCGCGCTCTCTTGTTGGGACCGAGCTCTCGCTCGGCCCCACGAGGAGCGAATAGCAGGAGCCGGGCAGCAAAATCCAATCGTCTGCGAGTGGGACAAAGGGACTGTCCCTTTGTCCCACCCCCCGCTCCCTTTTGCGGGCCGGGCGTCGCCATCGGGGATTCCGAAGAGTCAGCGAGGGTGCCCCAGGTTGCCCTGTCGAACACGCCGGCGGCGTGTTCGATTCCTGCCTTCGCGCCCGAGCGGGCGCGCCCGGCTCAGCTGGGCTCGGCATTGGCCTTTCGGCCATGCCCGCGAAGCTGAAGGGCAAGATGGGGCGCATCGGGCGGCCGCAACGTCAGCCCCGTTCGCCGGCCGGCAGGCCAGCGGAACTCAGTAGAACATGAACACGCTCAGGCCCATGTTGTAGAAGGCCACGCGCAGGCAGATGGCGCCGGCGACACCTGCCACCACGGCCACGGCGCCGAACGTCTTCCAAACCGCCGCATCGCCCTTCTTGCGGGCAAGCACGCAGCACACCAGCGGCACCAGCGCGCCCACAACCACGGCGCCCAGCCACAGAAGCGACGCCTGCCCGGCCGCCGTCGCAGCCGCATTCGCCATCTCCTTCGTGGGCACAGTGGGGTCGAAATAGTACCCCACCTGCGTAAACGCGCCGCCGCCCATCTGGATAACGGCCGCATACGCCACCGTGCACGCGGCGCCCACGGCAGAACCCACCACAGCCGGCAGGCCGCACACGTCAACCGCGTCGCCCTTCGCGGCCAGCACCACGGCGCACGTGGCGGGCCCCAAAATGCACGCGGCGCCCACGATCGACAGCACCTCAAGCACGCTATTCCACACCGGGCGCGCCGCCATCATGTACGAATGCGCGCACACCGCGGCCAGCACCACCGAAATCGCGATGGCAACCCACGCCATCCACTTCGGCACGGTGCCGCCGTCGGCCGACTTGCGCGCCATGGCGAAAAACGCCACGGCCACCACCACGAACACGACGATCGCGATCAGCTCCTGCGTAATGCCGCTGGTCAAGTGCCCGAAACCATTGAAGATGCGCTCCCAATGCTGCAGGTGGAAGAACACCGCCACGCCGGACGCCGCCAGAAGCACGCAGCTCAAAACCGTCAGCAGCTGCTGCGACTTCTTGCCCGCGCCCGCAAGCGCCAGCACGCCCTGGCAGCCGAACACGCCGGCCGACCAGGCCACCAGCGTGGTGAACAAAATCAAAGGCCATTGCAATTCCATGCTACTCACCTTCCTTCACAGGCACCGCGGCGCGGGCGGCCGGCCCGCACCCGGCCGCGCAGGCGGCAACTGCCGCGTCGCCCGCGCAAGCCTTGGTGCCACTTTCCAGGCGCGCGCCCGCCCCCGCCGCACGGGAAAGCGGAACAATCACGCCAGTCACCGTCATTCCTGTCCCTGCCACTGCTCGTTGCGCAGGATGTACACGAACCCGGGGTCGTTGCCCACGTTCGGCAGGTGATACACCTCGGAGTCCTTGTACGGCTTCACCGGGTAGTCGCACCCCTCGCCCGTCACATCGCCCAGGCGGATGCGCGACTTGACCTGCGCGTCGTAGGACTTGTCGCCCTCAAGCGGCGCACCGGGCGCCTCGAAGCTCTCGATGCCCTTCTCCAGGTCGCCGAAGAAGCGCGCGCGCCCGCCGCACTGGCTGACGCACTGCGGCAGCTCGCCTTGGGCCACCTTCTGCTCGCACAGCGTGCACTTCTCCACCACGCGCTCTTCCTCGTTCAGATAGCGAACGCCATAAGGACAGGCCATCGCGCAGAACTGGCAGCCGATGCACTTCGACTTGTCGATCTGCACGGTGCCGTCGGCAAGCACGTGGCTGGCCTCGGTGGGGCACACCTGCACGCACGCGGGGTTCTTGCAGTGCTGGCACTGCACCGTCAGGAAGTACGTGTACACGTCGGGCCACTGGCCGCCTTCCTGACGCGGGTTCGGGCCGATGCGCAGCACCTTGTTCCAGTAGCTGCCGATGGGCACGTTGTTCACAACCTTGCAGCTGATGGAGCAGGCAAGGCAACCGACGCACTTGTTGAGGTCGGTCAGAATCGCGTAATGCGTCATGGTTTACTCCTCCCCCCTCGGGCTGTCGTAGTCGGGCAGCCAATCTTTCAGGCGCGGGTCGTCGCACGTGTGGATGATGGGCGTACCATCGTCGCCGCACGGCACGGGATTGCCGAACGGGGAATTCTCCGCCGTGGCCTTGTACACGCGCACCGGATAGGCGCGCAGGTTCGACGAGCCGCAGATGCGGTCCTGCGCATGGCGGTCGATCAGGCAGTTCACGCCGGAAAGCTTGAAGCCGTGATCAGCCTGTTCAAGCTCGGGGTACCACCACTGGTGCTCCGCGTTCACCACGCCGGGCTCGATGCCGTAGTACAGGTCCACCACCTCGCGGATCTTATGCGTGAACGCCTCGGTGTACGGCGTCGCCTCGTACGCCGACTCGATCCACACCCAGTCGCCCTGCTCAAGCCCCAGGCGCTGCGCGTCGACGGGGTTCATCTCCAGGCGCGGCACGGGCCACTGCTCGCGGCACCACGGCAGCTGCCGGTGCTCGCTGTGGAAGTACGTGCCCTGGCGACGGCCCGTCGTCAGCAAAAACGCGTTGTCGTCGGTGTAGGAATCGGGTTCCTCGACGGGGCTGTGCGGCGCCTCCTTGAACAGCGGGAACACTTCCTTGTCGGAGAACTTTTCCTCCGAGTAGGCCATGTTCGGCGTCACGCCGCCGTTGTTCACACCGTTGACCAGCCACGATTCAAGCACCGTCGACCAAATCTCCTGCTTGTGCGTCGTGGTGTTCCAGCCCTGGCGCTGCTTGGGCGTGGGCGGAAAACCGCCGGAAATGTGCCCGTTGCCAATCTGGTAGCGGCGGTAGATGCCCCAGTCCTCGCGCTTTTCCACCTTCGAGTCGAACCAGCCGTTCTTCTGGAACTCTTCCTTGAAATCGGCCCATTTCGGAATGCGGAAACCGGCAAGCGCAACCTCGTTGCACGCGTCGACGCACGCGTCGCCTTCCAGCCACTTCGCGCCGTGCTTCTCCTCGTCGAAGTACGGAATGCCGGCGGCCTTGTACAGCCCCACCACGATTTCCAGGTCGTTTTTCGCCTCGCCGGGCGGGTCGATGGCCTTCACCGTGGCGCCGAACGCGCCCGAAGAGCCCTGCGATTTGCGGATGCAATCGAGCTCCATCCAGTGCGCCGCCGGCATGACGATGTCGGCCACCATGTCCACCGTCGGCGTGTGCCACAGGTCGATGGAGCACCAGAAGTCCAGCTTGCACAGCTGCTCGGAGTTGTAGATGGAGTTGCCCTGGTTCATGAAGTCGCCCGTCTGGCCGATGCCGACGGTGACCGGGTACGGGTCGCCGGTGTTGATGGCGTCGTAAATCGACGTGCAGTCCGCCCAGCCTGGGCCGCAGTCGCTGCCAATCATCGGGAAGCGCTCGGAGCCCAGAATCTTGCTGGAGTCGTACTTCGGGATCTCCTTCGAGTCGCCGATGCACATGGCCAGGTCGAAGTACGGCCAGCCCGGCGTGGAGCCGCGCATGCCGCCGGGCACATCCATGTTGCCCGTGATGCCCGCCACCAGGTCGCAGGCGCGCTGGTTCTGCACGGAGTTGCACGCGTGCTCGGGCGCCAGCATGTACTGGATGCCGCCGTTGCCGTAGCCGGTGGACGGGTCGACGCGCGTGGCGTAGGCGATGGCCGCCTTCTTCAGCACGTCGGCGTCCACGCCCGTGATCTTCGACGTCTTCTCGGGCGTGTAATCCTGCAGGAAGTCGATGTAGTGCTCCCACACGGTGCGCACGTGCACCTTCGTGCCGTCCTTCAGCGTCACCTCGTGTCCGCCCGATTCCGTGAACAGCGCCGGGTACAACCCGTCGGGGAACGGCGTGTAGTCAAGCACGAAACCTTGCGTTTGTCCCGTGGCGTCCAAGCCGGGCTGCTTCGCCTCGCGGCCCTCGGTGGCCGGCTGCCAGTCTTCGCCTTCCCACCCGGGGTTGTCGGCCGTGGTGTCATAGTACGAAAGCTCGCCGGACAGCTCGTTGAGCACCATGAAGCGGCCCGAAGACCCGCCTTCCTTGATGTCGGATTCCTTCAGCAGGCGCGTCTTGATCTTCTTCGACTGCTGCGTCGAGGCGCACTCGGTGGGCTCGAACGACGCCTCTTCCACCACCAGCATGGGTGCGTTCATCCATTTGCGCACGTACATGTCGTCGATGAGGTCGTTTTCGATGATGACCTGGGCCCAGCAGTTCGCCACGGCGCCGTCGGTGCCGGGGCGCAGGTTCACCCAGATGTCGGCTTCCTTGCCCAGGTTCGTCTGGCGCGGGTCCACGATGATGTGCGTATCGGCGCGCGTGGCCACGTCCACGGTGGTGCGGCAGCTGTCGTCGTAGTTCGAAAGCTCCGACGCGCCGCCCCACTGCACGAACACGTGCGGGCGCCCCACCACTTCCATCCAGCTGTACGCGTTCGATGCGTCAAGGCTGGTGGCGTAGAAGCGCGGGCCCTTGCAAATCTCGTTGGCCTGGATGCCGTTGGGGCTGCCGAAGCACGACTTCAGGCTGCCGTAGGGGCCCATGGCCCAGATGCGCGACGTGCCGCCCATGAAGATGCAGGTTTCCTTGCCGTATTTGTCCTGCTTCTCGCGGATGGTATCGGCCGTGGTCTTGTACGCCTCATCCCAGGTGATGCGCTCCCACGCGGGGTCCTCGCCCTTCGCGCCCGTGCGGCGCAGCGGATAGCGCAGGCGCGTGGGATGGTAGGCCGCCTGCAGGCTGGCCTGGCCCTTCGCGCAGTGGTTGCCGGCCGACTGGAACGCGCTCTCGTCGCCTTCGGACTTGATGACGCGGCCGTCTTGCACGGTCACCCACACGCCGCATTCCATCTTGCCGCACCCGCGGCAGCACGAGCGGATGTGCTTGACCTCGCCCGCCGTCTGCGTTGCCGCCCCCTTGGTTTCGGCTAGGGCTTCTCCCTCGATTCCTGCCACGCCGAGCGCAGCGGCAGATACTGCCGCCATCTTCGTGAACGTCCGGCGCGTCATGTTGAACTTGCCCATTTCCTCCTCCTCTCGTCGGTTACGAAGATGCATTCACAATATGTACACAACAGAAGAAGAGGTATCGAGCGCAGCGCGCATTTCGCCGTTGGTGCGCATCGTGCGCTGCGCACGATGCCGGTTGACCTGGGAAAACGACTAATTATCCACAAGATAGGATAGCTTGTTGGGAAACCGTTTCCTTGCGCCGCGCGGCCTGGATGCCCCTTAACGGGTACAATCAAACGCAAGATGCGCCCGCCGAAACCAAGGGGAAACGGGGAGTCGCCGCGCTCGCGCATCGCTTTCTGCAACGCATGATCTAGGGGAGGGGCTCATGCAGCAAAACCACGTTCCAACGGCCGCCGAGCTGATTGTCGGCGCAGCCCTCGGGTGCAACACGGCATGGGTGTCCATGGCGTTCAAAAGCCTGTCGCTGTACACGGGACTTGCCCAAAGCGAGGTGATTCTCGACACCGTCTACCTGGTGTCCATCGTGTGCGTGGCGCTGACGCTTGTCGTCGCCGGCGTGTACGACCAGGCAACCGAGCGGCTGCTTTCGCGCAAGGAAAGCATGTGGGCGCTGCCCGCCCTTGTTGCCGCAAGCACGCTTGCCATGCCGGCAAGCGCCGCGCTGCCCGACGGCGCGAGCGTTGTGGGCATGGTTGCCGCCAGCGCCGTGGCCGGCGTGGCGTCGGGGCTGTTCCTCATCCGCTTCGGCATCGCGTTCAGCCGGCTTTCCACCAGCTCGTGCGTCATCGGCGCGACAACGGGCACGGTGCTCGCGTCGCTGCTGTTCGCGCTGTTTTTGCTGTTCGACCGCCTTTCGGCCTGCGCCTTCGCCGCCAGCATGCCCGTGCTGGCCGGGCTGCTGCTGTCCTACGGCATGCACATGCTCGTCGACCAAGGCAAAGCCGAACCCGAAAGCGCCAGTGCACACGATGCGCAGGCGTGCGGCGGCTCTTCGCGCGGCAGCAAAAGCGAGCTTTTGCGCCTGACGGCCAAGCTAGCCGCAAGCTCGGTGCTGGTGGGGTTCTCCGCCGAGGTCGTGCGCACGCTGTACGTGCAAATGGGCGTGAAAGACCTTGGCGGCACAGCATATGCCCTGGTCGAAGGCGGAGGTGCATTTGCGGCCACCGTCATCGTCGTCGGCATCGCGCTGCTACTTGCCACGCTGAAAACGCCGCGCATGGCACGCAACATCTACCACTTCCTTATTCTGCTGCTGGTTGCCGGCGCGCTCATGCTGCTGGTGCCCGTCGTGTACGGGCAGCGCGCCGCGCTGGTGCCGCACGCGCTGAACTCCGCGTCGTACGCGTGCTTCGGCATGCTCATGTGGACGATCCTGGCCGGCGTGTGCAACCGCTGGCCGGCGCAGCGCGTGCGCACGTTCGCCCTCGTGCGCGCAGGTTGGGCGGCCGGCCCGCTGCTGGGACTGGTGGTCGGGCGGTTCGTGCTGCACGGCGTGGGCATCAGCATCGACAGCGCCATGCCCGTGATGATGGCCAGCGTCATCGCCATCCTTGCGGCCAGCGGCTTCGCGTTCTCCGAGACCGACCTCGTGCGCGCCATGGACCTGCTGCCCCTGCAACGCAAGCAGCACTTCCGCGAGAAATGCGCCAAAGTGGCCGCCGACTACGCGCTGTCCGAGCGCGAGCACGAGGTGATGGTGCTGCTGGCAAAAGGCCGCAACCTGCCGTTCATCCAGGAAGAGCTGCTGCTCTCGAAAAGCACCGTCAGCACGCACCGCCAGCACATCTACGCCAAACTTGACATCCACTCCCAACAAGAACTCATCAACCTGGTGCAAGAAACCCAAGCATAAAGCACAACGGACGGACCGCCCCACCCCAAGCGCCCTGCCAGCACCCCTGCTGTT
>ERZ1034962.861-NODE-861-length-11572-cov-37.351828_pt1 | contig 11572 bp, 10 predicted proteins | sample MGYA00520696_ERZ1034962 | MGnify/ENA primary metagenome ERZ1034962 (study PRJEB33766, sample SAMN09781770) | gut metagenome | biome: gut microbiome | host: Homo sapiens | place: Madagascar | study: EMG produced TPA metagenomics assembly of the PRJNA485056 data...
GGTCATAAGGGTTGCGCACCAGCACAAATCCTGCACGCAGGCGGTTCGCAAACCATGTGCTGTAAAAGCCGGGTATATCGGTGCGGAAACCTGTTTGTAAAATCATAAAACGCCCTCCTGCGGTGCAGCATCGCAGCTTACCGATTCTATACAAATTATAATACTATGCTGCAGTGCATTGCAAGGAGGCTGGATGAGCGATGCTGCAAACTTCTTCTTTTTAGCAGGTTCATCTCTTAGGACTCAATGGCTTTCTTCCGGGCGTACTGGGACGGTGTCTCTCCCATGGTGCGCTTGAACAGGCGGGTAAAGTAGGGGACATCCGGGATACCTACCTCCTGTGCCGCCTGTGTGATCGTGTAATGATGATACCGGAGCAGGTTACGCCGTGAAAGCTCTGCAGCGCCTGCATCGCAAGCTCAGCATCACCGTGGTGGACGGCGTCCAGCAGATAATTTTCCAGCGCGTAGCGGTCCTCCAGCATCTGGATGCTGAGGACGGGCTTTTCCGGCGGCATACACTGCCTTGGCAGATCGGCAGATTCGGGGGAAAGATCTGTGTAGTTTACCCAGTGGGTGCGGAAGGTGCTGCCGTAGAGCGCTGCCCGAGGGTGCGCCGAGAATGAGTGCCCCCTGTGTGTTGAAAAGCGCAGCGGGAACATGGTACAATTATTCAAACCAAAACACGGTGCAATGGAGGGACAACATATGACGATTTTGATCGATGCGGACGGCTGCCCGGTGGTCGATCTGACCCTGCGGATCGCAGGGAAAAAAGGTGTGCCGGTTGTGATTTTGTGCGATACATCCCACCGTATTGAAAGGGAGGGGGCACAGACACTGGTATTTGACAAAGGCGCTGACAGTGTGGATTTTGCACTCGTCAACCGGGTGAAGCCCGGGGACTTGGTCGTGACGCAGGATTACGGTCTGGCAAGTATGTGCCTGGCAAGGTGCGCACGGGTGCTGAACCAGAACGGTTTGGAATATACGGCGGATACTATAGATGCACTGATGCTGCAGCGGCATGAGAACAAAAAGCTCCTTCGCGCAGGCAAGCACCCAAAGGGGGCTGCAAAACGCACAAAAGAGCAGGATATCCGGTTTTGTGATGCGCTGGAACAGATTTTAAGAGGCACATGGCATGCGTAAAGAGCCTGTAGGAGAGAACATGGTTTGGCTGCAGAGAGAATGGATTCCGGTATTCTTCCGCTGAAAGCAAAATAACAGGGCTAATTTTCCGGATTTTCCCTTGTGATTTGGTGGCGCGATAAACTATAATAAGCATAAGGCAAGCAAATGCGATGCCGGTAACAGATACTGTGCAGGCAAGTGAAGGGAAGTAACGCAATGAAGATGCTTTTTAAGCAACGGATGTTCTCCTGGTTCGACAGCTATGATATTTACGATGAATATGGGAATACCCTGTTTGTGGTCAAGGGTCAGCTTTCCTGGGGGCATTGCCTGAGAATCTTTGATGCGGCGGGCTGCCCGGTTGGCTGCGTCAAAGAAAAGATATTTACATGGATGCCGAAATTTGAGCTCTACATAGGTGAGGATGATTATGTGGGGTGCCTGAGCCGAGAGCTGACGCTTTTCCGGCCCAGCTACCATATCGACTGCAATGGCTGGCGTATTGAGGGCAGCTTTTGGGAATGGGACTATGACATCCTTGCCCCCAGCAGGCATACTGTGGCGCATATCGCCAAGGAGCTTTGGAATTGGACCGATACATACACCATTGAGGTTGCCGACCCAAGAGATGCCCTCTGCGCGCTGATGGTCGTGCTTGCGATCGATGCAGAGAAATGCTCGCGGTATAACCATACCTGACAGGCTGCACACAAAAAATACTCCCTTATTCTGCTGCGCACGCAGCAGGGTAGGGGAGTTTTCTGGTTCGTGAAGCAGCACGCCGGTGTATAAAGACCGTACAGAAAAAGTGGCAGCCCACTGCGGGCTGCTGCTTTGCGGTAAAAGGCGGACGGTCAGCCCATGACGACCTTGACCTCTACGGTCGAACCGGCGGGAACGGGGGAGAGAATGCTGCCGCTTACCGGCTTGCCGTCCACGGTCATGGTTTTGACGCCCTTTTCCAGATGGTCGGGGTTCTCCACAACAATTTCATAGGTTGCCCCGCGCCAGACGCGGCGCAGGGTAAAGCCGTCCATCTCGTGCGGGATGCAGGGGTCGATCTTCAGACCAGCCAGCGTGGGCTGGATGCCCAGGATATACTGGCTCACATCCACAAACGTCCAGGCGGCCGTGCCGGTCAGCCAGCTGTTTTTTGCTTCGCCAAAGGTGGCGGCGTCGCGGCCAGCCACCATCTGGCTGTAGACATACGGCTCGGTGCGGTGGATCTCACTGATGTCCTCAATGTATGCCGGGCAGGTCTTTTTGTAGATCTCAAACGCGCGGTCACCGTGACCGACTACAGTCTCGGCACAGCTGACCCATGGGTTGTTGTGACAGAAGATGCCTGCGTTCTCCTTGTATCCCGGGGGATAGCTGGAAATTTCGCCCAGCTCCAGATGGTACTTCGTGTAGGCGGGCTGCAGCAGCACAATGCCGTACTTCGTGTCCAGCTTGTCTTTCACACTCTGCAAAGCGGTCACGGCCTCACCGGTGTCCACACCAATACCCGCCATGACGCACATGCCCTGCGGCTCGATGAAGATCTTGCCTTCCTCGCATTCCTCACCGCCGATCACATGGCCAAAGGCATCGTAGGCGCGGCGGAACCAGTTGCCGTCCCAACCGGCAGTCAGTACGGTATGCTCCATCTCTGCAACCTCGGCGCGCACGGCGGCAGCCTCGTCTGCGTGACCGGTGTTGTCAAGAATTTCGGCAAACTGGTTGCCGTACTTGACATACATACCGGCGATGAACACGCTCTCGGCTACGGGACCCTCGCTCGGGCCGGTGGTCTGGAAGCTCTCACCCGGCTCCTTGCTGAAACAGTTCAGGTTCAGGCAGTCATTCCAGTCGGCGCGGCCAATCAGCGGCAGGCCGTGCGGCCCCTTGTGGGTGCGCAGGTAGCCAAAGCTGCGGCGCAGATGCTCAAGCAGCGGCTGTGCAAGGCTGTGGTCGTTGTCAAAGTCCACCTGCTCGTCCAGAATCGAGTAGTCGCCCGTCTCGCCCAGGTAGGCGTACACGGCGGCAATCAGCCACAGCGGGTCATCGTTGAAGCCGGAGCCGATGTCCATGTTGCCCTTTTTCGTCAGCGGCTGGTATTGGTGGTAGGCACTTCCATCGGGGAACTGGGTAGCCGCAATGTCCAGAATGCGCTCCCGCGCGCGGGCGGGGATCAGATGCACAAAGCCGAGCAGATCCTGACAGGAATCGCGGAAGCCCATGCCGCGGCCCGTGCCGCTCTCATAATAACTGGCAGAACGGCTCATGTTGAAGGTGACCATACACTGGTACTGGTTCCAGATATTGACCATGCGGTCGAGCTTTTCATCACTGCTGTTGACCGTGTAGGTGGACAGCAGGCTGTTCCAGTGGTCATGCAGCCTGGCAAGCGCCGCATCGACCTGCGCATCCGTGGCATAGCGGGCAGCCATCGCCCGGGCGCGGGTCTTATTGATGACGCCGGGCGCGGCCCACTTCTCGTCCTCCGGGTTTTCAATATAGCCCAAAATAAAAATCAGGCTGCGGCTTTCGCCGGGCTGCAGGGTGACATTAATCTGGTGTACGCCAACGGGCGCCCAGCCATGCGCCACCGAGTTGGTGCAGGTACCTTTTTCCACTACTTCGGGGTTGGCGTTGCTGCGCCAGCCGCCCAAAAAGGCATCTCGGCTGGTGTCAAAGCCATCTACTGGCGCGTTGACCGTGAAAAAAGCATAGTGGTCACGGCGCTCGCGGTACTCTGTCTTGTGGTAGATGGTGCTGCCCTCGACCTCGACCTCGCCTGTCGAAAAATTGCGCTGGAAGTTGGTGGAATCGTCCACAGCGTTCCACAAACAGAACTCTATATAGCTGAATACAGTAAACGATTTCGGTACATCACCCTCGTTGGTCAGCACCAGACGATCAATCTCGCAGTTGTCGCTTACCGGCACAAACAGCTCCAGCTTCGCAGTCAGCCCGTCTTTTTTGCCGGTGATGATGCTGTACCCGAGGCCGTGGCGGCACTCATAACTGTCCAACTCGGTCTGGGTGGGCTGCCAGCCGGGATTCCAGACGGTATCGCCGTCCTTAATATAGTAATACCGGCCGTTAGAGTCCGCTGGTACGTTGTTGTAGCGGTAGCGGGTGATACGCCGCAGCTTGGCATCCCTGTAAAAGCTGTACCCGCCCGCCGTGTGGGAAACAAGGCTGAAGAATGCCTCGCTGCCCAGATAGTTGATCCACGGCAGCGGCGTGCGCGGCGTGGTGATGACATATTCGCGTGCGGTATCGGAAAAATGACCGAACTTCATAGAGACCCTCTCCTTACTTATGGAAAGCAGATAAAATCGTCAGTTCAAGTCGAAAACGATTAAGTTGTTACCCTTACAATACCGCGTTTTTTGAATAATTGCAAGGGCTGCGGCTGAATTCAACGATGATTTGGCAAATTTCACAATTTTGCAAACCGAAAATTGGTACGAAAATCGAATGCCACCTATTTCTTATAAGAGCATTTTCCGGCTGTGGTACCATAAAAAGCAAATTTGGCTCCCGATCACCGGGCCGAAAAGCGTAAAAAAGGCAAGCCGGGACGCAAATTGTGTTCGGTTTTCAACGAAACTCCAAACGAAATAACCAAAACAGGTGTTTTTGCTTTTTGCAAATCGCCAAATTGAACCGAAATGCACAAAAAATAGCAAAAAGGCATTGATTTTATGGTTGACTTGTTGTATAGTGAAAATGCGAAAACGATTAAGGAAAATGCAAGGAGGCGATATCATGGCATCCATCAAAGACATCGCAAAGGCATGCGGGGTCTCGGTGGCTACCGTGAGCAAGGCTCTGAACGGTCACAACGATATCAGTCAGGCCACCAAAGAAAAAGTGCGTGAGGCTGCAAGGCAGATCGGCTACATGCCAAACTCCGCAGCGAGGGCCCTGAAAACGAACCGCACCTATAATCTGGGTGTCCTTTTCGTGGATGAGGCGCAAAGCGGTCTGACGCATGAGTTCTTCGCGGCTGTTCTGGACAGCTTCAAACGCCACGCCGAGGGCAGAGGCTATGATATCACCTTTATCAACCACAACATTGGCCACGGACACTCCAGTTACTTAGAGCATTGCCGCTACCGCGGGGTTGACGGTGTGATCGCTGCCTGCATCAAGTTCGATGACCCGGAGGTCATTGAGTTGGCCTACAGCAACCTGCCAATCGTCACAGTCGACCATGTCTTTAACAACCGGGCTGCCGTACTTTCCGATAACACCGAAGGCATTCACAAGCTGGTGGATCAGCTTGCCGCCCTGGGACACGAGCGGATCGCTTATATCCACGGTGAGAATCACAGCGCAGTCACCCAGAAGCGTCTGGTCGGTTTCTACCGCGCCTGCGCCGCCCATGGGATCACGGTGCCGGATGCCTACATCGTGCCGAGCACCTACCGCGATGCGAAAAGCTGCGCCGCTGCGACCCGTCAGCTGCTGGCACTGCCGCAGCGCCCCACGGCGATCCTCTTCCCGGATGACTTCTCCGCCATCGGCGGCATCCAGACCATCCGTGAGGAAGGACTTCTGATTCCGCGGGATATTTCGGTGGCCGGCTATGACGGCAACCTGATCTCGCAGATCATGTCCCCGCAGCTGACCACCTACCGGCAGGACAGCGAAGCGTTGGGCCGCGCCGCGGCAGAGCTGCTTATCGAGCAGATCGAATCCCCGCGCACGGCATTGCCGGAGCAGAAGCTGATCTCCGGCAGTTTGCTGAAAGGGCAGTCCGTTGATGTCCCCAATCCATAGGTTCAAACCCGCGAGGATGCGGGTCATAATATCTGATTCATACATGAGTTCTTTTTAAAAAGGAGGAAAACACATTATGAAAAAGGCTATGAGTTTATTGACCGCCACTGCAATGGCAGCCACCTTGCTGGCAGGCTGCGGCGGAGGCGCCGCAAGCTCGTCCACAGCCCCCGCCGCTGATTCGACCTCTACCGAAGCCAGCAGCACGGCGGCAGAGCCCGCTGCCGATGCAGCCGCAGAGGAGGGCAAGGTCCTGAATATATGGTGCTGGAACGATGAATTCCAGTCCCGCTTCAACGACTATTACCCCGGCGTCAAGGAGATCGCCGCCGACAAGTCTACCACAACGCTGGATAACGGTGTCACCGTAAAGTGGACCATCAACCCCAACGACAACAACAACTACCAGAATAAGCTGGACGAGGCCCTGCTCAAGCAGGACAGCGCCGCTGCCGATGACAAGATCGACATCTTCCTGATCGAGGCGGACTACGCGCTGAAATATGTGGATTCCGAATATACGCTGGATGTCAAGAAGGATGTCGGCCTGACCGATGATGACCTCAAGGATCAGTACCAGTACACCAAGGACATCGTTACCGTGGACGGCGTCCAGAAGGGCACCACCTGGCAGGCGACCCCGGGCCTGTTTGCCTACCGCCGCTCTATCGCCGAGGATGTGCTGGGCACCGATGATCCGACCGAGGTTCAGGCCGCGCTGAGCGATTGGGATAAGTTCAACGATGTGGCTGAGAAGGCCGCTGCCAAGGGCTACAAGATGCTCTCCGGCTACGATGATTCCTACCGCACCTTCTCCAACAATGTTTCCGCCGGTTGGGTGGACGGCACGACCGTCAAGGTCGACCCCAACATTATGAACTGGGTCGATCAGACCAAGACCTACACCGATAACGGCTACAACAACAAGACCAGTCTGTGGAGCGACCAGTGGGCCGCCGATCAGGGCCCTGCCGGCAAGGTTTTCGGCTTCTTCTACTCCACTTGGGGCATCAACTTCACCCTGCTGGGCAACTCTCTGGCTACGCCTGAGTCTGAGGGAGGCAAGCAGGAAGTCGGCAACGGTATCTTTGGCGATTACGCAGTTTGTCAGGGTCCTCAGCCGTATTACTGGGGCGGCACTTGGATCTGCGCAGCAGCCGGCACCGACAACATCCCCACGATCAAGGATGTCATGTACTCTCTGACCTGTGATGCCGACATCATGACCAAGATCACCGAGGATACGCAGGACTACACCAACTGCAAGAGCGCTATGGATTCCATTGCAGCTGACCCGAACTTCGGCTCCGCTTTCCTCGGCGGCCAGAACCACATTGCCCTCTTTGCAGAGGTTGCGCCTACCATTGATATGTCCAACGCCGGTCCGTATGACCAGGGCTGCAACGAGACCTTCCAGAGCTGCTTCAAGGATTACTTTGACGGCACGGTTGACCTTGAGACCGCGAAGAAGAACTTTGAGGATCAGATCAAGGTTAAGTATCCTGAGCTGAGCAGCGTTGAATGGCCCGCATAAATACCTGTGTGACCTTAAGGCAACCGTAGGCAAAACGAACTGAACCGCAAACGCCATGCCAGGGGCGGGGAGAGACGCCCGCCTCTGGTTTTGTTTTTATCAGATTTTGAAAGGCTCTGCCCCCAGCAGGGCAATGCCCACGCAGCTAAGGAGGGCGAGACCTATGAAAACAAAGAGCAAAGGCATGAGCTACGCCAAATGGGGCTACATATTTCTGGCACCGTTCTTTATCACATTTTTCATCTTCCAGTTCTGGCCGCTGGCAACGACCATCTACTATTCCTTCTTTGAATATTTCCGCAGCGGCTTAAAGATCATCGGTCCCAATTTTGTGGGGCTGAAAAACTATGCCGCCATGATCAAAGAGGTGCCGAAGTATTTCAGCAATACCATGATCATGTGGCTGATGGGCTTTATCCCGCAGATCATTGTATCACTGGTGCTGGCAGCGTGGTTTACCGATCTGCGGTTGAAGCTGCGGTTTCAGGGCTTCTTCAAGACGGTCATCTATATGCCCAACCTTATCATGGCATCGGCGTTCGCCATGCTGTTCTTTACCCTGTTCTCAAACGCCGAAACAGGGCCCATTAACTCCATTTTGCTCAAGCTCGGCATCGTGGCCGAGCCGGTGCGCTGGCTTTCCAATGTCTGGACAGCGCGCGGTCTGGTTGGGCTGATGAACTTCCTGATGTGGTTCGGCAATACGACCATCATTCTGATGGCTGCCATCATGGGTGTGGACCCCGGCCTGTATGAGGCCGCCCAGTTGGACGGTGCATCCTCGACCACAATGTTCTGGCGCATCACGATCCCGCTGATCCGCCCGCTGCTCGTCTACACGCTGATCACCAGCCTCATCGGCGGCCTGCAGATGTTTGATGTGCCGCAGGTCCTGACCAACGGCAAGGGCGACCCGAACGGCTCGACCAACACCATTATCATGTACCTGAACCAGCACCTGTACAGCAAAAACTACGGCACAGCCGGCGCTATCTCGGTGCTGATGTTCCTGCTCTGCGCGGTGCTTTGCGTCATCATCTACTTTACCCTCACGCAGGAGGATGACGGCCTGACCCGTGAGCAGCGCAAGGCTGAGAAAGCCCGCATCAAGGCAGCCAAAGCGGCCGCTAAGCATCACTAAGGAAGGAGCGTGAACAGTATGCCGAACGAGACCAAAACCGCAGCCACCACTACCGCAAAGGCAAGCAAAATTCACGACCCTATGCTGACCCTGCAGCGTGCAGTGGCCTATATCGTGCTGTTTGTCCTCTGCTTTATCTGCCTGTTCTTCTTCTATGTGCTGATCGTCAACGCCACGCACAATAACTTTACCATCCAGCAGGGATTTGACCCGCTGCCCCGCGGCAGCTTTGGCGTAAACTTCTTCAACACCACCCATGATGCCAATGTACCGATCCTGACCGGTCTGCGCAACAGCCTGATCGTGTCGGCTGCCTGTGCGGCGCTGTCGGTCTATTTCAGCGCACTGACGGCCTACGCCATCTATGCGTATGACTTCAAGCTGCGCAAGCTGGCATTCACCATCATTCTGCTCATCATGACGATGCCCACACAGGTTTCGGCGCTCGGCTTTTTGAACCTGATGGACTCGATGAAGCTGACCAATACCCTCTGGCCGCTGATTTTGCCGAGCATTGCCGCGCCGACGGTGTTCTTCTTCATGAAGCAGTATATGGATTCGAGCCTGCCGCGCGACATTATTGACGCGGCACGCATTGACGGCTCAGGGGAGTTCCACACCTTCAACACGGTCATTCTGCCGATCCTGAAGCCCGCTATGGCGGTGCAGGCGATATTCAGCTTTGTGGGTGCGTGGAACAACTACTTTATCCCGGCGCTAATCATCAATGATGCCAAGTGGAAAACGGTGCCCATTCTCGTAGCACAGCTGCGCAGCGCGGACTTTTTGAAGTTCGATATGGGCAAGGTGTATATGATGATCACCATTGCGATCCTGCCTGTTATGATCGTCTATCTGCTCCTCTCAAAATATATTGTGCGGGGCGTTGCATTGGGCAGTGTGAAAGGGTAAAATAGCACTTACGGAGGTGCAGTGCGCTTGTGCTGCACCTTTTTTGGTGTTTATGCGAAAAAAGCAAACGACAAAATACGGAGGAATACACGATGTCATTTCCGGAAAATTTCGTCTGGGGCGCGGCAACCGCAGCCTATCAGGTCGAGGGCGCAGTGCAGGAGGATGGCAGGGGACTGTCCATCTGGGATACCTTCAGCCATACGCCGGGCAAAACAAGGAACGGTGATACCGGGGACATCGCCTGCGACAGCTACCACCGCTGGGCAGAGGATATTGCACTGCTGAAAGAGATGCACCTGAAGGCGTACCGGTTCTCGATTGCCTGGCCGCGCATCTTCCCGCAAGGCACGGGATCAGTCAACCCGGCAGGTCTTGCCTGGTATGACCGGCTGGTCGATGCGCTGCTTGCGGCAGGAATCGAGCCTTATGTCACGCTCTACCATTGGGATCTGCCGCAGGCCCTGCAGGACAAGGGCGGCTGGCTGAATGCTGATACGGCAAAGGCCTTCGCCGGGTACGCCGCCGCGGTTGCCGCACACTTTAAGGGGCGGGTGCGGTACTATTTTACCATCAATGAGCCGCAGTGCAGCGTGGGGCTGGGCTACAGCAGCGGTGTACACGCACCAGGCTTCCGTCTGGATGACGGCTCGGTGTTTACGGCCTGGCACAATACGATCTACGCCCACTGCCTTGCGGCTGATGCGATCCGCAGGGCTGACCCGGATGCCCGGGTCGGCATGGCCCCGACCGGGCGCATCTGCACCCCGGCAACAGACGACCCCGCCGATATTGCGGCGGCCCGCGAAGCAACCTTTGCGCTGGCGGACGGAGACTGGACCTTTACCTATACCCCGGCACTTGACCCGCTGTGCGGGCGCGGCTGGCCTGAGATCGCGGGCGGTCAGACCCAGCGTGTGGTGGATGCCATCCCGCAGGAACAGCTGGACGCTCTGCCGCTGGGCAGGCTGGATTTCATCGGGATGAACATCTACAACTCCGTCATGGTGCGCGCCGGGGCAGACGGCAAGCCGGAATTCTGCCCCCGAGCCGCAGGACATCCGCGCACGGCCATCGGCTGGCCCGTCACCCCGGAGTCGATGGAGTGGGGGACGCGCTTTATCTGGGAGCGGTACGGTCTGCCCATCTACATCACCGAAAACGGCCTTTCCTGCACCGACAGCATCCATCTGGACGGCAAGGTGCATGACCCTGCGCGCATCGACTTCATCCACCGCTATCTTCTGGCGCTGCGCCGCGCAATCGACAGTGGCGTGGATGTGCGCGGCTATTTCCACTGGTCGCTGCTGGATAATTTTGAGTGGAGCGAGGGCTACAACGAGCGCTTTGGTCTGATTTATCTCGATTACGCAACCGGTAAACGCACCCCCAAGGACAGCGCTGCCTGGTACGCCAAGGTAGCCGAAGCGAACGGGAAAAATCTATAAAAAAGGCACGGCAGCACCCCTTGCCGGGAAGTTGTTTCTTCTGGCAGTTCCGGTGCTGTATCTCGGCTTCTGACTCGCAGGAGGCAAAGCCGCACTGCGGGCTCAGGCAGAGACGGTCAGATCTTCCGGGCGGTCTTTCAGTGCCGGATTATTCAGGCGCAGATACTCAGCAGCAATGTCCTGCAGCCGCTGCTCATGGCTGGGATAAACGGCATCGGTATTTTTGCCGTTCTCCTCGCGGTATAGTTCTGCCAGCAGCTGCGCCGGAGCAGGCATGGTCTGGCTGGCAATCCTGCAATTTTTCTTAAGGCAATACCGCACAATTCCCGCCTAACGGCTCAAGCACCGCTCCGGCGGATCTCCGCGCCAAGAGCCGCCGCAAGCGGCGGTTGCGCTCCGAAGCGCCTCGCTGCGGCTCGGTGTGCGGCACGGCATCTGCGTTGCCAAAATGCTCGATAATGTCGGGTTGCGGTACCCGCATCGTGCTTCGGGGGCAAAAGCCCCTCGCACTCTGCGACCGCTGCCCCTGCTTCGGTTCGCTGCATCCGCCACTGGCGGCGCTCACCTTTGCAGCATCCAGTATTATCTGCGCTTTTGGCTTAGCAGCTGCCGCACCTCGCTCGCCGTA
>ERZ1034962.868-NODE-868-length-11517-cov-9.267318_pt1 | contig 11517 bp, 12 predicted proteins | sample MGYA00520696_ERZ1034962 | MGnify/ENA primary metagenome ERZ1034962 (study PRJEB33766, sample SAMN09781770) | gut metagenome | biome: gut microbiome | host: Homo sapiens | place: Madagascar | study: EMG produced TPA metagenomics assembly of the PRJNA485056 data set...
ATAACTTTGAATACTATCATTCAAATATCCTTTTTCAGATTCACAAGTGATTTCTTTAAAAAGTGTTCCGTCTTCTGAAAAACTCTCTTTTGGTAAAACCACTCTTCCAGAAAACACGATTTTATCTGTTTGAATATTCTTAACTGTTATCCGAGTAGTCAATGCATCAATAGAACTATAACCAGGAAACGTCGGCAACATCTGAAAAGTAAATTTATCTACTTCTAAGGACAAACCAAAATCAATCGTTGGATCAATTAGTTTTACTGCATTAGCGTAGGGGGAATGGATCACAATTTCCCCATCATTCGTATAAATCGTCACTAAATACATCTTTAGATAATCTCCTTTCTGAAATCAATTGTCAACGTTCCTGTTCCTGTCACATAAAGTATATTCTCGCCATTTTTCAAAACTAAGGCATCTGAAGTACCAGTTCCTGAATAGATTTTGAACGTCTGTCCATCTTTTTGGATGGTAAAAATTCCACGCGCAGTCACTGTGGGAGTGACAACACCAATCCCAGCATTCACATATTTCAACACACGAAATCCGTCAATCGTATAAGAGGTTGTTTGTGCAAAGCCATCTTCCAAATCAAATTCATCCCAGTTATCATTGGATTCTAAAGATTCACTGATTCGAAAAGGATAGCATTGAAATTTTACAGTTAAAGTACCGAAACGAACAGCTTCTTCAAAAGTAGGCGCTTCTTGAACCTCTGCCAAGTAATAATAATCTGGCATCACATCATCGATTAGTTTTGTTTTCGTTGTTGGTTGCATCAGCCAATTAACAACTTTCGTCCATAAACGATATAACGCTTCTTTCGTCATTTCTTCACGATCAATGATCAGAAAGGGAAAAGTAATCGTTCTTTCCGAATAGTTTTGATCGCCATAAACTTCAGAAAAATCATAAACCAAATTAGAATGAGGAAGATCAACGAGTATTTTTTCTTTTTCAGGAAGCTCGAACTCTTTTTCGTCCAAAACATCTAAACCAAAATCGGTGCTATGTTTACCGTTAAATGTAATGCCATACTTATAGCGATTATTGCCATCGCGCATCGTTTACCATCCCCCTTTCTGCAAAAATGGTTCTTTCTGCGACTGTCGCAGCATTATAAGGCGTTAGTCGACGATTGACTTGATTTGGATCAACTACCGCTTGGACATTCAGTGGGCGAGCATTTAACACTCTGGCCAAAGCTTTCAAATCTATACCTTCATTTTGATGATAGGTATTATTAATAATTTGATTTCCTGAATGTGCAAGACCAATTCGTCCAGTTGCAAGGGCTGTTTCTGGTTGAATTGGTTTCATCAGTCCATCATAAATCCTAGCCATTGCCTTATCAACTGATTGCGAACCTCTAGTAATACCTACGGCAATTCCTTCAGGAATATAGCGACCGACATTATCACGGAATAAACGAGAAGGCGAATGAATCTTCGCTTTTGCTCTTGCAGCTCGTTCCGCTTGTGCTACTAATGCATTAGCAGCTGCAGTAACTGACCCTAGCGCAGAACGCATACCTTGCGCTAACCCCGCACCGATCATATATCCTACTGCTCTCATTGACCCAGCTCCCGATCGCGCAACATTTACAGCGCTATTCACAAGTTGACTAGAAGCACTCCGAACTTGACTATTTCCACTGCGAATTCCCGTAGCCATATTATTACTTGTCATTTTTCCAACATTTAAAGCGGTTCTCGCCATTTTCATGCCATCACTGGCTACTCTTTGATTAATTTGAGCAAATACTTTCGTAATTTGATTGCCCATACTTGTAAATGCTTTTGATATTTGAGAAACCATTGTTCTCATAATTGATGAAACCCTTGAAGACATCGTTGAAAAAGCCATAGCCACAACATTGGTTGTTGTCGCCATCGTTCTGATTTGATTGCTAACATTAGAAGCCATGCTTGTAATTTGAGCCCCTGTATTTGTTGCTGCGGAACTCACTCTATTCAACGCCGCTGACATCATAGCTGCGGAACTAGTCAATAATCTAAACGAGTTACCTGTGTTGTTCACTACTGCCGAAATACTCATAACCCTAGCATTGAATAAAGCAATTACACCTTGTACAGCACTCAATGCCGAATTAATTGACAATATTTTCGTGCTAAAAGCAGTGAACGAAACACTAGCCGACATAAGTGTAGGAGGAATTGTCATTAGTTGGGTTCTAAAAGCTGATATATAGATATTTGCCCCTAATAAACCCGATAAGCCAGTAACCGCCCCTGAAGCAAAACTAGCAAAGCTACTAGAAACTTGTATCATTTGCGCTGGTAATGCATTGATACTATTCGAGAATTGCGTGATTACATTAGGAAGTGTCTGCAAAGCAATATTCGCGGCCTGTCCGGCATTTGCAATCATCGTCAATCCCATTCCTGCTTGTTGCATTCCTGGTCCCGCTGTTGCGATTCCTGAACCAGCAATAGCTGCCAAACCAGTTGCAGTTGCCGCCAATGTAGCTGCCAAATCACCAAGCTTTAAATCAACAAGTATTTTTATTCCTTGTGCCATTTGTTTAACGCCTTTTCCGGCATTCAAAGCAGAGTTACCAATTGAATCAAAAATACCAGAAATCCCACTAAGAATATTATTAACAGCATTACCAAAGCTTTCTATAACGCTAGAAGCGCCATCAAAAACATTTTTGATAACTCCGCCAAATTTTTCAATAACTCCTCCAATATTATCTAAAATGCTCGATATTTGTGTACCTAACTCTTTAATCAAATTAGTTATAGAGTCGATTATCGGTCTAATTTCAGTAATTAGAGTTTGGAACGCTTGAACGATTTGAGAAATAACTGGTGCTACAGCCTCAACCATTGCTTGTACAGCCGGAGCAAATGGCGCTAATGCTTGTACTATTCGGACGATTGCATCCGCTACTACTTGACCAAGACGAACAAATGCATCAGCTATAATTTGAATAATTGGAGTGATTGCTGTTGCTATTTGTGAGATAGCTGTTCCTAAAGCAGATATGATTGGAGGCAAAGTGCTTAAAATTTTTGCAATAGCATTTCCAAGAGCATCAATAGCTGGAGCAGTTGCACCTATAGCAATTCCTACAGCTTCTATTGCTGGTGCCATCGCACCAATCGCAATGCCAACAGCAACTACTAAAGGCGACAAATTACTGAGTGCCATCGTTACCTGAGGCAGTACACTAGCAACTTTCACAAAAGCCTCGGCAAGAGCATTAATAACAGTCGTAGCAACTAAAGATACAGCTTGAGCAAATGAACCGATAAGTGTCGAAGCAACCAGTGAAAACCCTTGAGATAAAGCAGAAATAATCATCGACACACCTTCACTTTGAGTAGCTAGTAATGCCAACGAAGCGTTAATAATGCCGATACCAGCTCCAATAGCTACAGCAGCTATCCCAACAGAAGTACCAAGTGCTAAAATATTAGCAGGACCAGCTAATTTCATTGCCGCTCCTATCCCTTTAAAAGTAGCTGCTAATCCAGCGCCTATGCCTTTTGCAGCAGTTGCTACTCCAGTAAGAGCTGTTTTTATACCCGTTCCTATACCTGTTGCACTTGCTTTAATGGCGTTTCCAGAAGATTTTATTACATTAGAGAGACCAGCGAAAACATTAGTCATCGTACTCTTTGAACGGCTAACACCTTTTACAGCTCCGTTCATTCCTTGTTCAACGTTCTTTTGGAACAAACTAAACGGATTGAAAGATTTGATAAAATCTAATCCTTTCATCCCTGTTTTTATTGCTGAAAAACCTACTAAAGTTCCAACTAAAACATTTGTAAATCCACTTATGATACTTGGATCTAGCTTAGCTATAAATTTGGCTATACCGTCTACAGCCTTAGCAATTACATCGACCACTTTACCGACAACTGTTCCTAACGTCGACCAGATAGAAGCGTCGCCGACAGAATCTGTGACTTTTTTAAACGCTGCGCTAACACTTTCAATAGCGTTTTTTACACTTTGCAACGCTCCGGTGTCCGCAAATGAATTCATGAATTTTTTCACAATATTTGCACAGGCTGTGATCACGTTGACTAAACTACTAAAAACCTTGCTTGCCGTCGTGACCCACGCACTCATGCCTCCAGATACGTTTGAAAAAGCTGAGCCAATTGAACTTATTGCACTTTTTACGCTTTTGACAGAAGTTTCGACTGTTTTAGTCAAGTCTTTAGTGAAAAAAGCTTTGAAAGCTTTACTGAAATCTTCTATCATGGCGTCCTTGTCACCAAAAGCGTTGTTGATAGCTCCTTTTACCCTGTCGAGATTTTGAGAAATAGAGCCTAACCCCGTATTAGTTGCTGCCTTGTCGATAGCTTCAATAACATTCGCCATATTTTTTACTACGGCGTTTCGAACATTTTGAAAACTTGTGGCAATCCCACCAGAAGAAGCTTTTGCCATCTCTGCAAATCCACCAACGCCATTGTTCATTTCAATCATCTTGTCTGCAAATTGTTGAGCAGTAATTTTTCCATCAGACAAGTCGCTTTTGAATCGAGCAACTCCATTAGAACCATATCCAAAAGCTTCAGCCATTTTATTCATAATCCCTGGTGCAGCTTCAGCAATAGAATTAAATTCCTCACCTTGAATCTTCCCAGTACCAAGAGATTGATTGAACTGTCGTAAGGCATTGCTAGATTCTTCACTAGAAGCACCAAATCCAATCATGGCATTATTGAATGCTAAAGCTAAATCCGTTCCTTTTTCTAGACTGCCAGTCGTAATAGTTAGCTGTTGAGTACTAGAAACAATGTCATCTAACGTTGTAGGCAAACCTTCAATTCCGTCAGATAATTTTTTTATAGATTTACTAGAATCCTCCGCGCTATACCCAAAAGTCTTCATTACTCGAGGGAATTTTTGCATAGTATCAAAGCGACTAATAGCACCATCAAGTGAATTCTTTACAGTATTAAAAGCCGCAGAGGCTACTTTCACTAGCCCCATAGATACCGCTAGATTTTTGATGGTAGCACCAGCACTTCTACTTTTTCCTTCGAGTTGATCAAGATTGCTATTCAAGACTTTCACATCTTTACCATTAACTTTAACATCAATCTCAACTCTTCCATCACTCATCGTCCTCACCTCCCTCTGCATCTGACAATGCATATTTCTTCTGAAGCTCTTTCATTCGAGCTTTTTCTTCTGTTGATTCGCCTTTGCTCGGTTTCCAAGTACGAATTTGAATAATTTTTGCCAAGACAGTATCATCGGGTAAACTTTCAAGTAATGCTTGAAATTCTTCCCATGATAATTTCCCTTGTTCTTCGAATAGATTAATTCCTATCTGCCTAAACGAAGCATAGATATACTTGGCATCCTGAACTAAATCGATTAATTTCGTGTGTTTTGTCGGCTTTTTTGGTAGTGGATTGCCTAATCGATCAGTTTCTATCTCATCTTCTTCCGTATTAATATAAGTACTAAAAATAGAATGAAAGAATAAAAACTGTTGTTCGATTGTTCCTTGAAATTGTTCTTCAAAGTCATCGATCAACAGTTCTAAGCTCATATTTATTTTTTCTTCAGGGAATAAACTTTCATCAGCTAATACATCGAAAACATCTAAAACATTATCAAAAGCTAAATCAATCGAATATTCTTTACCTTCAAATTCAATCGAGGTGACTAACGGATCGTTTAACCGCATCTAATCACCTATTTCTTTTTCTTGTTTTTTAATGCTTTCTTTTTCAATAAATCATTTTTCCGTTTTATAACCTCATTTTGTCGCTTAGTCGCTTCTCTTTCTATTTCTTCAGCAACCTCAAGTTCTAGAGTATCGAATAAGCTATCTAATTTGCTAATGTATGGATACTTGCTATATATCTTGACAAATGAACCATCACCTAGCAATGCATCATATTTTGCTTTCAATACTTCCTTCAGTAAATTAACCTGTAATAATCCATATTCTTTAGTAGAATTATCAATATTTTCAAGTTCTTCTTGCTGCTTTGAAAGCTCTCTCTGTTTTACTTCTAATTCATCTTGAACATCGTAAAAGCGTAATAATTCTTCAACTTCTGTCCCAAAGAAAAATTCTAATTCACCAATTTTGATTGGAAAACCACTTCGTTCTAATTGAAATTCCACATTGAACACTTCCTTATTTTCTTATTCTAATGAACATGTACAGTTACTTGCCTATCGTCAACGACAACCCCATCAATAGATGGGGTTAGCCTTTTGGGGTAGTTTTTGGTAACGTATCAAAGGTAATTTTGCAACTAAATTCTTCGTATTCCGTTGCATCACCAGCACCAGCTACAATATCTGTAACTGTTGCTCGACCAATCACTGTATCACCGTTTGTTTGAACAATTTTATGCCAAATTTTTCGTTCATCGCCGATTTTATATTTTTTAGATGCTATCAACGCTTGTGCTTTGTCTTCTGGATCATAGAACCCTTCCGGACTATAAGAACCTGAAACAGAAGTTACAGTTGTTTCGGGGGTGCCGTCTCCGTCGTAAAACCCTGTATCGTCTGTTTCTTCGTCAGTGTCATCACCGATTGAACTAATAAATTTAGCTAATGGTAACCACTTTTCTCCTGCTTCTGGTGCTGTTTCTTCTTCTGGCGTATACTCCGCAATATAATGTTCTCTTAATGCGTTTTTCTTGCGACCAAAATATTGTAAATTCATTTCAATCATGTTGCTGTTCCTCCTTAAAAGTCGTTAGTTTCACTTGAAAATCCAATAAAAAAACGAACCAACCTTGTTCATCTGCTTCATTGATGAATGGTTTGCTCGTTATAGTTAATCGACTGAATTCAAAAGATTCATTCAAGCTATGAATATCTTCAATTTGCTCTAAATAGTCTGAAATAAGCCATAAGACTTGCTCAATCTTCGAACCATCTTTTGATTTCATAGCTATTTCATAGTTTAATTGTTCATCTTTTATACCATCGTAGTATTCTTTCAATACCTGACCCCCTGGCAATGGATAAACAACTAAACTTTCATTTTCTGACAAATAGCCTTTTCTTAATGGAATCGGCAAGTCTGAAATAGTATTGATTTTATCTTTTATTCGATCAATAAAATCCATTATTTAATACCTGCTCCTCTCAAAAAAACTTTCTTCCAATTAGCACCGTGAATGGAATTTGCTTTTAAGTCCCATCGTTTACCTGTTCCTGGTGTGGAATACTTTCTAAATACTACTTTTCCATTTGTTCCATAATATTGTGCTTTTGCGTACGGTGTTTGATAAATAATTTTCGAGTGATCACCGTTAAGATGAGCACTCCCTCTCAATGCGCCTCCCCCAGATCTTTTTGGGACATAGCGATTCATATCAGCCATTGCTTGATTACCTAAAGCATATCTCCCGCGCTTCATAGCTTCTGGACTTATTTTTTTTCGAATACCTCCAATATCTACCTTTACTCCCACTTAGACCACCTCTAATTCATACGAATAAATAGTTTTTGAATAAGCATCTATAACCGTATCAACCTTAGTAATGACATGTTCTTTACCATCATAAATCACTAGTGATTGCTCTTTAAAAGTAGGTAGCGGCGTTGTTAGTCCTTCATAACAAAAAATCACTGCGTTATAGAGTAACTGTTTGCCGCTTGACGAAAAAGTATACTGACTTCCTCGGTCAATGCGACAATTTTCTATAGTTGCATAATCTCCATAAATCGGCTTGTTATAATCCCCTTCTCCTAAATATTCTCGATAGATAAAAGAATCAACTAGAAACTTCTTTGGTGGCTTTAGCATTAACATAATTGTACACCTCGATATAAAAGTCCTGTGCTCTCTAAATAAATGTAGACGTCTTCTGCGACAAGTAATTTATTCCCAGAAGCCCCACTTCCTTTTAAAGAACTACTACGGTTGCCGTTCGTAATGCTTGTTCTACCAGCAGAAAAACTTTGCGGCGTATTGTTAATACTTTCGTAAGTATCTCCGCCAACTTCATCGAAATAAATGATTTGAGCACAGAGCGCTAACTTGAATTGGTGAACACGAAAAGCAATTGGATCACTTTTTATATCATTGAAACGATAAAAATGGTTGGTTATATTATCTAGAACAGCAGAAGCTTTCGCTAGATTAGAAGCAAAAATCGTTTTGTAATCATCCGTTTTTCCTGTTAATTCTTTAAATTCCTCGAATTCGATATAAGCACTCATACAGATTCACCTTCTAGCAACTTAATTAGATCACTTTTTCGATCGGTGGATTTGTAAGAAATCATATGGTCATCTAATAATGACTTTAATTCAGGAATAGTTTTACTTTTTAAAGAAACGGATGATTTATTTCCGATGATTATTTCTGGCGCAACTGTATAGCCGCACATCTCTTCTTTAGAACCTCGGTACATTTTTACTTGTCGATAACTTATCGTAACTGAAGTAGAAGCATTCCCCTTAACACCTGGGGTTACACTTAAAGAGACGGTATCTTCGGGTAAAATAATCTCTCCCTTTGATATACCTGAACTGCTCGACGCTATTTCATTAGATGGCGCCGTTAACCTTCCAGAACTTTTTTGAACTTTTAGCTCTGTAGTTACCGCCATAGAACTATTATTTTGATATTCTGCACTAGCAGAAATTTTATCTCCAGGCTTCAAGTTCAATTCTTTTAGTGTACTAGTGAATGCTGTATTAGGTGGTGACCATCCCGAATAGGTAACTTCTTGCCACTCATTGCTATTATTTGGATAATAGTTTCTTGTATATTCGACAACATTATCTTTTTTAGAGACATCAATTGGCACATCACCTAAGAAATAGACTCTACCTGACGCGTCAATATCAGGCTGTACACGATAAATCGTTTCATTTGAATAATCTTGTATTGCTAAATAATCTTCTTGAGAAATATCTAATACATAATAATCACCGGTACGTTCTTCGCCATTAATCATCAAATTTCGACTTTCCTTAATTGGAAGCGTTGTAAAACTAGGGATATTGGTCTTTTCCGTTCCTTCTTTATAAGCGACTTGATAGGTTCCTTCAGGAAAAAAGGTTGATGGAGCTAATCCATCGATTGTCAGCGGACTAGCTCCTTCTGCAATTTTTTCTTTTCCTTTGTAAATAACAAAAACTTGCGACATTACTATCTCTCCTAACTAAGTTGAAAAGTGGCGCTCGTTGCCGTCACATCCACCCCATCTATTGATGGGGTTAATCTTTTGGGGCATACGATAGATAGATTGCTTTTTTTGCATTATCAAACACGATAGCATCGTAATAATCTAAGCCTTTGATTGTATCTCGATAACCACTTCTGTCTTGAGAAGCAGGGACAGTATCTACTGTTCCATATTTAACGATTGGGGCTACTGCTGTTAAAGGAGTAACAATGAAGTTAATGTTTTCAGTAATAGTTAATCCCTCGATACGATTTTTCGCTACTTTCAAAATAGGAACTCCACCATCAATTTGTGCTACTGTTCGATCAATTCCCGCAATAGACATTTGATTAGTAGTGAATGATTTTGTAACACCTTTAGCATTTTTCAATAGGCGATAAGTAGCGGCTGAAACAAACATCACATAGCCACCAGGCACTTCGTTATCAGTCATATATTCTTCTGCTGCGTCATATGCTGATAAAATGTTATCTTCAGTTAAAGTTTCATTCTCTTTATTTCCTGCATTATCATATAAAGCCTGAATAGCTACCTTATCTCGATGTGGAACTGCAATTAGACGTTTATGCTCAGTTACAATATTATTAATCGTCAATGCCGAGCTTTCTGATTGGTCGAGTTGATCTACATCATAAGCAAACCAATCTTCGTGTTTTAATTTAATCGTTTCTTTTTCGATATTAATTTTATTACGTGCATTATCGCCATTACGGTTATATTTTGAAGCTTCAACAAAGCCGGACATTTTGTTTACCCGCACTTCATTTACACCGACAAAATCAGCAGCCGTAATGCTTTTTGCCCCTTGGGTTAAAACATCCCATACTTGGGAATCAGCTCTAAACTCTTTGTCAATAGTTGCTAAATCTTTCGAATCTAATACTAAAGCCATATTTAATCACCTAATCTTTCTTGAATTTTTTGTACAATACTTTTTCCGTCCGTTGTAGCCCCAGCAGGATTACCAGAGGAAACAATCGTTGGTGTCAGCGGAGTTGTTTTAGGGTCTTTTGCTTCTTGAAATAAGAATGATTTATTTTTTTGTAGTCCCTTTAATTGTTCGTCAAAACCTTGTAATTTGCCGTCGACAACTTTAATAGTGTCTTTATCTAGTTGACTAAGCACAATTTCTTCATCAAGCGCATTCGCTTCTTTTAAAGCTAGCTTGATGGCGAAATCTTTTTGTTGCTCCGTAAGATTTGCTTCAGCATCTTCTTTCGCTTTATCGAACTTACTTTGTAAATTTGCAAGCTGTCGAGTTAACTCTTCGTTGTCTTTAGTCGCTTCTTTCAAAGCGTTTAACTCTGTTTGATTTGAGTTAAGTTGTTCCTTAAGTTGATCACGCTCTTGTTCTGCAGCAGCAAGATTTTTGTTCAATTCAGTAACGGTTTGACCATGTAACCCCACAACAGAATTTACTTGTTCATCTGTCAACCCAAGTTCTCTTAATTGTTCTCGCTTCATTTTCTTCATCCTTTCGTTGTTTAACGAGGCTACGCCCTCGATGGAGCAGTTTATCTTTTACGCCTTAACAAGCTAAACAAGGCAAAATAAATAGCCTAGCCAATGACTAGACTTAAAAATCATCATAACGAAAATCTTTTAATAACGTATTAATTGGTGTATAAACTTTTTCACGAGCATAATTTCTTGCAAGATACTCATTAGAATCAACTAGAGTACGTAAGCGACTTTGTGTGGCTCTAATCTTCCTTGACCAATCTTTGGCGTTTTCGTCTTGTCCTAGAGCTTCTGAAACCATTCTATTCTTTTTATATTTCACAACTTGTCTTTCTAATTGACGTTGACGACTAGTTAACAGAGCTACTTTCTCATTTTCTTTCGCATCATATTTCGGTTGGTTATTGGTATTTACACCAGGAACAAACGGAATATGTAAATGTTGACAATTAACACCTCTGTGACCGCCAGGGGTACCATATTCAGCATTCCAGTATGGATCGTAGATACTTCGATATTTCCAATTAGATGGCAACTCAGACATTTGCCTTAAATCGACAACGTTTCCTTGTATCTTTGAACATGCTTGTCTTGCTCCCATATGACTTGTTACTACAACTGTATAAACACCATACTCACTCATACGTTCTTTTCTTAACGTGTCATAGGTATTTGATAGGGTAGACTTTAAAACCGTTCGAACATATCGCTCTAGACTCCACGTATGTCCCCCTTTATCAATAAAGGTTGACTTAATCCCTTTTTGAGCCCATTGCTGAATGGTTCTAGCTAAAGCTTCTTCAAACGTAAATATACCACTATTAAATGCAGCCGTAGTCTTGTTAACAATTTCTGTGTACATTTGAGTAGTGGCAGTTCCATA
>ERZ1034962.870-NODE-870-length-11505-cov-11.274236_pt1 | contig 11505 bp, 20 predicted proteins | sample MGYA00520696_ERZ1034962 | MGnify/ENA primary metagenome ERZ1034962 (study PRJEB33766, sample SAMN09781770) | gut metagenome | biome: gut microbiome | host: Homo sapiens | place: Madagascar | study: EMG produced TPA metagenomics assembly of the PRJNA485056 data...
AACTGGCAAGCAGTGGTAACTATGCACAACTGGCAAGCAGTGGTTACTGTGCAAAACTGGCAAGCAGTGGTTACGGTGCACAACTGGCAAGCAGTGGTGACTACGCAAAACTGGCAAGCAGTGGTGACAATGCAAAACTGGCAAGCAGTGGAGAAGATTCCGTAGTATGTGCGGCAGGCATTAATTCTATCGCAAAAGCCATGATTGGAAGTTGGATTACCCTTTCGGAGTGGAAGTATGAAGAAGATAAAGGAAGATGCGTACCAGTATGTGTCAAAACGGAACAAGTAGACGGAGAAAGAATCAAAGAAGATACGTTTTACAAGCTTGAGAATGGTGAATTTGTGGAGGCGAAATAGATATGGAGCAAAACAAGTATGAGGTTGAGATCGGAAGAAAATTAGAACTGAAGAGAGAAACGTATATTACAAGTTCTTGAACATGTGAAAGAAAAACAGTTGGATAAGCCAATAAAACAAATAGCACCAGTAAACGATGAAATGATAGACATAGCAATATAGGAGAAAGAAAAGATGGATTTAGAACAAAAAGCAATAAAGCGAATACAAACAGCATCAGAAATGAGCCTTGCACATTATGGAAAGCCACTTGTATGCACATATAGTGGAGGAAAAGACAGTGAGGTAATGCTTGAGCTGTTCCGTAGATGTGGCATACCGTTCGAGGTTCATAATAGCCATACCACGGCAGATGCACCGCAGACTGTAAGGCATATTCGGGAAGTATTTCACAAGCTAGAGAATGAAGGGATTAAATGCGAGATTGAATATCCTACATATAAAGGGAAACCAACAAGCATGTGGAAATTAATTCCTGAAAAAAAGATGCCACCAACAAGAATGGTGAGATATTGCTGCCAAATTCTAAAAGAGACAGGATGCAAGAATAGATATATAGCAACTGGCGTGAGGTGGGCAGAAAGCACCAAGAGAAAGGAAAGGGCGCAGTTTGAAAAAAAAGGGAAAGCCAAAAAAGACAAAGTTAATTTTTCAGATGAAGTTATGCTCATGAATGATAACGATGAAAAAAGAAGAATATCCGAGCTGTGTATGCAGAAAAATAAGATGGTGGTAAATCCAATCATTGACTGGCGCGATTCGGACATATGGGAATATATTAGGTCGGAAAAACTGCGAGTGTGCGAATTGTACAACATGGGGTACAACAGGGTGGGGTGTATTGGATGCCCTATGGCAGGGAAGAACAGATGGAAAGAATTTGCAGATTTCCCAGAATATAAGAAATTATATATTCATGCATTTGAGCGAATGGTGAAAATAAATCCTAAATATTCATGGCAGACAGGCGAGCAAGTATTCCGGCGGTGGATGGAAGACGAAAATGTAGAGGGGCAGATGGAACTATCAGAATTTATGGATTATTAAGAAAAAAATTAGAAATTAGGAGGTAGATATTATGAAATTTAAAGTTGGAGATAAGGTAAGGGTAGTAAGAAATGATGTAAACAGAAACGCAAGAGACGTAATTATCGGGACGGTTGGAGTTATAAAACACATCGACACATGCGAAACAAAACTTCCGTATGCGGTTGAGTTTAGAAAAGAAAATGCTGAGTACAACAGCTGTTTTGACTATTGCAGAAAGAAAAGAGGTTATTGGTGTTGTGATGAAATGCTTGAACTGGTTGAGAAAAAGCCAAACGAATGTATCGTAATCTATCGCAAAGATTCTGATGTAATCGCATTGGATAAGCGTACAGGGGAGAAATCAATAGCAAAGTGCAGTCCAGATGATGAATTTGATTTCAACATTGGAGCGAAATTAGCATTTGAGAGATTGGGAGAGAAAAAATATAGAATTGTAAAGCAGAACAAGTACGAAGTAGGGGACAAAGTAAAATTTGTAGACAAATGGAACACTGGTACAAATGAAGATAATTTTGGAAGACATGATGACTTTCTTGGAGATATTTTAACTATAGAGGATGTAAAGATTGGACTAAGAACCGTGTATTATAAAATCAAAGAGAGTCACAGGAAAGAAGGAGTACTGAAAAACTGGTGGTTTAACGATAATTGCATTGAGGGGAAAGCAGTTGAAATTAATGAATCCGATGAAATTAAAGTTGGTGATTATGTAAAAGTGGTAGATTGCGGAAAACTGTATCCGTATTATCACCAAAAAGTAAAAGAGATTGCAAACAATAATGCAGATGTTCTTGCAAAATTCAGATATGGAGATTTACTTGAAGATACCAAAGGAGAAATTTTATTGAAATATAATATGAAAGTGTATGCAAAAAAAGAAGACCTTTATCTTCTCGAAGACATAGGCGGAGGATATATCTTGATTGGTGAGCTCGGAATTGAAAAATGTGAGTAGGTGAGACAATGGCAGATAAAAGGATATGTGCCATATGCGGGAAAGTGTATGTGCACGACAATAATTGGAGAGCTACAAAGTATTGCAGTGATAAATGCAAAAGAGAAGGGCTTAGAAGATGTGAATCGGAAGCACGAAAAAGAAGAAAAACAGGAATATACAAAGCGAAAAACAAAGGAATGAGTAGCCTTGCAATGATGGCAAGAAAGGAAGGTATGAGTTATGGACAATATGTTGCAAAACACGGATGTTAGACCAACACACTACAAGGAAACAAGCCTTGAGTGCAGAGATGTAATGAGAATCATGTTTGGAGATGTGGAATATATGTACTTCTGCATGATGAATGCATTCAAGTATTTGTGGAGACATAGACAAAAAGGTGAAAAAACAGACCTTGAAAAAGCAATGTGGTATATCAACGAGGCGGGAGACATTGCTGTGAAGGCGGGAATCACACCACCTGTAGAACTAGAAGGGATGAACACAATACTAAAGCAGGAGATGGATAAATATGCGGAACATGAGAAGTAGAAAAGAAAGACGTATGGATAGCCAGGCCCATTATGGCGGACTAGAAAGCAAGGTTTCTTCAAAAGCAAGAGAAGAGTTTAAAAGACCGGCATTTTCCGCAAGACAGCTTATCCGGGCACAGGTGAGAGCCGAAAGCCCAGAAGAGTGAATGATAAGGCTTGGATATAATGTATCAAAAGCAATATAGAGGGAGAAAGAAATGGCAGACGTAGCAACATGGAGAACACCAAAATTTAAGGCAGATGCAAACAAGTGCGCAAGTGAATTAAACACACTTGGTGCAAATATCACACCAGAACAGATAGTTGAGTTCGCAAAGGATAATACGACAGAACTACATAAGTGTTTTGAGTGGGATGACACCATAGCAGCACATAAATTCAGAATCGCACAGGCTAGATCGGTTGTGTGTGAACTTGTCATAAAGCCAGTAGAACGTGAAGCAACACCGTACAGGTTGTTCTACAACATTGGCAAACAAGAGAACTATCAGCCTGTAAAAGTAATCTTACAGGACAAGAACAAGTATGAGCGTTTATTAGATACAGCAAAAAAAGAACTTATCTCATACAAACGCAAATACAAAATGTTAGAAGAATTAGAGCCTGTATTTGATGTAATAGACAAAATTGCATATTAAAAAATGAATAATGAAGTTTTCATAGGCTCATAAGTGGCAATAGCCACAGGACAAAACATAACAGCACATTACAACACAAAACAATACACGGCATAACAGAAGAAAACCGAACATAACACAACAGAACAAAACAAGTGATTATTGTCACTTATGAGCCTATGAAACACAAATCTGGTAGCCTTAATAGACGGTATGAGAATATCGTCACTACATGAAAGAACACCGCAAAATATCACAATATAAAACAGGACAGGATAAAAAATCATATCGTCTATTAAGGCTACCGAAAGAACGAAAAAGAGAGGAAAATATATCATGGCAAAGAGAATCGAATTAAAAGCATTAAAACCAATTTCATTGGAAGTGACTATTGTTGGAGACGGAGACTTAGTTCTGAATAAAATGAACGATGTTACAGTTAAATCTCTGACGGACAAGAGAAAGAACAAAGCAAAAGATATTGAAGTACCGAATATGTGGGAAGAAATTATTACTTCGATGCATTGGTATAACGGAAAACCGACCGATTATTCAGAAGAAGGGCTTGTAAGGGCTTTGCATGAAAACGCACCATGCATTACAGCATTTGGCTTAAAGAAATCATTCGGAGATGCAGTTGTAAGAGCAGAAATTGACAAATACAAGACCAAGTTTGACGCAAACGTAAATATTGTGGCAAAGAATAACCTTGTTCCAGTAGAATACACGGAACATTACATTGACGAAAAATTAATGTCTCCGAAAAAAGGAAGCCCAGTGCTTGTACGTTTGAACAGATTCAGTGGTTGGAGTGCTACTTTCACGGTATCATTTATGGAAAACGTGTATTCGGCAGAACAGATTTTAAATATTATCAACCTTGCTGGGTTCGGGATTGGGATTGGAAGTGGTAGAAGTTCAGGATACGGAAGATACCATATAGAATCAGTCAATTAAAAACATAGGAAAATAAAAGAGGGAGAATAAAATGGAGGAATTGTTAAAGATTAATCATGATACAGAACAGCCGACGGTATCGGCAAGAGATTTACATGAAGCACTTGATAAGTGTGAAGACTTTTCTGAATTTTTTGTTTCATGTAGCAAAATGAAAGTTGGATTTAACCGTGAAAATTTAAAAACACTTATAAACGTATTAAGAATGTTTTATGAAAAGTACGGGGCAGAAATCATTGCTTATCTAATAGACACAATACAAGCAGAAATGGTTTTGCCTTGCAAAACAACAGAAAAAAGGGAAAAATCGGAAGCCAATATGAAAAAGCAAATTCTGAATAACATAAACAAAATATTTCCAGATTTCAATAACATTGAAAGTGAAAAAACAATAGATGGGATTGGAAGAGTTGATATTTATGCAGAAAAAAACGGGACACCAGTAATTATAGAGCTAAAAACTGGCAAGAAAAATCCCAATCAGCAATTACTTTCATACGGAGCGAGTTTTGATAGCCCGATACTTATAGGGATAACGGAATTACCGCTGGGACAAAAGCAAAAAATTCCAGATATTGTATACTATTCATTTCATGAATTAATGCATAATTTATAAAAAAGTGATACAGAAGCACATGCATAAAGGGAGAACGGCTTATGAGACTTTCAAAGTTGACCAAGCCAGAACTTGAAGAAATATATAAAAATGCCAATTTTACAGAAGAGGAAGAAGAGATATATCATCTTCTGTGCAGAGGAAAGACAATCAAAGAGATATCTCTAAAAACACATGTATGCGATCGCACAGTAAACAGAAGAATAGCAGCTATCAATAAAAAAATAGAAAGATTGGAGGGCGGTAATCATGGTAAAGATTACACTTAACGGGACAGAAATACAGCCAGAGGATGTAGAACTGAGTGAAGAAGCAAAGAAAATGATTGCCGAGTTGCTCAATCATTGACAATTAACCAGTGAAAGGATAGAATGTGCTATACACAGGAAGTACGGCACGTTCTATCTTTAAGGAGGGATAGATAGTGGAATGTGTCGCATATATGCGTGTTTCTACAGAAAAACAGGCAGAAGAGGGAAATGGACTCGACAGCCAGAAAAGAGATATACAGAACTATTGTAGAAAAAATAAATTAATAATAGCGGACTGGTACATTGATGATGGATATACCGGATCCAACATGGACAGACCAGAATTGCAAAGGCTTATCAACGATTGTTCCAAAAAAAGAGTAAAGTGCGTAGTGGCTTTCAAACTGGACAGATTATCCAGGAGCATGATAGACGGAATCTACATGATAGAGAGAATCTTCCAGCCGAACAATATAGAGTTCTATTGCGTGCACGACAGTGTAAGTTACGATAGCCCGATGGAACAGGCGTACACACAGATGATGGCGGTGTTCTCGCAGCTTGACAAGAATACAATGTTACTACGAATGCGTGGCGGTATGCTTGAAAGAGTGAAAAAAGGGTATTGGATGGGAGGTGGAAATACGCCTTACTGTTACGAATATGATAAAGAGCAAGGTATATTAGTTCCAATACCGGAAAAAGCAGAACAGGCAAGACAGGCATTAGAGTTGTTCATTGATGGATATTCCGACAGAAGCATATCAGATATGTTGCATTTTTCGAGTGATATTGTAGTAAGCAGAATACTTACATCACCGGTCAACATAGGGATGATACCTTATAAAGGGAAAATGTATCAAGGACGACATCAGCCAGTGTTCCAGAGAGACAGATTTGAACTTGCACAAGAAGTTAGGAAGTCCAGAAGAAAGAACAGAACATACAGAAAAACAGAACCGAATCTATTGACAGGATTATGCTATTGTGGTGTGTGTGGATGTAAGATGCGCTACCAGAAATGGGGATGCGAAAAGCAAAAAATCCATTGCTGTTCCAGAGATAAATATTTGCAGTATCTTCCTAATTATAATGCGAATTGTGACAACATGGCTATTTGGGCTGATGAAATCGAAAAGCAAGTGGAAGAACAGATTATAAAAATCTCATTGAACCTGTCAGAATACAAGCCGAAGCAGAAAGCAAGCAAAGTAGAAATCATGCAAAAGAACCTTGAAAGGGAGAAATCAAAACTGAAACGCCTTTACAATCTTTATGCGGAAGGTAATGACACCGTTCTTGAAATGATAAAGGAACTTGAAAAGACTATAGGAGAATCAAAGAAAAGAATCGAAGAAGAATATAAGAACATTGGCAATACGAACAAAAAAGAATATGTCTATGAGAATATAAAAAGTCTCGCTGACGTCTGGAACACGATCAGCAAGACTGGTAAAAATAGCATATTAAAGAGTATAGTAGAGAAAATCGTAATAGTCAATGGAGATGTAGAAATTGTATTAAAGAACTTTTAGCACAGACATACTGCACGTCCGATGGCTGTAGTTTATGCTAAACGCCGTATTTCCTGTGTTTACGAATAGTGGTTGTCGCTTATGTGGCATGATTTTGACGCTGAGAGCGTCTTTTTTTATGCGAAAATTCAAATAAAGGGGTGGTGATATGTTTTCAGATGTGCTTTTAGAAAAAATATTTTGTGACGAAAGAATGAGACATATTCCACTCGAATATCAGTCAACAGTTGTTCATGTGGTGGAAGATGCTATGGAAACGAGATTTTATACAGAAAATCCATACATGAGCAAAGAAGAAATGTTAAACGAAGTATGTAGCAGAGGGTAGGGTGATGATTATGTACGAAAATCCATATATGGGAAACCCATACATGCAGAACAGATACTATGGACAACAGTATCAACCAGTACAACAGCAAACAATACAACAGCCGGTTGCACAGCTGGTCGGAAGACCAGTAGATAAACAGGAGTCCATACAGGCGAATGACGTCCCTATGAATATGCCATATGCCTTGTTTCCGAAGAATGACCTGTCAGAGATATACCTTAAGTCATGGAACGCAAACGGAACGATACAGACGGTCGTATTTAAGCCTATGACTAATTCTATGACTAATTCTATGACTAATGGGGAAAATAGCAAAACAGGGGCAAATACGGACGCTACAGAGGAAATTATGAGAAGATTGGACGAATTATCGAACCAAATTCAAGAAATCGGAAATTCCATACCAAAACCGAGGGCTGTAAAAGCTAAAAAGGAAGGTGATTCTGAATGAATCCGATGCAAATGATTTTAAACCAGATGATAAATTCACCACAGGTAAAAAGTAATCCTATGGCTCAAAATGCATTGAAGATGTATCAGAGTGGAGATACACAAGGATTAAAAGAAATGGCAGAAAACTTATGTAAAGAAAACGGAACAACGGCAGAAGATGTGAAGAAAAACATCATGAGCCAGTTTGGAATGAAATAGTACATTTTGGGGTGCACATAATAACCGGTTCCCATTTGTAAATACACAAATGGAGGTACACAAAATGTTTAGTAATCAACCAAGCCTTGCAGATATTGCAGCGGTAACAGGAAACAACAGAAACGACGGTATGTTTGGTGGAGATGGCTGGTGGGCAATTATCATCTTTGCTATGATTTTTGGATGGGGTGGCTTCGGCGGTAATGGCTGGGGAAACAACGGCGGTGGAGCATTACAGGGATACGCTACACAGTCAGACATCCAGAGAGGATTCGATACATCAAATATCGTTGGAAAACTGGACGGAATTTCAAGCGGTCTCTGTGATGGCTTTTATGCACAGAACACTACATTGATGAATGGCTTTCATGGCGTAGACAACGCTATCTGCAATATGGGATACCAGACACAGCAGGGATTTAACAACACAAACGTAGCTCTTATGCAGGGACAGAACGCATTACAGGCACAGCTTGCCGATTGTTGCTGCCAGAACAGAGAAGCTATCTCACAGGTAAGATTTGACATGGCACAGGATACTTGTGCATTGCAGAACACAATGAACACCAACACAAGAGATATCATTGATAGCCAGAATGCAGGAACGAGAGCTATATTAGATTACCTTTGCAACGAAAAAATCTCAAGCTTACAGGCTGAGAACAATGATCTTCGCAGAGCTGCATCACAGGATAGACAGAGTGCTCTCCTTACTACACAGATGGCTGCACAGACACAGCAGATCATCAATGCTGTGAATCCAGCACCGATTCCGGCATATTCTGTTCCGAACCCGAATGTATATTACGGATGTAACAACGGATGTGGATGTTAGTTAAAAACAAAATATGTTGTAACTTAACCAAGAATTTAACCAAGGTTATGTCTGCATAAGCAGTATTACAAGGGAAAGGGCAGACTTAACGGTTTGCCCTTTTGCACATTGAAAACAGAATATCAGTTGGTGTATAATCAAGCCAGAGGTGATTGCATGGATAATTTCAAAGCAATATACAAGATGTTAAAGGAACTGGAAAAGCATATGGGGGATGATAACTTTTCTCTAAGCTGTATATCGGCAGAGAAATTGAAACTTCCATATGGCAGATGGGAACAGATTCTTATACTAATGCAAGATGACGGATACATAAAAGGGCTTGCAGTTGATAGAACGACAGAAAGTCCATTAAGGCACATTGTGGAGCCTGTATTTCCTCAGATAACGATAAAAGGACTTGAGTACCTTGCGGAAAACAGCCTTATGGCAAAAGCAAAAGAAGCATTAAAAATGGCGGGAGAAATCATCAACTGATATTTGGTTGATGATTTTTTATTGGAGGTAAAATATTATGGCTGAATATGTAGCAGTTGCCAATCAAAGTGTGGCAACAAATGGGAATGTGGTATTCACAAACACAGCGGTACATGGAAGTAATTGTATCAAACACAGAGAGGGTAGTGGAATTATAACCTTAAGAGGAATTACGAATCAGTGTAGAGCAAGATTTTTTGTAGAATTTTCTGCAAATATCGCAGTACCTACAGGTGGAACAGCCGGAGCAATCTCACTTGCGATTGCGATCAGTGGCGAACCGGTTCTTTCTTCACAGATGATTTCTACACCGGCGGCAGTGGAACAGTTCAACAATGTATCTGCCGGTATTTATGTAGATGTTCCTGCCGGCTGTTGCGTAAACATTGCTGTAGAAAACACGAGCAACCAAGCAATTGATGTAGCCAACGCAAACATCATTGTAACAAGAGAAGCGTAGGGAGGTGGCAAGTATGCATATCAAACATATTCATGAATTGATGGAAAAGTTATCAGAAAGTGCCTGCTACGAAATGTGCAACGGCATTGAGAATGTCGATACTTGCGAGATGGGCGCAGTGGTAGACATGATTAAAGACCTTGCCGACGCTGAATATCACGCAAGAATCGCAAAAGAAATGGAAAAAGCCGAAGAAGAGGACAAAGAGGAAGAAAAATATCTTTTGAAAATGTTCAAAGAAGAATACGGGGAAGAAGATGGAAGACGTTACTATGATGATTGGCGTTATTCTTCCGGAAGATTCGCTCCGAAAGGCAGAGGAAGAAGAATGTTTGAAGAGCGTGCCGATTGGCATATGACACCGGAGATGTACAGAGACATGGATATGAAAAGCGGGAGAATGTACACGGATACGCCAAGAAAGCATTATACCGAAGAAGAGTGTAAGTACGCAAAGGCAATGAAGAAGTATAAGGATGCAAGAAACCGGCATACGGGCGGTACACAGGAAGATGTAGACGCAAAACTTCACGAACTGGAATGTTATATGGGCGAACTGACGCATGATGTTGTGGGACTTATCGGAGAAATGACACCGGAAGAGAGAACCATGACAAAAGCAAAGCTCTCTACGCTTGTATCTAAAATCTGATGGTGATTAATGGTGTGTGGTGGGATGTATGTTTCGTTTCACCACACAGCAAGAAATTAATCCGTTCTGATGGCTCTTATAGCGTAGGGGTGACTGATAGCACAGAACAGACTATATACATTTCAGATATGCTACAGGGTGCGTTCTTAAGAAAAGTAATCTGCCATGAGATTGTGCACGCTTTTATCTTTTCAAATGGGATTTATATACCGCTTGAGGAAGAGGAACGAATAGCAGATTTTGTTGCAAGCTATGGTGGAGAGATACTGGACATTACAGAAACGGTATTGGCAGAGATAAGGAGAAGTTATGCTTAAGGAAGAGGACGTTCTGGAGTACGTGAAAAGGACGAATCCAGACATTACGGACGAACGATTGAAAGAAGAGATATGCCGGAATAATTCTACAGCAAGCGCACTTATCCACATTATTTGGGTAGAAAAATATCTTTTTTCTTGATACAAGATATAGTATAATGAAGTAGTACAAGTAATTCATTCATACATTGCATTTCTAATACCCAACCTTCCAGTGAAGATACTGGATACCTATGCACGGAGCGGAGCCTATTGATTTAGACTCCGCTAAAACATTACAATTTATCGTGATATCCGGTCGGATAAAACCTAGCAGCCGGAAACGTAGTCGCCAATGAATCCGCAGGTTTAAAAACAGAGTCAGTCGGGTTAGATTATACTGGTGTTGTGACGCACAAGTTGTGTTACAGCACCAGTATTTTTTTATATATACCTTGCCTATATAGTAGCTTAATAATATAAATAATTTTGGTGACTTGGACTTTTCCGATTTAAAATCGGGAAACATCGTGCTGTAAGAGAACATATAAAGAAATATAAGAGTGATATAGGAATTTGAAAGTTTCCTCATTTCAAATGAGGAAAGTGCAGAAGAAAGACCGGTGGAAGTTCAATGTAAGGAGAAAAATTATGCTTCAAGGCATATAATACAAAAAATACGAGGCTATTCTAGAAAAGGTTACATTTAAAATTTAACCTTTAAAAAGCGGTAAGAAAGAAAAGGTTCATATTTTAAACAAGGAACAGCGCAATGTGCTTTATAATCAGCAGTTCACAGAAAAGGAGAATGTAAAAATGAAAATAAAGATTTTTAGCAAAAAAGATACTTTGGAACTAGAAAAAGAAGTTAATAGTTTCATGGAAGAAAGAGTAGTAATGGATGTGAAGTATCAATCTATGTATGTT
>ERZ1034962.871-NODE-871-length-11504-cov-4.514805_pt1 | contig 11504 bp, 6 predicted proteins | sample MGYA00520696_ERZ1034962 | MGnify/ENA primary metagenome ERZ1034962 (study PRJEB33766, sample SAMN09781770) | gut metagenome | biome: gut microbiome | host: Homo sapiens | place: Madagascar | study: EMG produced TPA metagenomics assembly of the PRJNA485056 data set...
CTCTTCTTCGACGGTTCGCGCGACCGGCTGGCCTCGTCCGTCCCCGTCGGCGTCCAGACCGTCTTCGCCGTCTTCCGCGTTCCCGCCGGCAGCCATCCCGTCGGGTGGAACTGCACGGGCTTCTTCGGCGTCGGCAATGCCGACAGCGGCCTTCGCCTCAACGGCGGCCGCACGTTTTCGCTGGACTCCTGGGCCAGGTTCGGCGAAGCCTGGATCAACGGCGTCCGCAGCCGCACCTTCGCCGCCGACACGGTCTGCGTGGCCGCGTTCACGCTCAACGAATCCATCACCCAGAAGACGGCGGTCGGCAACTACTGGGGGGATTCGCGCTACGACCGGACCTGGTGGGGCGACATCGCGGAGATTGTCTGCTACGACCGCACGTTCAACGCCGACGAACGCGGGGAGATCGAGCGCCACCTTGCCGCGAAATGGGGCGTGGCGCTGCCGGAGGTCCCCGTATTGGTGAACGTGATTCCCGCCACGTCCGCCGTCACCGTCGCGGCGGGCGCGACGATCGAGCTCGCGGGATCCGACCAGGCCTTCGCGTCGCTGGCGGAGGCGGGCACGGTGCAGAACGGCGCGGCCCGGCGCTCGGCCGTCACGCTCGGGACGGGGGCGCTGGCGGATTTCACCGGCACGCTCACGGGGAATCTCACGCTCCGCGTGGTGGGTACGGTGACGCTGAACCCCGCAGTGGTGCGCGTCGCGCCGACAGTTGACCTCATCCTCGCGGCGGGCGCCTTCCTCGACCTGAACGGCGGCACGCTCACCGTCCGCAACGTCGGGGACGGGCTGGGTGCGAAACGGCACGCTCATCGTCCTCGGCGAGGACAACCGCCGCAATCCCGCAACCATCCTGATCTTCCGTTGACGCGCACAGGTACGAACGGACGCGACAAGCACGTCCCTCCCGCCCGCAACCATCCTGATCTTCCGTTGACGCGCACAGTACGAACGGACGCGACAAGCGCGTCCCTCCCGCCTCGTGCCCTCTTAACCCTAACCAGCGCAATGAACCGTCTGGCAACCCAGAAGCGTACGGGCACGCTGGAGTTCTTCCGAAGTGGGAGGGCGGGCGTCGCACAACGTGTAGGCGAGGCCGAGCGCCTGCCACTTGTGGACGCCGAGCGCGTGGTAGGGCAGCACCTCGACGCGGCGGACGTTCGGGAGCGTGCGGATGAAGGCACCCGTCCGCCGGAGGTCGTCTTCGCCGTCCGTGAGGCCGGGCACGAGGACGCGGCGGATCCAGACGGACGTGCCGAGTTCGGCGAGGTAGCGCGCACAGTCGAGAACGGGCGCGTTGTCCGCGCCCGTGAGCGCGCGATGCGCGTCCGCGTCGAAGAGCTTGAGGTCAAGGAGCACCGTGTCCGTCGCGCGCAGCAATCGCTCCTGCGCGGCGTCGCCGCGCAGGAAGCAGCCCGCCGCCGTGTCGAGACACGTCGTCGCGCCCACCGTATGCGCCTTCTCGAAGAGATCGGCGACTTCGGCGGCCTGCAGCATCGGCTCGCCGCCGGAGGCCGTGAGGCCGCCCTCCGCGCCCCAGTACGCCCTGTAGCGGAGCGCGCGGGCGAGGACCTCATCGGCCGTCGCCTCGAACGCGGGCGGCTTCGCCCACGTGTCGGGGTTGTGGCAGTAGCGGCAGCGAAACGGGCAGCCGCTCAGGAAGGCGATAAACCGAACGCCCGGCCCATCCGCCGCACCAAAGGTCTCAAACGAATGGATTTTCATGCACTTTAACGATGTCGCCGTTTACAGCTGGCCGTATGTCCCGATCTGCTCCAGGATGTACGGGAGCGGGTCGTCCGGCGCCAGGGCGGAGCGGTCGTAGCCCATCACGCCCGCGACGGTCTCGCCGTTCACCGTCCGGTCGAGGAACGCCGCGACGTGCGGGTTCGCCTTCAGGTAGGCCGTGAAGAACATCCGCATGGACGTATTCCCGTCATCATGGCCCCACTCGCCATCCGCAGCGGCCATGTCGACGGCCGCCGCCCGCTTGGCCTCGCCCCAGTCCGGCCAAATGCGGTCGGCCAGCGCGCGCGCGAAGTTCTGCAGGCGCTCGGTCGCCGTCGCGCCGCTGTCCAGCGGCATCGGTTCGCCGTTGCGCGTCGCCGCGAGAGCCGCGAGGGCGACCTTCCCGTGGACGGGCTTGGCGCGCGTGGCGACGGCGTCGATGACCAGGCTCTTGAACTGGTCGTCCGGGAGCCCTTCGGCCTCCGCCCGCAGGGCGGCGACGAGTTCCGCCGTCTTGTGGAGAATCGCCCCGGCCTCGCTGCCGATCTTCTGGAACTCCGCGTCCGACCCCGACAGGCGGTAGGCACGGACAGACGAGTTCTCGCGGTCGAGATAGGCGTCCTCCAGCCGGTCGCGCTCGGCGTCCGTCAGGCGCAGGCCCTCCCGGTCTTCCGGGTTGATCTGCCGCGCCACGTTTGCGGTGAAGTCCTGCGCACCCCGACAGATCTCGCGGAGCCCGTCGGCGTTCCGCGCGAGCTTCTTGAGGTCGACGGCGCGGTCGGCGGCTTGCGCGGCGACCGCCTCGTTGAAGATGAGGCGGTTCAGGTCCCAGTCGCCGCGTCGGGCGAAGAGCCGGTCCGCCGACCGCGGCAGGGCGCCCCGTTTCACGAGGTCGTCCTTCGCGTCGGACGCCAGCTTCACCGTGTCCAGCGACTTGAGCAGCACGTCGAAGCTTCCGCGCGCGGCGAGTGCCGCACGGGGCATGAAGGTCTTGAAAGCCGGATGCGACAGGGCCTCGTCCGGCGGAATGCCCATCTTCGCGGCGAAATCGGCCCGCAGCTCGCCGACCAGCGCCGCGATGTCGCCGCCGTCGCCGAGCAGCAGCTCGCCGAGCGCATTGGGCCGCCCCGTGTCCGACGCGAAGAACACCTCGCCGCCGCGTCCGCGATCCATGCCCGCGAGGCGGCGCTCCGCAAGCTGGCGCGCGGAAGCCGCGCGAGGCCTGTTCGCCTGTTCCGTGGCGGATCGGTCTTCCTCCAGCTCGTGCACGATCCGTGCGTTGCAAAGGAACTCCGCCTCGAAGACCTCCGGCAGGCACGAGAGCATCGCGGCCTGCGCAACCGGGGACGTCAGGGCGTTGAGCCGTCCGTCAAGACGCGAGAGGGCGTCCTTGATGACGGTCTCCCTCACAGAGCTGCGCCAGGCGGACCACGCGGCGCGCACGTTGACCGGGAGGTGGTCGACAATGTGCTGGGCCGTCGCCGCGAACGTGTCCGCGTTCATCGTCCGGAACCCGGCCTTGAGATCGGCGACAATCGCATCCAGGTCGGCTTTCGGGAGGGCCCGGAGGCGTTCGGCCTTCTCGGCGACGATGCGCTCGGCATCCGCCTGCGAAATCGCCTCGACCCTGACCACGCGGCCGCCACCGGGCTTCGCGGCATACTTCGCGCCCTGCAGGTGGCGCATCTCCGAATTGGTGACGGCGACGCCCGCGTGGTCGCGGACGTCCGCGTCGGGGCGCTTCCACCACTTGTCGGCGAGTTCGGCCCCGTCGGTCTTCGCGCCATCGAACTTCGTCCACTCGAAGACCACGGTCTCGCCGCGCGCCTTGAAGAAGTCGAGGCCGCACTTGCTCGTCTGGCGCCAAAAGGCGGTCGTCGCCGCATTGTCGAAAATCGCCTGCGCAAGGTCCTCCCTGCCGCGCGGCGCATGGCGCGCGACGATTTCCCTGAGGCGCGCCTCGATGCCCGCTGTGTCGAGCCCCGCAAAGTCGGTGTCGACGGTCTCGATCACCGCGTCCGCCACGGCGTTCAGGACGAAGTTCACGTCCGGGTTCGGACGGATGACGCGGGGGTCGAGGTTCTTGCGCACGAGGTCGAGAACGGCCCCCTTGAGCCCCTGACGGGCGATCTCGCCGGCCCAGCCTGTCGTCTTGACGCCGGCGGCCTCCGCCCGGGCCTTGCGGATCTTCGAGAAGAGGTCGATATCGTGCCCCTTGAGGAACGCCCCCCAGTCGGCCTGGTCCTGAGCCGAAATGCCGGCGGCCAGCGCGGGGTTGTACGGCCACGCCCCTCGGTCATTGTCACGCACGAAGACGATGGTCGCGGACGCCTTGTCAAGCGATCCGGGAAGCCCGATGGACTCGTTGTAGTCGTTGATGAGCTGCTGCGTGAGGACCGGCGCGCCGCCCGCGCGCCCCTCCGCCGCCCTGTTGATGAGGGGGACGGCCCTCTCGCGGACGTCGGAGAAGCCGTAGTGCGCGAGCTTGCCGCCCGCCGCCCGGCTGATGTTCGCCTTCTCGCGGCAAAGCATCCGCTCGACGTTGTCCCGGAAGCCGGTCACGGCAACGACCTTGCCGATGTCCGCCGCGAGGGACCCAAGTTCGCTGCGTTCACGGACGAGCGCCTGGATCTGCTCCCGCACGGCCGTCTTCCGCGCGCCCTGGAAGAGGTGGAAGAACGAGGTCGTGGCGAAGCTGACGGCCACGCCGCCGTCGCCCGCGAAGGACACGCGGAAGGCGTCCTTGCCGACCCGGATCGTGGCGTCCCTGAACGGCGTCGCCGCCCCGGCGGGGGGCGTGAACGCATCGAGGGTGATGGACTGCGCGTTCTGGAACGTGGCGTCGATTCGCGTGGGCATGGGTTTTTCTCCTTCTTCCTTGCTTGAGGTCGTGGCTTGTCCGCCCCGTCTACGCGCGACGGGGGCTCCCGGTTACAGTTTCTCGGCGATGCCCTTCGCGAACGCGACGAACCGCCCGAGAATCTCCGGCCATTCCGCCTCGGAGACGTGGACGTAGGAGATCGAGGCGTAGGCGATCAGCATGCCGCTGACGGGGTCGCGCCCCACGGCCGGCGTGTCGCCGACGAGCGGCCCGAGTGCCAGGTCGAGTAGCTCCAGCATCTGCGCATAGCCGATGTCCTCGCGCAGCTCCTGCGCGACGGGCGCGGCGAGCGTGAGCCGCCCCTCCTCGTCGTTGCGCGAGACGTTGACGGCCAGCGTCCCGTCGACGAGCAGCTGGGCGTTGCCTTCGGCATCAAAGGGAAGATTCAGTTCGAGTGTCATGGTGTCGTTTCCTTTCTTCGTTGTTGCCTGTCACGAAAATGCCGTCGCGAGAACAGCCGAGGAAACCGCCCTCGCCCGTCTACGCATTATACCACAATCAGCTCCGGGGCGTGGCCGCACGCACTCCGTCGCGTCCGTTCCAACGCGGCGGACGGCACGGAGGCCGTCCCTCCCGTTTGAGCATCCGGTCCCGTCAAACGACGGGACATCAACCACCAACAGCCTGACGGACGGCGTCTTCGGTGAACGCGCCGAGGAACGCCGCCAGATTCGCCTGCGGGACCGTGAACGAGAACGAACCGCCCGCGTCCGCCGCGACGTCCGTCACGCCCGCGAGCTGGAGCATGTTCTCCAGCAGCGGCTTCCGGCCCTCCGGCAGCCTGTCGCAGGAATAGACAACGGCGCCGTCCGGCGCGACGCGCACCTTCCAGGGTACGCGCGTCTCCGGCGTCACCTCCAGATGGCGCAGCTGAACCTCCCCGTGCTTCGACGTGGCGACGGTCGGCGACGTGAGGCGCTCCAGGTTCTCGACTGCGTCGATGACGCGGCACGCCGTCGCGTCGTCGCCCGGCGTCAGCGCCACGAAGTGGTCGTACACGTCGATCTGTTCGCCGAAGACGCCCATCATGCGGTCGTATTGCCCGTTGAACTCCGCGCGCATCTCCCGGATGCGCGTCTGGATGGCCTGGCTGAGCGCCTGGTCGGCGTGCGGATCGTCCGCCGGGAAGCGCAAGGCGTACGCATTGAAGATGTTGTCGAAGTCGCCGTGTACGAAGGCGTCGCGGATCGCCACCATCCCCTTCAGCTTCTCGGACCGGTTGCTGTCGTCGAAGACGGAGAAGTTGAGGAAGCGCTTCTCGAAAACGCCGCCCTGGGTGTCCTTGAACGAGAAGTCGTCGTGGATCTCAAGCGCCGCGCCGTTGCCCTCCAGCGAATGGCCGGGGTCGATGGCGAAGAAGTGCCCGTTCACGATGCCCTTGTTCTGTCCGTGCGAGCCGACCGCGTCGCGGTCCGCGAGCAGCAGGAACATCGCCTTGTAGCGGCCGATGTCCTCGGGCTGCTCGATCACGTTTCCGTGGGCGTCCTGCCGCCCCACGAGACGGCCGTCCTTCAGGAAGTTGCCGTCGAAGTCCCGGTAGCCGTGGGCGAACTTCGAGACGAGCATGAGCTTCTCGTGTCCATCCGAGTAGCGTCCCTTCACGAGCGACAGCTCCTGCGTCGGCACGCCCATCGCCCGCGTGAGGTCGTTCGCGAGCGCCTCGGCGACGGCGCCGGCGGACGCCTCGTCGGCCGTCGTCAGGCGGAAGGCCCGGAAGAACGCGCCCTTGAACGCGCCGCCCTTGATCGCGTTCCGCACCGGGAGGCGGAAGTGCCCGATGTGGGCCGCGCCGTGGCGGACACGCCGGTCGTTCTCGTTGTAGTCGAGCTTGACGATGTGCCGCTCCGTGAGGCGGCGGACGTTGCCGGCGCCCGCCATCGCCGCGTCGCGGATCGCGACGAAGTGTTGCGCCTTGAGCGCGCGGACGTCGTCCTGCGCGGTCAGCGGACGCCCGAGCCGCTGCTCCAGGACGGTGCGCGCCACCTGGTCCAGATCCGTCCCGTCGGTCATCATCGTCTGCGTGTCGGCGGCCGTCCAGTCCTTGCGGACGATGAACCCCGGCTCGACGCCGCTCGTCTTGAGCTTCTCGAAGACGTACTTGACGCCGCTCTCGTTGACGCGCATGCCCGCGCCGAAGGCCCCGGCGCGCACCCGGTCCTCGACGGACGTCTCGGCGCCGCCGAACGTGTCGCCGTCAAGGGCCTGAAGTCCGGTCGGGACCTGCGGATGGCCCGCCGCAGGCGCGGGCGCCGGCGGCGCGTCAACCGCCAGCGTGCGGCGCGCGCCCGGCAGTTCGTTCATGTCCAGGATCGCGTTGATCTTGCCCTCGATCAGGCGCGAAAGCTCGGCCTGGTTCTCGCAGCCGCGAACCGCCTGCGCGAAGAAGAGGTCGTTCTCGAAGCACGCCTGCAGGCGTTCCTTCAGCGCCCCCGTGACGTTCGCGGCGACGGCGCGCGGATTCGTCTCGGCCTGGCGGCTCGCCTCGTTCGCGAAGCGGGCGGCGATCATCGTCTGGCGCACGGCGCCGGTGTCCGTCGGGCTCAGCGCGCGCATCACCGAGGCAATGTCCTTCGCGCGCAAGGTCTTGCCGACGTCGGCGCGCGCGCCGAGGACGGCATCGAAGGCGTGTTCGCCGAAGACGCCGTACCGCTCCGACAGGCAGCTCCGAAACGCCGCCATCGTGCGTTGGTTGGCGCTCAGGTCCCGGCCCAGCGTCTGCTTGAACGAGGCGGAGCCGACTTCCATCTGGCCGTCCGCCTCGTGGACGTGGATGTTCTTGGCGACGTGGACCGTGTGCTGCGCCGCGAAGTCGGTGAAGGTCTGGAGATTGACGGGCATGGCGTCCCCCTTTCCGCGTTAGACCTGGATCAGGCCGTCGGGCGAGCGCGCGGCGAAATCCGCCGGCGACGCATCGGCTTCGGACGGCTCCGCGAGCGCATCGGCGATCTTTCCGGCCCAGATGTCGACGAGCGAGAGGATCTTCTCCAGCGTCTCGACAAACTCCCCGGCGTCCGCCGTGCGCGCGTCGAAGTCGAAGAGGTAGTGGTAGACGACCGTCTCCGACTCCGGCTCGACGGCGAAGAAGCCGCCGGCCGTCTCGCGTCCGAAGAGCGAACCCACGAGGAGTTCGCGGTAGACCGCCTTGCCGGCCGTCTTCGGCAGCGTCGCCACCTCGACGAAGCAGAGGATCTTCGACGTGTGCGCGACGTACTGGAGGTTGAGGACGTAGGCGTCGTCGACCTTGTAGGCGACGAGGCCGTCGGCGTCGGGCGTCAGGGCGGCGAGGCCGGTCTGGGCCGCGACCTTTGCGAGGAAGGCGTCGTAGTCCTGTCTCGAACTCGTGCAAGGTGAGGTCATGGGTGAGTCTCCTTTTCCGTTTTCCTGTCTACGTGCAAAACCGTTCGAAGTTACAGCGAAAACGGCGGGGCGGGCAACCCGTCCCGCCGTCTCGTACGTCCTGCGCATCCTGCGGCGCCTTACAGGCTCTTGTGGCAGGTGCGGCTGATGACGTCGAGCTGCTGTTCGCGCGTGAGGTCGATGAACTTCACCGCGTAGCCCGAGACGCGGATCGTGAAGTTCGCGTATTCCGGCTTCTCGGGGTGCTCCATCGCGTCGATCAGCTTCTCCGTGCCGAAGACGTTCACGTTCAGGTGGTGCGCGCCCTGCGCGAAGTAGCCGTCCAGCACCGAGACAAGCGTCTTCGCGCGCGTCGCCTCGTCGTTGCCGAGGGCCGAGGGGTGGATCGTCTGCGTGTTCGAGATGCCGTCGAGCGCGTAGCCGTAGGGGAGCTTCGCGACCGAGTTGAGCGAGGCGAGAAGGCCGTTCTTCTCCGCGCCGTAGGACGGGTTCGCCCCCGGCGCGAGCGGCTCGCCCGCCTTGCGCCCGTCGGGCATCGCGCCCGTCGCCTTGCCGTAGACGACGTTCGACGTGATCGTGAGGATCGAGGTCGTCGGCGTCGCGTTGCGGTAGGTGTGGTGGCTGCGGATCTTGTTCATGAACTCCTTGAGGAGCGCCTTCGCGATCTCGTCCGCGCGCGGGTCGTCGTTGCCGTAGCGCGGGAAGTCGCCCTCGACCTTGTAGTCGACGGCAAGCCCCGTCTCGTCGCGGATGACGCTCACCTTCGCGTACTTGATCGCCGAGAGGGAGTCGACGGCGTGCGAGAAGCCGGCGATGCCCGTCGCGAACGTACGCTCGAGATCCGTGTCGATGAGCGCCATCTGCGCGGCCTCGTAGTAGTAGCGGTCGTGCATGAAGTGGATGAGGTTCAGCGTGTGGACGTAGAGCCCGGCGAGCCAGTCCATCATCGCGTGGTAGGCCTTCAGCACCTGCGCGTAATCGAGCACGTCGCCCGTGATCGGGCGGAGCTCCGGGCCGACCTGCACGCGCGTCTTCTCGTCCACGCCGCCGTTGATGGCGTACAGGAGGCACTTCGCGAGGTTGGCGCGCGCGCCGAAGAACTGCATCTCCTTGCCGGTGTGCGTCGCCGAGACGCAGCAGCAGATCGCGTAGTCGTCGCTCCAGACGCGGCGCATGATCTCGTCGTTCTCGTACTGCACGCTCGACGTCGCGACCGAGATCTTCGCGGCGTAGCGCTTGAACGCCTCCGGGAGGCGCGGCGAGTAGAGGACCGTGAGGTTCGGCTCCGGGCTCGGCCCCATCGTCTCCAGCGTGTGGAGGATGCGGTAGTCGGTCTTCGTGACCATGCTGCGGCCGTCGCCGCACATGCCCGCGACGTTGATCGTCGCCCAGACGGGATCGCCCGAGAAGAGCTGGTTGTACTCGGGAATGCGCGCGAACTTGACCATGCGGAACTTGAGGACGAGGTGGTCGATCAGCTCCTGCGCGTCCGTCTCGGTGAGGATGCCGCGCTTCAGGTCGCGCGCGATGAAAATGTCGAGGAACGTCGAGATGCGCCCGATGGACATCGCCGCGCCGTTCTGCGTCTTGATCGCCGCGAGGTAGCCGAAGTACGTCCACTGCACGGCCTCGCGCGCGTTCGTCGCCGGCTGGGAGATGTCGTAGCCGTAGCTCGCCGCCATGACCTTCATCGCCTTCAGCGCGCGGATCTGCTCGGCGACCTCCTCGCGGCCGCGCACGACTTCCTCGGGCGAGGCGCCGCAGCCGACCAGCGGCAGATCGCGTTCCTTGGCGGCGATCAGGCGGTCGATGCCGTAGAGCGCGACGCGGCGGTAGTCGCCGACGATGCGCCCGCGCCCGTAGGTGTCCGGCAGGCCCGTGATGATCTTGTTCTTGCGCGCGCGGCGCATCTCGGGCGTGTAGGCGTCGTAGACGCCCTGGTTGTGCGTCTTGTGGTACTCCGTGAAGATGCGGTGCAGCTCGGGGTTCGGCGTGTAGCCGTAGGTCGTCAGCGCCTCCTCGGCCATCTTGATGCCGCCGTAGGGCATGAAGGCGCGCTTGAGCGGCTTGTCCGTCTGGAGGCCCACGATCTTTTCGAGATCCTTGTCGAGGTAGCCCGGCTTGTGCGAGGTGATGGACGAGACGATGTCGGTATCCATGTCGAGGACGCCGCCCTTGGCGCGCTCTTCCTTCTGGAGGGCCTGGAGCTTGGTCCAGAGGGCCGTCGTGGCCTCGGTCGCGTTTGCCAGAAACGACTCGTCGCCGTCATAGGGCGTGTAGTTGAGCCGGATGAATTCGGCAGGGTCGATTTCCTCCTGCCAGTCGCCGCCCGTGAAACCTTCCCAGGCGGGGCATGCTGCGCATTTCATTTTCTCTGATTCCTTACGTGTCGTCAAACAATGCCTAGACGCACGGCCTTTTCGGCTTCCGCCGCTTCGCAGTCCCGTGGTGAACACCACGCACGGGCACGCGCCCGCGCTCGTCAGTCCCGCGGAGGCCGAATAGTATAGCACATCTTGCCGCCGTCCGCTCATGGCCACAACGCCCAGGGGGGGCACAAGGTTTCACGGCAGAGGGGAACGGGATGCGCGGCTGGTAGGGCGCGACGTCCTCGGCGCGCCGCGCGCAGGGGGACGTCCATGCGCGCACGGGGACGTCCATGCGCGCATGGGGACGTCCCGGTGGACGCGGGCCGCCGGGGACGTCAGCCCCTACCACAAACGCCCCCGTGGCCGCCATGCGCCCGTGCCGCCCCGGCGGGGGAACGGGATGCGCCGGCTGGTAGGGCGCGACGTCCTCGGCGCGCCGCGCGCAGGGGACGTCCATCCCGCGCGCACGGGGACGTCCATGCGCGCACGGGGACGTTCCGGGGACGCGGGCCGCCGAGGACGTCGGCCCCTACCATGCGATATCATGCCAACGGCATGGTTATTCCAGAAATTTCCATGTGTCCGGCGAACACCGTATCGTGGTAACGTTCAAAGGGGATCTCATCCCCTGAGGGAATCTCACCCTCTATCAGACATTCTCGCATTTTATAGAATGTCCCCGACATTCTCAATGCTTTCAGTGTGTTCTGTGGCGGCGAAGCCGTTCTGTGTGTTCTGTGCCGTAGTGGCCCGGCATGCCGGGCGTCGGAACCACATCAGCCTTTGCCCAAACCTGCGGATGCGAAGCATCTGCGTTCCGTAGACGGACGCGACAAGCGCGTCCCTCCCGTTTCCCGGCGGACGCGACAAGCGCGTCCTTCCCGTTTCCCGGCGGACGCGACAAGCGCGTCCCTCCCGTTTCGCCTCCTCGGTATACGCGGCCGTCCTGTTTCTAGCAGACGCCGAGGCGCTGGCCGGCGTAGGTCTTTTCGCGGATCGGGCGCCACCACCACGCATTGTCGAGATACCAGCGCACCGTCGCGCGGATGCCCGTCTCGAACGTGTAGCGGGGCCGCCAGCCGAGTTCGTCCATCAGCTTCGTCGGGTCGATCGCGTAGCGCAGGTCATGCCCGGGGCGGTCCGCCACATAGGTGATCAAATCC